>Ga0180432_10000865_pt1 | contig 49130 bp, 32 predicted proteins | sample SS_ome_10_FD_132414 | JGI IMG/M metagenome (GOLD analysis project Ga0180432, IMG submission 132414) | Hypersaline lake sediment archaeal communities from the Salton Sea, California, USA - SS_1_MS_2 metaG | ecosystem: Environmental > Aquatic > Non-marine Saline and Alkaline > Hypersaline >...
ACGAGACGTGCCGGCAGCCATCAAGTCACTGGACACCGAGTTGAAAAAAAGCTACGCTCGCGTAGTAGCGATCAACGTATGCGCCCATCTAAAAAAGCAAATTCGGCCATGACAGTGCTTTTTTATCCAAGGTCAGACAGGTCTAATTATTGACAATGGGGGCGACGAGTGTTAGCATACCGGCATGCCTCGAACCGCACGCATCGCACCGGGAGGAATGGTTTTCCACGTTCTCAACCGTGGCGTCGGGCGGATGCGCCTCTTCTTGAAGGAGGGCGATTTCCAGGCGTTCGAGCGGACCGTCGAGAAGACGCTCGAAAGCTGTCCGATGCGGATATGTGCCTACTGCTTGATGTCGAACCACTGGCATTTCGTGCTCTGGCCCGAACGAGACCGCGATCTCGGCCGGTTCGTGCAGGGACAATTAAACGGGACGGGGCGACAGGTCTAATTTTTGACATTTTGGGCAACGTGTGGTAGCATAACAGCATGCCTCGAACTGCACGCGTCGCACCGGGAAGAATGATCTTCCACGTTCTCAACCGTGGCGTCGGAGAAAATAGGGGCAGTCCCGTGACGGTCCCTATTTTCCTGGACAAGCCAGCAGTGGCACCAGTGGCACCCGCGCGGGAGTGTTTTCGATACAATCTTCCCATCGGGGTGGAATCCATGCACAATCACCAAGCAACTCGCCGCGATTTTCTAAGAACCGTGGCCGCGGCGGCCTCGACTGTCGCCGCGCCAATCTTCATCCCGTCTCCCGCGTTGGGCAATGCCGACGGGCACAACTGGGACTTGGGGCCGTTTGTCAAACGGAAACAGCCGATCCTGTGGCCGACGCCGGATTCCAGATTTCAATGCCCAATCCGCGGCAAGGAAGTCCGGTGGGAGGAGCAGAATGTGTACAATCCGGCTGCGGTGGTGCGCGGCGGTAAGGTCTATTTGCTCTACCGGGCGGACGACAAGAGCCCGGACCTCAAGTGGGGAAGAACTTGCCGCATAGGTCTGGCCCATAGTGAGGACGGCATCAACTTCACCCGACATGCGAAGCCGGTCCTTTACCCGGACAACGATCCCTGGAAGAAGTACGAGTGGGAGGGCGGCTGCGAGGACCTCCACATCATCGAGGGCGAAGATGGCGTCTACTATATGAACTACACCACCTGGAGCGGCAAGCGGGACACCATGTCCGTGGCAACGTCCCGCGATTTGTGTCACTGGACGAAACACGGACCGGCCTTCCGGAAGGCTGCGCCGGAGAAGGTCTATGGATCGCGGAGCGGAGTGGCGGTTTCCCGGCTCCGGGGCAATCGCCTGATCGCCGCGAAGATCAATGGCAAGTACTGGATGTACTACACGCATCCTTGCGCCCTTGCCTGGAGCGACAACCTCATCGACTGGACGCCGGCAGGTAAATCGGTCTGGGGGGGCTCACACGAAGCCGGCGCCTTGGCCCTTCTGCGCGAGGACGGCATCTTGTTAATGTTTCAAGGTCCGCACTCATCCCTCGGCGCCTGGACGCTCCGCCAGGCGTTGATCAACCGCAACGACCTGACGACCGTGCTGAAACATCAGGACCAACCGTTCCTCTACCCGGAACATGACTGGGAGAAGAAGGGATTCACCGGCCACACGACGGTTGCCAACGGCCTGGTTTACTTTAAGAGCCGGTGGCTGCTTTACTACGGCGCCGCTGACCGTGTGATCGGTCTTGCCACCTGCACAAGAGAAGATTGAGTCCGTTTACATCTCCAAGGTAGTCTATCACTTGATGGTCCGGGGCGGCGGATAGCGGATTCTCGGGTGTCGCGAAGCCCCACCGGGTTTTCGAGCAATCCCGCAAAAGGACCGAAATACGGCACTGCCCCTGAGGAGCGGCAGGATGGCGTCGGGAACTCGTCTACCGGCCAGCTCCTCGGACGCACCGCATTTCGAACTGTTACCGAGCACAGTAGAACGGGTTGGCATCGCCAAGGTTAATTGCCACGAGAAACCCGCCGAAATTTTCCTCGCGTTGCTCCCCTTTCCAAGCGACAGCCTGAATGGTATAAGGTTCGTAGCTCTTGCCGCTGGAATACCCCTGCCACAAGGAGAGAAACGATGGCTTCAAAGAAACTACGCTGCTCACTTTTAGTGATCGCCTTTCTGGTGGCAACCATCGGCGTAGTGCAAGCCGCTATGACCGAAGCCGCACCCGCGGATAACCCGGGCAGCACACCGAAGGAGACTGCGACACCGAAGCGAACGAAACCGGCGACTTTCTACGTGAGCCAATCTTCAGGCAACGACAAGTGGACCGGAGATGCCCCGAGTCCAAAGGGCCCGTCACGCGGGCCCTGGAAGACGCTGGCGCGGGCATCGTCGGTCGAGTACATTCCCGGCGACCACATCTTGCTCCGATGCGGGGATACCTGGAACGAGGATTTGCACCCGAAGGGCAACGGAACGTCCGAGCGGCCGATTCTTATCGGGTCGTATGGAGAGGGCAAAAAACCGGTCATTGACCGGCAAGACTACAACAAGGACCTGACCGGCATCCGCCTGGCCGACCAGGAAGGTTTCAAAATCGTCGGGATCGAGTTCAACCGCTGCATGACCGGCATCTACGCGGAATACTCCGACGGTTGTCCGACCAAGCGGTTCCTCCGGATCGAGGACTGCTATTTCCACGACTCGCTGCTGTACCAGCATTACGAGGACTACCCGAAACGGAAGATCGGCCTTGGCGTTTGCCTCTTCTCGTACGAGCGGGAGAACAAGGTGGTCCTCAAGGACGTCACCATCAAGAATTGCGTGTTCCGGCGCCTGGCCTCGGCCGTGTGGACCAACAGCCCGGACAATTTCAACAAAAAGGCCTCAAATATCTACAACTTCGCGAACATGACGATGGAGGACTGCTTGTTCGAGGAGGGCTACCAGTGGCAGCAGGGCATCCGCGGGGTCGACGGGGGCCTGATGCGCAACTGCGTCACACACGACATCGGCCGGGGATTCCGGGCGTGGAACGGCGTGGCCGGGGCCATGTTTTTCCGCTGCAAGGACTGGGTATTCGAGGATTGCGAGTGGGGATTCATCGACATCGGCCTGGGCAGTTGGGACGGCGAGGCATTCGACTTCGAAGGCAACTGCGATCGGATGACCATGCGGAACTGCCTGTTTCACGATACTGACGGCCCCGGCTTTCTGATCTGCTGCTACGCCTCCGATTGGCACCCCAACACCGGAATCCTAATGGAGAATTGCGTCCTGAACGGGAAGGCCAAGCGTCCTATGCGAGGTATGCCGCGATGTGAAATCATCAACACAACCGACTGGAACGAAGTGACCTGGAAGAATTGCCGGTTCTACCTCGCCAAGGGCGAAATCCTCATGCGGGTGATGGATCCCGAGAAGGACAAAAAGTCGTCGTTCGTCGATTGCGTGCTGAAGGATCTCAGCAAGGCGTGCAGCACGCCGAAGCTGGCCGCCAAGAGCACCACTTCGTCTGAGACCTCCGGCCATGAAGCCGCCCAGGCCGCGGACGGCGACGCCGCAACCTCCTGGAAGGCGGCGACTGCCGAGGACGAGTGGATTCAACTCGATTTCGGCAAACCCGCCACGGTCAATGAGTTCAAGATCAAGGAAGCCCCGTCATCCTCGGTTGTTCGCTACGTCATCCAGTGTTGGGACGACAAGCAGTCGAAATGGATAGGTTGCTTCAACGGTCGGGGTATCGGCAGCGAGTTCGTCGCGCCGATCGTCAGCCGAAGCACGCAGAAGGCGCGGTTGTTGGTTATGAGGACCAAGAGCGGCAATCCCGGCATCGCCGAATTCGCCGCCTACGACGACACGAGCGGCGAAGTGTTCAACGTCGCCCGCGGCGGCGTGCCGCCGGGACGCGCCGGTAAGTAAGGAAGGAAGGAAGGAAGGAACAATATGAGAAATGCTGGTTTCGTCGGGCTGTTCGTTCTCACGATCTCGGCCGTTGCCCCGGCCTGGTCGGCGGACGCGAAACCGGGGAAGCGCGTCGTTCCGTGGGATGTTTCCTCGCTCGAACAGGTCCCGAAGATCCATCCGGCCCGGGAATGCAACGTGCCGGGGATGCGGTCGTTCTTCTACGAGGGCGCGAAGTACAAGGACCGGCCGACCTGGGTGTTTGCCTACTACGCGGCTCCGAAAGGGAAACCACCCGAAGGCGGTTGGCCCGCGGTGGTATGTGCCCACGGCGGAGGCGGCACGGCCTATCCCGAGTGGGTCAAGAAATGGAATGAGCACGGCTACGCGGCCGTCTCGATGGACCTGGAAGGGCACCTACCCGACCGGCGTTCGCATAAGAATGCCGGGCCCGCACGCCAAAACTGGTTCTCCGACATCGGATTGCCCGACAACGAACAATGGTTCTATCACGCGGTGGCCGACGTGATGCGTGCGAATTCGCTGCTGCGCTCTTTCAAGGAGATCAACCCCAAGAAGATTGGCCTAACGGGCATTTCCTGGGGCGGGACTATCGCGGCCACCGCGGCGGGCGTCGACCCGCGATGGGCCTTCGTCGTGCCCGTCTACGGCTGCGGCTTTCTCCACGAAAGCGACAACGAGGGCCTCACGCAGTGGTTCCGGCCGGAGGCGATGTCCGCCGAGCAGTTTCGGCAGTACCGCACGAAGTGGGACCCGTCGGCCCACTTGCCCTACGCGAAGATGCCGATGTACTGGATCAACGGCTCGAACGACGGCACGTTTCCCATGGACATCTTTCAGCGGTCGGCGCTGGCCGCGGGCGGGACGAGCACCTTGCACGTGCGTTTTCGATACTTGCACGGTCACGAGCCGGGGTGGCGGCGGCCGGAAATCTACGTCTTCGCCGATACCATCGTCCGGGGGCGAAAACCGCTGCCGACGGCCGCCCGTCCCGAATTGGACGAAAAAACCCGCCGCGTGTGGACCAAGACAACGGGAGAAATTCCCCGGGCCGCGCTCTGCTACACGCTCCAAGGCGGCAAGTGGCAACGCCGCTACTGGGAAAACGCCGCGTGCGAGTTCGGCAAGAACGAAATCAGCAGCCGCCTGCCCGAAGGGGCAACCGTCTTCTACTTCAACGTCAAGGACGAGCACGGCAATCTCGTCAGCACCGAGTTCGTCGAACTCAAGCCGAAGAAAGCCGCGACGGAAACGCCGCGAAAACAGTGAATCCCCCGGGGCGTGAACCACTCCAGCATGCGAGGTAGACGATGAAACGACGAAAGGCCCCAACCGCACGCCCGATGTCGGTTTGCACACAGTTGTTGTTGCTGTTGCTCCTGCTGCCCGGGACCCTCCATGCCTGGGAACCGAACGCGAAGGATCTGGACGCGGCGATCACCGGCGGCAATTTCGCCGGGTATTTGACCAAGATTTCCGCATGGCTCAGTGCGAAAGTGCCGGCCGACCCGGCCAAAATCTCCGAGCCGACCCTGAAGGCCCTCCGCCAGCAGCCCGTCTTTGCAAACACCCTCGATCAGCGGCAACTGATCGCCGGGCACGGCGCCGCCGAGTTGGATGCGTTTGCCAAGGCCGACCCAAAAAACAAGAAGTTCCTGGCCTGGTTCCTCCGCGACACGCAGACGATGGATCTGTACCTCGAGGCGGCCGCGGGCAAAGGCAACGTCGGGGCGTTGGATCGTCTGCGGCAAATCATCGCCGCCGATCCGGACGCCAAGCAGGGCGTCTACCTCAAGCTGGCCATGGCCATTGCCCTGTGGCCGCCCGGCGGAAAGAGCTACGGCAGCGAGCTGCCGATCGACTGGATGGGCCGCTACAAACACTACAAAGCCGCTCGCGAAAACGAGGAGCTGTTCCCCAGCTTCGACACGCTTTCGGTCTGGGACATGCAGCACGTCGTGGCCGGCTGGTCGTCCGATCAAGACCGGGCGTGGGTGCGGCAAATGATCAGCACCTGGCGGCCCGACCTGCGGACCGATACGAAGGTGATCAACATCGTCAGCGAGGTATGGCGGCGCTGGTCGCCCTTCCCGTTCAAGGACGGATTCGTTTCCGTGATGGCCGGCGGTGGCAAATGCGGGCCCCGGTCGTGGTTCGGCCAGACGACCTGCCGGGCGTTCGGCCTGCCGTCGATCGCGATGGGCCAGCCGAAACACTCCGCCGTGGCCTACAAGTCGCCCGATCCCTCCTGCGAACCCCAGCCCGGCAGCTCCTGGAAAATCTGCTACGGCCGCGGGTGGCACGTGACCCACGGCGGCTACAACCTGCTGACCGAGGCCGCGGCGCGCGACCAGGTGGCCCTGTTCTCCCGGATCCAGCATCTCAAGTGGCTCGCGGCCGCGGTAACCTCGAAGGACCGGGCCGACACGGTCCTGCGCATCGCCGACAAGCTTCAGCAAGAGATTCCCAAGCCCGGCAAGGGCCCGAACCCGGCGGTCGGCCCCGACGGTAAAATCATCCCGATTGCGGTACCCAACCCGACGAAACCTCTGCCCGTGCCCGCGAACGTGCCCGAGCCGCCGTTCGAGCCCAAGCCCGGCGTAATCCACATCGAGGCAGAATCGTTTCGTAAGTCGGCCGGCGTGGAAGTCCACGACTGTTTCACCGGCGGCAAGCAGATCTACTCGCCGAAATACGGCGAAGGCTGGGGAACGCCGCCCCGGATCGAATACGTTGTCGAAGTCCCGGAAACGGGAGTCTACGGCCTGACCATGAGGGCGGCAGTGGTGAACTTCGAGCAGTCGATCGACGTCGCCGTCGGCGCGGAGAAACCCGTATCCGTCAAGGTGCCCAACACGCACGGCCTGTGGGGAACGACCCCCGAGGTGGACGTAAGATTGCAAAAGGGAACGCAAACGTTAACACTGACGCGCCCGGCTTCGCAAAGGGGACTCGCGCTACGGTACTTGGAATTGAAAGCGAAGAAATAACTTTACAGTTGCACAACAAGAGTGTAGGGCGGGTCTCCAGACCCGTCTTTTACAATGAAGAATGATCCTTTTGCTGCTGTTTGCAGATCTCAGATCTCATATTTCGTGAGTTCTGCAAAGACCGGATCAAATACGGTTTTGCGCTTCAACGGACGGTCTGGAGACCCGTCCTACATTTTCCTTCTGCAACGTTTGGGATAATACAATGAAATCCATTCACAATTCCGTACACAGCCTGCTCATAGCCGGCGTGGCCGCCGTATTGACGGCGAACGCGGCCGCACCACTCCTGGCTGCTTCGAAAGACGAGAAACGGCCGCCAAACATCGTGCTGATCATGGCCGACGACCTGGGCTACGAGTGCATCGGTGCCCACGGCGGGACCTCGTACAAGACGCCCGTGCTCGACCGGCTGGCCGACGGCGGAATCCGCTTCGACCATTGCTACTCGCAGCCGTTGTGTACGCCGTCGCGGGTGAAAATCATGACGGGTATCTACAACGTCCGCAACTACGTGCGGTTCGGGCTGCTCGACCCCAAGCAGACGACCTTCGCCCAACTGCTCAACGAGGCGGGATACGCAACGTGCGTCGTCGGGAAGTGGCAATTGCTCGGCGGTTTCGAGGGTCCCAAGCACTTCGGGTTCGACGAATACTGCCTTTGGCAGCTCACGCGGCGGCCTAGCCGCTACGCGAGCCCCGGGCTGGAGGTCAACGGCAAGCAGGTCGACTACCCGGGCAAGTACGGCCCGGACGTGGTTGCCGACTTTGCCTGCGACTTCATGCGGCGCAACCGGGCCAAGCCGTTCTTGGTCTACTACCCGATGATCCTGACCCACTGCCCGTTCGAGCCCACCCCCGATTCACCCGATTGGGCCCCGGGCAGCAAGGGATCGAAGAGCTACAAAGGCAGTGCAAAGTATTTCGGCGACATGGTCACCTACATGGACAAGATCGTCGGGCGACTCGTCGATCAGTTGGACGAACTCGGCTTGCGGGAGAACACGCTCGTGATGTTCACCGGCGACAACGGGACCGACTCCCCGATCGTCTCGAAGATGGGCGACCGCGACGTCCCCGGCGGCAAGGGAAAGATGACCGACGGCGGAACACACGTGCCGCTGATCGCCAACTGGCCCGGCACCATTCCCAAGGGGAAGGTCTCCGACGACCTTATCGATTTCAGCGATTTCCTGCCGACTATCTGCGGGTGCGCCGGCGTGGCGGTGCCGGAGAAGCTGCACATCGACGGGCGGAGCTTCCTGCCCCAGTTGCAGGGCAAAAAGGGCGATCCCCGCAAGTGGATCTACTGCTGGTATTCCCGCGGCGGCGGCCCGACCGGCAAGGAGTTCGCCCGCAACCAGCGATACAAGTTCTACCGGACCGGTCAGTTCTACGACATCGAAAACGACGTCCTCGAGAAGACCCCGCTGGCCGTCGACGCCCTTGACGAGAAAACGGCCGCAGTCCGCGACATGCTCCAAGCCGCCCTCGACCAGTACAAAGACGCCCGCCCCGAGAACCTCCGTCAGGGAAAACCAAAGACAAAGAAGAAAAAGAAGGCGAAGTAGCCAAGAACGCTCCGCCCCCTTTTTCGCTTCGCGGCGGACGGCACACGGAGTGTGCCTGCTACTTTGGTTACAGCGGCTCGCGGCGCTTTTCGCCGTTTAGCTCCGGGCCGACCTTGCGGCGCTTGTAGGTCACCGTGTAGGTGACCACCCGCTTCTGGCCGGGGGTGAAGTCGAGGAAGTACTTGACGTGGTTCTGGTCGACCCGTTCGACGCGGCCTTCTACGGCGTGGAGATCGACGTAGGCCCCGGCCTCGTCCGAGTTCCAGTCCTTCGGCCAGCCGTCGCTTCCCCAGAGCACGACGTTGGCGTCGAAGCGGCGCTCGATCTCGGTCTTCACGTCGACCGGCTTGCCCGAGGTGATCTCTTCCTCGTAGACAAATGTCTCGTCGTAGTCCACCAGATCGTAGTACCAGACGAACGTGTTGTCGAGCCGGCGCTTGTACTGGCGTGCGACAACATTGGTGATGTGCTGGTCCACAAGCCGCCGGGTCATGGTCACGTCGCCGTCGCGGCCGACGTTGACCTCGACGCGGTCGCCGATCGGGACGTATTTTGTCGCGGTCCCGCCGACGTAGGCAAGGTCCTTGTTCTCATACTCCGAGAAAAGCCGCACCATGCCGTCGGGCAGCGGCGAGAGGCCCAGGTTTTCCATGGCCGGGAGGTCTTTCTCTTTGCCGGCGTCGTCCAGCAGCTTCTTGTTCTTGAAGCGGTAGTATTTGGTAAACTGCGTGCCGCCGTCGCGGTCGGTCAGCTTGTACATGCACTCGAGCGGGACGGCGTCGACCTCCATCGACACAAGCCGCTTGGGCTCGCGGTCTTTAATGTCCTCGCGGCCTTCGATCGTAAACAGGAAATACTCGGAAAGCCCTTGCTTGACGACTTTCTTGGCCTCCTCGGGCGCTTTGGCTGGGGCGTCGACTGTGGCTGCGGCTTCGCCGGCGGCGACACCCCGGCGAAAACGCTCCCGCATCTCCTCCCGCACTTCGTCCCCCTTTCCCTTGTAGCCCTCTTTCCCGGTCGGCCTCTCCGGTGGGGGGCGCGTCGCAAGGTCGGCGATCTTCTCGACCAGGTTGATCGTGCCGACCACCATCCGCGTCTGGGCGTTGTCGTACAGCTCGCCCGAATTGTTGAACACCCGGACGTAGCCGGTCAGCTTCAGCTCGGTCTCGTCCTGGTTGGCGATCCCCACGTAATCGGCCTTCCAGGTAATGCCGCTGGTGAAGTAGCGGATTTCGACCGGGATCTTGCCCGCCATCTGACTCTTGACGTTCCACTGCAGCGCGTCGTTGCGGCCGCTGGGGAACGTCGTGTCGATCAGGTCGACCTTGTCGGCGTGGTCGAGGATCCGGAAGTCGATGCTGGTCGGGTCGATCAGGGTGTTAGCCCAGGTGAACTGGATCCGGTTGACGCCCTGCTTGACGGTCAGCAGGCGGTTCTCGCGGACCATCGTGACGTCTTCGGAGTTGTAGATCGTAAGCTGCACGCCCTCGCGCCGCGGGATCGTCACCAGGTCAACGGCGGCGAACGATTCGGCGACGAGCAGCACGGTTGTCAACAAGCAGATTCGTGCGGTCATGGTTGTTTCTCTCATCGAATTCAGTGCGACATCGGGTTGTTCTATAAAGCCGCGACCGTTGGTCGCGACCGGGGTCTGTGATAACGTTGCCTTATCGTATTTTAGTACGGTGCCCGGTCGCAAGATCAGTACCCGTCAAAGGCGCGACCAACGGTCGCGGCTTTATGAAAGAGCCGCTTCGGCCACTTTGTTACTTCTAGCGGACGGCACACGGAGTGTGCCTGCTACTTTTCTTGGCGTTGGTCTTCTATCATAGCTTGCGGCGCATCGATTCGCTACTTACGAGGGATCGATCCGCCGGACCTCGGGCAGTTCGGCCAGTTTTTCTAGCTGTTTCACGTCGATGGTGCCGATCACGAGCTTGACCGACTTGGCCTGGGCGAGGACCTTGAAGCCGAGCTTCTTGAGCTTCGCCACGACCTCGTCGCCGAGTGAGGCCAGTTGCACACGGACCTCTATGCGGCCGTCCTTGACCTTGATCTTGCCCACGGTAAGGTTGCCGTCTTTTCCTTCCTTGGCGAGCTTTTCGGCCAGGCCGCGGAGTTCGGGAGCCATCTTGGCGTGGATGGCCGCTTTCGGGTCGGGTTCCTTCGTTGGGGCATCTTTGATTGGGAGCACCAAGTCGGCCACTGGGCGAGCAGGACCTCTTTGCGGTCGGGCTGCCGCTTCGGACGCGGCCCCGCGGGATGCCAGATCCAATGATTTGTAACTTTCCTTGCGCCGTGAACGAAGCGCGGTCCCTCCGTATGCTCTTGCCTGGCCTCCCATTTTGCCGGCTAAGGCAAGGCCGCGCTGATTCTGCCCAAACACGCCCTCGTAGCTGACTCCCTCGGGCATCTCGACCGGGACATCGACGGTTCGCGGCTTGCCGCCTTCGGTGATGCGCAACTGCTCGACGGCGACGAAACTGGTGAACTGCGTGAGCAGTTGGAAACGCAGCCCGAGGCCGAGGATCTCTTCTTTCATGGCCGGGTCCGGGTTACCGCGTTGGATGCCTTTGAGGTCCTTTTGCATCAGGTCCTCGACTTTGGCCCGGGCCCAGAGCGGGGCGAGGACTTCGTTTTTCGGCTCTTCATCGGGCAAGGTGACGTCGATCTTCCGCTCGAACTTACCTTCGCCCGTCTTGCCGCGGAGCGTGATCGTGCCCTTCCCGCCCTTCTTGTATTGTCCTTTGACGACCACCGGCGTCGAGCTGAACAAGTCGGGGACCTGCTGCGGGTACAACTGCGAGACTTCCAGTTTGCCGAAGTCGAGTTCGATGTCGGTCAGCACGGGCGTTCTTACGCGCTCGTAGAACCGCTCGGCGGCGCCTTTGGCCTGCTGTTCGTTCAGAATGTAATGCACTTCGCCGCGTCCGGCGCGGGCCATCCCGTCCATCAGGTAGCGGTTGACCGATCTTCCGATCCCGAAGGAAAAGACCCGGGCGACGCCGGCGTTTTCCTTGACCGCACCGATGATCGCCATGTCGTTACCCACGTAGCCGTCGGTCATGAAGCAGACCACCCGGACGCGTTCGGGATCATCCTGCCCCGCGAGGCACGCGAGGATCGCTTTCATCATTTCCGTGCCGCCGCTGCCCTGTAGATTGCCGAGATAGGCCAGGGCCTTCTTGCGGTTCTCGTCGGTGTTTTTCACCGGCTTATCGAAGCAGAATCCGACGCCGCCGGCGAAGGTCATCAGGTTGAAGGTATCGTTTTCGTGCAGCCCTTCGATACAGAGCCGCATGGCCTCTTTGGCCGTGTCGATCGGGAACCCCCGCATCGAGCCGCTCTTGTCGATCACGAAGACGATCTCCTTCGGCACGATAAGCTGCTTCCGCACTCGCTTGGGCGGCTGGAGCACCATGGTGAAGAACTTGCCTCGTTTGTCGGTGTGGGTTAGTATGGTGTCTTCGATCTTGTCGGTCGCCGTTTCGTAGACCAGGACGAAATCCTTGTTGGGGATGGTCTTGGCCTGCTTCAGCTTGACGACCGCTTGCGACTTGTCCGGTTTGGTGTAGTCGACGGTCACCGCGTGCTGCTTGCTGTCGATTCGCCGCAGCGGCAACCCGGCGTTGAGGTTCACAGTGACTGAGATGTCATGCCCTGCCCGGGTGCCTTCGGGAGTGACGGGCGGGGTAATGCGGTCGGCGTCGGGGACTTGCGGCGTGGGTCGGCCCTTGGTCATCGGCGCCGGTGCGCTGCCGCCGCCGGGGTTGTATCGCGGGCCAACGACCATCGGGAAATCGAACGAGTACTCGCCATCTTTCCAATCGAGGGTCTCGCTGTAGGAGATCGTGATATCGACCTGCTCGCCCGGCTCGATGTTGGCGACCGACTGGGTGAAGATGTTGGGCCGCTCCTGGTCGAGCAGGCTGGCTACCTGGCCGCGGGCCTTGGCCTGTTCGTAGATTTTTCGGGCCTCGCCGCGTTCCTTGATCTCGCCCTGGATAATCCGGTCGCCGACTTTCATGGTCATCTTGTCGACGGCCGCATCCTGCGAGAGCGGGAAGACGTAGACCGCCTCGATCTTGTCCTTGAAGGGGTTGTGGAATTGTTGCTTGACGGTCACGCGGGCGATAAAGCCGGAGATATCGACCGAGACGTCGGTGTGTTTCAAGGGGCAGGAGCCGAGCGGCTTACCCTTGGCGTCGATGGCGTCGAGCCGGCCTTCGGTAATTCCTCGGTCCGACTTGGCCTGGGCCGTAGAGCCGGCCGCGAACAAGATCAGAGCGGCCAAAGTGACACGGAGTAAGTTGGTGGTTTTCATGGAAATCTCCTTCATAAGAAATAAGAAATGACCGCCGGTCGCGGCTTTCTGGGCAAAATGCCGAAAGTTTAGACGCACGGGCCGCACGGGCAGTTCCCTGAAAAAAGGGCCCCAGTGGAAAAGACGCGGATTTTTTGAAGGGAAATTATTACATCTGCCCGCGACCAACACGGCACTCTTTGGCTAACCCATTTTAGCTGCACCGTTTCTTGACGCAAAGCCATGATCGAGTTGAGCCGCGGGGCTCCCCCTTTGACGATCCCAATCGGGGCGGCCATAATAGAAACGAGATTGTTCCGGCGGCCGCGGCAAGGTAGGCACAGAAGACCTGCCCCCCATCGGAGCCCCCCTCCGCCTCGGGAGAAGCCGAACGATTATTACGACCCGCCCAGACCAATCTCGTTTTCCGTGGTTGCGAACGATTCGACGTTTGTCGGGAACTCTTTCAGGTCGATCAAAGTTCTTGTGCGGATTGGGAAGTCCCGCGCGACGGACTTCGCTCGACTTGGCTAGAAACCGGATCAGTTATGGCTGTGGATCAGTTGCCGGGCACGTTCTTTGGTCCCCCTACCTTGGTTGATCTGGTGCGCCATCGTGCCAAGTATCAACCGGATGACATTGCTTTCACGTATCTGGTCGATGGAGAAGACGAACAGATCCACTTGACCAACCGCGAGTTGGATCGCCGGGCGAGGGCCATCGGGGCCTGGCTCGAATCGTTGGATCTGGTTGGTGAACGGGCCCTGTTGCTGTATCCTCCGGGCCTGGACTTCATCACCGCCTTCTTTGGGTGTATCTATGCGGGGATCGTGGCGGTGCCGGCCTATCCTCCGCGGCGCAACCGTTCGTTGGACCGCATCCAGGCCATCGCCGATGACGCCGAAGCCAAGATCGCCCTGACGACCAACAAAGTGCTCAGCCGCATCGAGTCGCTCATCGACGAGACGCCGCGTCTGAGGCGGCTCACCTGGCTCTCGACCGGCCGCACGCCCGAGCGCATTGAAGAGCAGTGGGAAATCCCAGACGTCGACGGTGAGACGCTGGCCTTCCTTCAATACACATCCGGCTCGACGGGCACGCCGAAAGGGGTCATCCTCAATCACACGAACCTGGTCCACAATTCGGCGGTGATCGCCCACGCCTTCGAGCACACCCGAACCGGCGTCGGCGTATTTTGGCTCCCCAGCTATCACGACATGGGGCTGATCGGCGGGATCCTGCAGCCGCTCTTTGTCGGGCGCCCCAGCGTGCTGATGTCGCCGATGGCGTTCTTGACCCGGCCTTATCGCTGGCTTCGGGCGATCACTCGCTTCGGCGGCACCACCTGCGGCGGCCCCAACTTCGCCTACGACTTGTGCGTCCGCAAGATCAGGCCCGAGCAGCGGGCCAAGCTCGACCTGAGCAGTTGGGAGATCGCGTTCAACGGTGCGGAGCCGGTCCGCGAGGAAACCATCGAGCGGTTCTCCGAGACGTTCGCCCCGTGCGGATTCCGCCGCGAGGCGTTCTATCCCTGTTACGGGCTGGCGGAAGCCACGTTGCTGATTTCCGGCGGATATGCCAACAAGAACCCGGACATCCGCGCGTTTGACGCGACCGAGATGGCAGCGGGGCGCGTCGCCGAACGCAGCCTCGACGCCTCCGGCACGCGCAAGCTCGTCGGTTGCGGCTGCGCCATGCCCGACGAGAAAATCATTATAGTCGATCCCCATACCATGACCAAGTGCCCGGACGACCGCGTCGGCGAGATCTGGGCAGGAGGCCCCGGCATCGCCCAGGGCTATTGGCGAAACACGGAAGCCACGGAAGAGACGTTCCGCGCCCACCTGAAAGATACCGGCGAGGGCCCCTTCCTCCGGACGGGCGATCTCGGCTTCCTGCGCGACGGCGAGCTGTTCGTCACCGGCCGGATCAAGGACCTTGTTATTTTCCATGGAGTGAACCTCTACCCGCAGGACATCGAGTTGGCCGTCCAAAACAGCCACGATGGACTGCGGCCCGACGCCGGGGCAGCCTTTACCGTCGAAACCGTCGGCCGCGAGAGACTCGTCGTCGTCCAGGAACTCGAACGCCGCACAAAAGACAAATTTGACGAAATCTTCGACGCGGTGCGCCGCGCCGTCTCCGTCGAATTCGAAATGGCCGTCGATGCAATCGTCCTGGTCAGGTACAACAGCATCCCGCGGACCTCCAGCGGCAAAATCCAGCGACACGCCTGCTGCAACGGCTTCCTTAACGGATCGCTTGAGGTCGTCGCTCAGTGGGAAGCGGGCGACGAGCCGCCCCCGATCGAGAAGCACCCCGCGCCTGCGGAAGTCCCACGGTCCGCAACGGACGCCAAGAGCGTCGCCGAGTTGGTCTTCCAGGAGGTCTGCACCGTTGCCAAAGAGCGCGCCGACGGGCTGACACTTGACTCGCCGATCACCGAGATCGGGCTCGACTCCCTGGAACGCATGGAGATTCTCGCATCGATCGAGGAACGCTTCGGCGGCCGGTTTCCCATGGAAATCCTCCCCGAGCTTGAGACCTGTCGCCAGGTGGTCCAGGCGGTGGAGGAGCACCTGGGCACGGAACCGCGGACCCGCGCGGCCACGACCGCCGCCGCCGAAATCCCCGAGGAAAACCACCGCTTCGACAAACTGCCAGAATACGTCCAATTGCGCCAGAGCCTTGATCTGCTCGATTCAACCGGACTGGGGAACACCTTCTTCACCGTCCACGAGGGCATCACCAACGACCGGACGATGATCGGCGGCTGCGAGTACATCAACTTTTCGAGCTACAACTACATCGGGATGTCGGGCGATCCGGCCGTCATCAAGGCCACGCAGGAAGCCGTTGCCAAGTACGGGACCAGCGTGTCGGCCAGCCGGCTCGTTTCCGGGCAAAAAGACCTTCACGTCAAACTGGAAGAAACCATCGCCGAATTCGTCGGCACCGAGGCGGCCGTTGCTTTTGTCGGCGGCCCCTCGACCAACGAGACCGTGATCGGACACCTGCTCGGCCCCGGCGATCTCATTCTCCACGACGCCCTGTCGCACAACAGCATCCTCCAGGGCGCGATCCTCTCGGGTGCACGGCGGCGGCCCTTCGAACACAATAATTTCGAGGCCGCCGATTGGCTGTTAAAGCGATACCGACACGAGTATCGCCGCGTGTTGATCGTCATCGAGGGCGTCTACAGCATGGACGGCGACATCCCGAACCTGCCCGAGTTCATCGACCTGCGCCGTCGGCACAAGACCTACTTGATGGTCGACGAGGCCCATTCGATGGGCGTGCTCGGCGACCACGGCCGCGGCATCAGCGAGTATTACGGCGTCGACCGCCGGGACGTCGACATCTGGATGGGTACGCTCAGCAAGTCTTTCGGGGCCTGCGGCGGTTTTATCGCCGGGTGCAAGGAACTGATCGAATACCTGAAATACACGGCCCCCGGCTTCGTCTACAGCGTCGGCCTTTCGCCCCCGAACGCGGCCGCTGCCCTGGCTTCGTTTGAGTTGCTCGAAAGGGAACCGGAGCGGGCCGTCACCCTCCAGCAGCGATCGGAACTGTTCTTGGAGTTGGCGAAAAAGCAGGGCCTCGACACCGGCATGAGCCACGATTCGCCGGTGGTGCCGATCATTCTGGGCAACTCGATGCACTGCCTGCGGTTGTCGAAGGGCCTGTTCTCGCGCGGTGTCAACGTCCAGCCGATCCTCTACCCCGCGGTCCCCGAGAGCGCCGCCCGGTTGCGCTACTTCATTACCAGCCTGCACACCGAAGAGCAAATCCGCTACACGATCGACGCGATGGCGGACGAACTCCGCAAGATCGACGCGAAGTACCTCGGCGCCCGGAAGCCCGAGGCCCCGTCGCCGGTCGAGTCAAAATAAGGGATCGCTCAAAAATACGTTCGGCAATTGGGTCTATAAAGCCGCGACCGTTGGTCGCGCCCCGCGTTACCAAGAGCCATTCCGAGCGTCGCTCGGCGCGACCAACGGTCGCGGCTTTATGCCGTGTGGCATCCGTACTTGTCGAAGTTGTTTTTGAGCAATTCCTAAGAGCAAAAAAGACTAATATCCCTATTCGTACCAATCCTCGCCCATCTCGACGAGTTCCTCCTCGTCGGCAAGATAGTCAGGGCGGCGATCGGTACTGGCCCACTCCTTTTCGGCCATGAGGTACAACTCGTGAATAAGTTGTTCCGCAGGGATTTCCTCGGGAAGCTGCCGCAGCAGGTCGAGGACATCTCGCTTCTTCATGGCTGATCTCCACTAAAGTCATGTGGACATCGAAAACGCTCTCCTTTGAACCATTTAGTATAGGGCCTGGGGCATCCGTACACAAGTAACTTCACGAGTTTGCGCCCCCCAGAAATAGTGATTGACATGCGCCAAATGGCCCAGCTTTCCGGCCAATTGACGTTCCGGCCCTCGCCCCATAGAATCGGTGGCTTAGATTGCGCGAAATGCAACCCGTGTGGGGGTCAGGGGCCAGACTATTTGTACGTGACAGGTGGATATATGACAGACGCAAATCCTTCGACCGAGATCTTGGCGATCAACACGATCCGAACGATTTCGATGGAAGCCGTGCAAAAGGCCAAAAGCGGTCACCCCGGCACGCCGATGGCCCTTGCGCCGGCGGCCTACGTGTTGTTTAACGAAGTGCTCGATTACGATCCTGCCCGGCCCGCCTGGCCCGCGCGCGACCGGTTTGTGCTTTCGTGCGGCCATGCCTCGATGCTGCTCTACTCGATGCTGCACCTGACGGGCGTCAGGCAGCTTGGCCCCGATCGCCGGCCGACCGGCGAACCGGCCGTTTCCCTGGACGATATCAAGAACTTTCGCCAACTCGACAGCCCCTGCGCAGGCCACCCCGAGTACGGCGAGACTTCCGGCATCGAGATCACGACCGGGCCACTCGGCCAGGGCGTTGCCACAAGCGTCGGCATGGCGATTGCCGCCCGCTGGCTGGCCGCCAATTATAACCGGCCCGGGTTCGATTTGTTCGACTACAACGTCTACGCCCTGTGCAGCGACGGCGACATGATGGAAGGCATCGGGGCCGAAGCCGCTTCACTCGCAGGGCACCTGAAGCTCTCGAAACTCTGCTGGATCTACGACGACAACAAGATCACCATCGAGGGCGAGACGTCGCTCGCCTTCAGCGAAGAAGTACCCGCCCGGTTCTCCGGATACGGCTGGAATGTCCTTGAGGTCGAAGACGTCAACGATCTCGACGCCCTGCGCGGGGCCTTAGGCCACTTCAAGGAGAACAACGACGCCCCGACGCTGATCATCGTCCACAGTGTCATCGCCTACGGTGCGCCCAACGCCGCGAACACGGCCGACGCCCACGGCGCCCCGCTCGGTGAAGAGGAGATCCGGCTCACCAAGGAGGTGTACGAGGGCATCGATCCCGACGCCTCGTTCGTCGTTCCCGACGAGGTGCTCGAGTTGTTCCGCAACGGAATCGGGACCCGCGGCAGCAGATTGTACGAGGCCTGGACCGCGAAATTCGCCGAATACAAAGAGAAGCACCCCGATTTGGCGGGGCAGATCGAGCGGATGCAGGCCCGCGAGTTGCACGACGGCTGGGACGCCGATATCGCAGAATTCCCTGCCGACCCAAAAGGGATGGCATCCCGGGCGTCGTCCGGCAAAGTGCTCAACCAAGTCGCCAAGAACGTCCCATGGGTGCTCGGCGGTTCGGCCGACCTGGGCCCGTCGAACAAGTCGGTTATCAGCGGCTCCGACGACTTCTCGGCCGGGAACTACGCCGGACGGAACTTCCACTTCGGCATCCGCGAACACGCGATGGCCGCCGTCTGCAATGGCATGGCCCTTTCCGGACTGAAGGCCTACGCGGCCACCTTCTTCGTTTTCACCGACTACATGCGGCCCTCGATGCGGCTGGCTGCGCTGATGCGGCTGCCCGTCTTCTACATTCTCACGCACGACTCGATCGGCGTCGGCGAGGACGGCCCCACTCATCAGCCGGTCGAGCACCTCGCTTCGTTGCGTTGCATTCCCAATTTCGCCGTCTTCCGGCCTTGCGACGCCAACGAAGTCGCCGAGTCGTACAGGGCGATTCTGCAACTGAAAGAGACACCCGCTGCGCTGGTGCTGACGCGGCAAAGCCTGCCGACGCTCGACCGCACGAAGTTCGCCCCGGCAGCCGGCGTCCACCGCGGCGCTTACGTCCTGCTCGATGCCGAAGATTCCACGCCCGACGTCATCCTACTGGCCACCGGCAGCGAAGTCTCGCTCTGCATCGAAGCGGCCGGGCAACTCGGCGATGACGGGATCAAGGCCCGGGTGGTAAGCATGCCCTGCTGGGAACTCTTCGATGCCCAAGATGCGGAATACCAAGAATCCGTGCTGCCTGCCGATTGCACCTGCCGCGTGGCGGTGGAAGCAGGTGTCGAACAAGGCTGGCGGAAGTACATCGGCATCGAGGGGGAGTTCATCGGTATGACCGGCTTCGGTGCATCGGCCCCGGCCGACGTCCTGCTGAAGCGATTCGGCTTCACCGTCGAAAACGTCGTCGCCGCGGCGAAGGAGCTTTGTTCCTGATACCCTCCCCGGCGGCCGTTCCGGGCCGGAAAACACCAACAAGGTGGAGGAAAAGCCGAGATGTTCTCAGAAAACGACCGGAATATCGTCCGGGAGCTGGCCGCGAAGTGGATGGAACTCGCGTCCCTGCCGGTGATGAACGAGCGGAAGCGCCTGTGGAAGGCGGTACACGACCTCGAGGCAGAACGTCCGGTGATCCTCTTTGAGACGGGTTGGATCGACGGATTCGTTTCCTCCCGCGAGATCCTTTGCGAGGACCCGTTCCTTCAAGCCGTAGAACGGGACATGCGGATTGCCATTCGGCACGCCGAAGAGTTGGGGGACGACCTGGTCATCGAGCCCTACTACCGGGTCGGGTGGAAGATGAAGTTCTCGGATTACGGTGTGCCCGTCGACATCCACTCCGCGAAACGCAAGCAAGAGTCGATTGCGTACAGTTTCAGTTTCCCCATCGTTGCACCGGAGGATATCGATAAGCTCAAGAAGCGGACCATGGGTGTCGATCGGGAAAAGACCGTGCGACTGAAGGAGATGCTCGAAGACGTCATCAGCGACATCCTCCCGGTCAAGCTCGGCAACTACGATCCCTTTGTATACGAATTCGACGTCGGCGAATTCGGGGATTTGGGATTCAACGGGAATTTCTTTTTCGGTCTTACCTGGCAGGTCTACCGGTTCATTGGGAACAATGGTTTGCTCTACTGGGTTTACGATGCCCCGGATGCCATACACAAGCTGATGTCCTACATGCTCGACGATCGGATTGCGCTATTCGAGTATCTCGAAAAGGAAGGTTTGCTTGCGCTGAACACCGACAACCAGATGGCCGGTCCCCGCATGTACGGGTACGTGTCGGACCTGCCGGGGCCGGACTCCCGGGACAAGGTCGCGTTGAAGGACCTGTGGGGATGGGCCGAATCGCAGGAATCCGAGAATATCTCGCCCGAAATGTACAAGGAGTTCGTCCTCCCCTATCTGGCTAGGCTCAGCGAGAAGTTCGGCCTTGTCTACTACGGCTGCTGTGAACGGGTGGACGACCGGCTCGCGCCGATTATCGACGCAATCCCCAATCTCAGGTCCGTTTCCGTCTCCGGATGGTCCGATTTGAAAAGGACCGCCGAGATGCTGGGAAACGACTATGTCTATTCCCGCAAGCCGACGCCCGCTTACATTAGCGGACCGAGCCCCGATTGGGACCTCCTGGAAAAGGACATAAGGGAGACCTATGCCGCCGCCAGGGACTGTAACGTGGAAATCCTCTTCAGGGACGTCTACACGACCAACGGCGACAGATCGCGGCTGGGCAAGTGGGTCGACATGACAAAATCCGTCTTCCAGATGTAACCGTGGCCCATCAGTCGAAGTGGCCGGTTGACAGGTTTGTAGGGGTTGACCCGTTCTCCGTCCTTCTCGTGTTACCCAGGTTACCTGTCCGGGAAAAAAATTTTTGAAAATTGCAGATTTGTCGGCTCCTTGGACGGAAGCCTGTCGGAATCGCCAAAACGCCGAAAAAAACGGGGTTTGCGCGCTGTCAATCCCCTCGGGTTTGCTAGCAGTGCCATCAAGGGCGATTCAGCGCAACCCTTAACGGCACAACGTGTTAGAAGAAGTTTCGCAAGTCTTGTTGACCAAACAAAAGAAACCAGTACACTTTGACGATCTCACCTGTATATTGTGGCCGCGAGGGCATCAGGGTACAATATATGGGTGTTTCACCTCGCATTCGGTACCCCCCGGTATAGTTACACGGGGGGGATGCGGTCGATCGGGAACACTTGGTTCCCCAACCGCATCGCTGATCAGGGAAATATATGGATTTGGTAAGGATGCCCGTCCGCAAACCAAAGAAGGAACTTAGTAATGGACTATGGCGAGAACGACGCCGCCAAACCCCCGGTAATAGCAGTGGAGGATGCGCTGCACACGGGGGCCGACAACACCTCCAGCGGCCTGAGAATCGAAGAGACTTTCTGCCCGACCAATGTCTCGGACCCCTTCGATACGGTCGAATGGGACTTGCGGACCGCCGCTATCAAAGGCGAGGGGGGCGAGGTCCTGTTTGAGCAGACCGACTGTGAGGTCCCCGCTACTTGGAGCCAACTGGCCACCAATGTTGTCGCCAACAAGTACTTTTACGGCGAAGTGAATACCGGGGAGCGGGAGAAGAGCGCGCGGCAGTTGATTCACCGCGTTTGCCGGACGATTGCCGACTGGGGGATCGAGGACGGTTACTTCGCCACGCCGGAAGACGGCGAGCACTTCTATCGGGACCTCTCGTGGCTTTGTCTTCATCAACACGCGTCGTTCAACTCGCCCGTCTGGTTCAATGTCGGCCTGTACCATCAGTACGGCGTAAAAGGTGCGATGTGCAACTGGCACTGGGATCGGGAAACGGAGCAAGTCGAGCAGCCGGAGAACCCGTACGAGTATCCCCAAGGCTCCGCCTGCTTCATCCAGAGCGTGGACGACAACATGGAAGACATCATGGAGTTGGCCCGTTCCGAGGCGATGCTCTTCAAATTCGGCTCGGGCACGGGAACCGATATCTCGACGTTGCGTTCTCACCGGGAAATGCTTTCCGGCGGCGGGAGGCCGTCGGGCCCGCTCTCTTTCATGCGGGTGTACGACCAGATTGCCGCCGTGGTCAAGAGCGGGGGAAAGACCCGCCGCGCTGCAAAAATGCAGTCGATCAAGGACTGGCACCCCGACGTGATGGAATTCGTCGAGTGCAAGAACCAAGAGGAGAAAAAAGTACGCCTGTTGATTGAAGAGGGTTACGATCCGCAGGAAGCCTACGATACGGTCCCTTTCCAGAATGCAAATCTTTCCGTGCGCCTCAGCGATGAGTTGATGAAAGCGGTCGAGGGAAACAAACCCTGGAAGACGCATTGGGTTACCGATCCGGCCAGGGAAGGACCCACCTATCAGGCACGCGAGATGCTCGACCGGATATCGAAGGCGGCGTGGAGCTGCGGCGACCCGGGTGTGCAGTATGACACGACCATCAACCGCTGGCACACGTGCCCGAACTCCGGGCGGATCAACGCCAGCAACCCGTGCTCCGAGTACATGTTTCTCGACGACTCGGCGTGCAATCTGGCAAGCATCAACCTGATGAAGTTCCGGCGCGAAGACGGTGCGTTCGACGTTCCGCGATTCCGGGCGGCGGCCCGGCTGGTCTTCATTGCCCAGGAGATTCTGGTCGACCACGTCAGTTATCCGACGGCGAAGATCGCCGAGAACAGCCATCGTTTTCGCCCCATCGGATTGGGCTACTCGAATCTGGGTGGCCTGCTGATGGCCAACGGACTGCCCTACGATTCGGACGCCGGGCGGGGGCTCTGCGGCGCCATCACCTCGCTGCTCCACGGGACGGCGAACCTGACCAGCACCGAACTGGCCGCAGCCGTTAAACCCTTTGAAGAATACCGCAAGAACCGGGGGCCGATGCTGCGGGTGATGGAAATGCACTGGGAAAAGGTCGAGGAGATCAAGGCCTGCCCGAAGTATCTCAAGGAGGCCGCCCGCAGCCTCTGGGATGCCGTCGTGACCCAGGGCCGCCGGCACGGGTTCCGCAACGCCCAGGCGACCGTTCTGGCCCCGACCGGCACGATCAGCTTTATGATGGATTGCGACACGACCGGCATCGAACCGGATATTGCCCTGGTGAAGTACAAGCAGTTGTCCGGCGGCGGAATGTTGAAGATGGTCAACCAGACCGTGTCGTTGGCGCTGAATACACTTGGTTACGACGACTCCGAGATCGAATCGATCGTCGCTCACATCGACAAAGAGGACACGATCGAGGGTGCTGTCGATCTGAAAGTGGAACATTTGCCCGTATTCGACTGCGCCTTCCAACCGCAGGGCGGCACCCGCTCGATCCCCTGGAAGGCCCATATCCGGATGATGGCGGCCGCCCAGCCGTTCCTCTCCGGGGCGATCTCCAAGACGGTCAACATGCCCAAGGACACCACGCCGGAGGACGTCGCCGAAGCCTACACGGAAGGGTGGCAACTGGGTTTGAAGGCCCTGGCAATCTACCGCGACGGCTCGAAGGAGATCCAACCCCTTTCGACTAAGAAAAGGGAAAACCAGGCGGAAAAGGTCGTGGGCGGACCACGCCGGGAGCGGCTGCCCGATACCCGCCAGTCCGTCACCCACAAGTTCAGCGTTTCCGGCCATGAGGGCTATATCACCGTGGGGCTCTATCCGGACGGGCGGCCGGGTGAAATGTTCATTACCATGGCCAAGGAAGGCAGCACGGTCGGCGGCATGATGGACTGCTTCGGCACCTCGATCTCGATGGGCCTGCAATATGGGGTGCCGCTGGAGGTCTACGTCGAGAAGTTCTCGCACACCCGATTCGAGCCGATGGGCTATACGAAAAACCCCGACATACGGCTTGCCAAGAGCATCGTCGATTACATCTTCCGTTGGTTGGGTATCACGTTCCTTTCCCAGCCTCACGAAGACGACAGAGAAAACTCGACCACACCCGTCGCGGCGGCGGAAAATTCGGCGGAGGACGGGCAAGCAGAGCGACGGCCCGCCGCCACGAAGGCGGGCGGGCCAGATGCCGGGCATGGAACTGCCAAAACCGGCGGCTCCAACGGGGCTTCCAAGAAAACGACCGGCAGCAACGGGACTTCCCGGCGCAAGGGCGACTCCGCCACCGTCGTCCTCGAACGTGTCGCCGTCGCATCCCAATCGGAGGCCGCCGCCGGCCATTCCGCCCGAAGCGAGCAGTTCGCCGAGTTCCAGGCCGACGCCCCCGCTTGCGACAACTGCGGCGCTATCGCCGTCCGCACCGGAAACTGTTATCTGTGTCACAATTGCGGCAACAGCATGGGGTGCTCTTGAAACACTCCTCATCCCAACCTCTGAAACGGGTCCTCGTGACCGGCGGCGCCGGTTTCCTCGGCTCCCATTTGTGCGAACGGCTGATTCAGCAAGGCCACGACGTCATTTGTTTGGACAACTTCTTTACCAGCCAGAAGTCGAACGTAGCCCACCTGTTGAGCCAGCCCAATTTCGAACTGGTCCGTCACGACATCACCTTGCCGATCTTCCTTGAAGTCGACGAGATCTACAACCTGGCGTGCCCCGCCGCGCCGGGACACTACCAGTACAACCCGATCAAGACGATGAAAACGTCGGTCACCGGTGCGATCAACGTGCTGGGGATGGCCAAGCGGTGCCGGGCCAAAGTGCTTCAGGCCTCGACCAGCGAGATCTACGGCGACCCCGAGATCCATCCCCAACCGGAAAGCTACCGCGGCTCGGTCAACACGCTCGGCCCCAGGGCGTGCTACGACGAGGGGAAACGAGCGGCCGAAACCCTCTTCATGGATTACCACCGCGCCAACAACGTCAACATCCGCATCGCCCGAATCTTCAACACCTACGGCCCGCGGATGCACCCGTTCGACGGCCGTGTGATCTCGAACTTCATCCGCCAGGCGCTCCACGGCGAGAACATCACGATCTTCGGCGACGGGCGGCAGACCCGCTCGTTCTGCTACCGCGACGATCTCGTCGAAGGGTTGATTCGCATGATGGACGGTCCCGACGACTTCACCGGCCCGGTCAACCTCGGCAACCCCGGCGAGTTCACGATCCTCCGCCTGGCCGAGCTGGTCCTCGAACTGACCGAATCCCGATCGAAGCTGATCTACGAACCGCTCCCGGCCGACGATCCGGCCCAACGCCAGCCCGACATCACCCTTGCGCGTGAGAAACTCGGCTGGGAACCGAGCGTCGAGATTCGCGCGGGCCTCGCCAAGACGATCGAGTGGTTCCGATCGATCGAGATGAGCGACTTCCGCCCCCCGACGCCGAATTGCTGAGGTTGCGGAAGTGATCGGCCCCGGTGGTGCTAGCACTCTTCCTCCCATAACCGCCATTTATCCCACATTTCCGAAGCTGTTTGTCTTCCTGCTCAAATAGCGGGTGTCGCGAGCAGCCCGGTTCCGTTTCTTGCCGCTTAGGCTCGCCTTCTTGGCGAATTGAGGCCCGATTGCCAAATCCCGTCTGGACTTCGGTGGCTTAATGGGAGTACACTCCCGCACGATTTTTGCGGTATTAGACCCTTATCCGGTCACCCGGCCCAGCCGGTCAAGTTCAAGGAGGAACTAGAATGCGTTTTAGAATAACGAAACAGTCGGGGGGCGTCACTCTTCTCGCAGTGTTGCTGGTGTTGTCTGCCGGGACGGCGTTTGCCCAGACGAAAGCAAGGCTGTTGCTGGCGGAAGACGAATCGGTTGCCCCACAACTCCGGCCCACCCCGGCGGTGCGCCCGGACGCGCGCTTGCGGCGGGCGGAGGATGGCTCGCTGAACGTGATGCCTTCGATGGAATCGCCGAGACCGACGCCAGCGAGGCAACTCGAGCCGGCCTCCGATCCCAAGCCGGTCCCCGCACCCTCGGTGCCCGTTCCGCTGCCGCTCGCTCCATCCGATGCGGCACCGCTTGAGCCGATTCCCGATTCGCTCGAGATCAACAAGGTGAAGGTCGAAACCGCCGCGTTCAACCGGATCACGCCCGGAGAGTCGACCTTGGCCGACGTTGAGAAGGCCTGGGGACAACCCCAAAGGGCGCGAAAACAAGGCAACTCGCTCTTGCACCTCTACGCCATCAAGCCGTTCGAGCAAATCGAAGTCGCTTTCCGACAGGGCAAGGTGGCGTCGATCGTGGTCCGCCTTCACCAAATCCTCCCGGCCAAGGAACTTGCCGGGCAGTTGGAACTCGGCCATTTCCGGCCGGTGCTCGTATCGAGCGATCTCGGGGAGATCCTCGGCCAGGTCTACCCGGAACGGGGCGTCTTGTTCTCCTTCACGCCCAGCGACACGGCGGGTACGGCTACCATGAACGTTGCTGAAATCATCATCGAGCCCGTCAACGCCGAATCGTTCATCCTTCGCGCCGAGACAAACCTCGACGCAGAACCGGCGCTGAGCCTGCAAGACATCGAGCAGGCCTTGAAACTCGAGAACGGCGGCGCCAAAGCACACTGGCTGCACGGCCGTGCCCTCGCCGCCCGGGGGAATCTCGACAAGGCCGTTGTGAGTGCGACCCGTGCGGTCCGCTTCGATCCGAAGAACGTCCAATACCGGCTTGCCCGGGCGCAGATACTCGGCCACATAGGCCGACTGAATGAAGCGATTCAGGAAGCGAAGAGGGCGATCAAGATGAGCGAGGATCGCCCGCAACTGAAGGCCCGCGCGCTCTGCCTCGTCGGCGATCTGCTCGCCTCCGGCCCGGTTCCCAACTACAACGCCGCCATCGAGTACCACATGCGGGCGGTCAAGACGGCCGATTCGCTCACGCGCGACCCACATCCCGCCGTCCGGCTGATTGCCAAGGAGGTCCTCGTCGACGCCCATCTCGGCGCCGCTCACGACATCGCCTGGGGAAATTGGAAACAGAAGGAAAAGGCCGTCGATCGCTGGCTGAGCCGGGCAAACCGCTGCGCCGACGACCTGATCGAAAACGAAGCAGCCACCGAAGAGCACCGGTTCCGAGTTGCCACGCGGGCCTTGGCCGCTTGCGTCGGCGTGCGCGGCGGGCTCGATTGCACCGGCTGGACCAACGTCGCGGTCCGCTCCGGCCGCAAACTCCTCGACGGCTGCCGCGATCCGCATCGCAAGGCACAACTCGAATGGGATTTGGGTATGGCGCTCTACGACGCCTTGCAGGTCTGCCAGATGCGGGAAGATCAAACCGGCGCGTTGAAGTACGGCAAGCAGGCCGTCGTATACCTGACCATGACCGACGACGGAAGCCGCACGGCTACTGCCGGCTACCTGCTCGGCCGGCTCTACTTCCGGCTGGGCGCTATTCATGCCGTGACCGATGACAACCACGACGACGCAATCGTCTGGTTCGAGAAGGCGCTGCCGCTGCTGCGGCGCCCCATCCCCGAAGAGGCAATGCCCGACCTCGGCCGGCACGGCGAAACGTTCGTCAGCATGGGTGTTTCGTACTGGGAGGCCGGCCAACGCGACAAGGCCCTCGAACTGACGCAAACCGGCGTCGACCTCATGCAGCGGGCCGTCCGGCTGGGCTACCTCGACGAGTCCGCCCTGAGCGTCCCCTACAATAACCTCGCCTCGATGCACCGGAAGATCGGCGCCCAAAACAAGGCTATCGAGTTCGAGGAAATGGCTACAAAGCTCAACGGCACAACCCGGCTGCGGTAGTGCCATGCTATTGCGGCTATTCCTCCTGTTTACCTTGATCCCGCTGGTAGAGCTGTGTCTGCTCCTGCTCCTGGCGAACGTAACGAATTGGTGGTTCACGTTGGGGTTGGTCGTTCTGACCGGCGTGGTGGGGGCATGGCTCGCCCGCCGGCAAGGCCTCCGCTGCTGGCGACGGGTACACGAGACGATGGCCGCAGGGCGGCTTCCAGCCGATCCGCTCATGGACGGCCTGATGATCCTGGTCGCCGGCGCCCTGCTGGTCACACCCGGTGTCCTCACCGATCTCGTCGGCTTCGCGCTGCTGACGCCGCCGTTCCGCCGCGTGGTGAAAGACCGGCTCAAGCGGCGGTTCCAGGCGCAGATCAACATCATCACACCCGGCGATCAACCTCATCCCCACGACGAGATCATCGAAACAAAGATCATCGACGTGCCCTCCGAAGACGCGGGGGACGGGAAGTAGCGTGGCCCGGCACGCACCTTGATCTTCCCCCTGGAATATGGTAGAATAATCTGCGTGGTGGATTTCAGTGTCTCCTTATTTCCAGACACTTGAAAAGGCCGGTGTGGCCGGGTAGCGTGATAGGTTAGCCGAATAGTGAAGGAGTCTATGGTGACGTTCTTCCGCCCCTCAACCAAAAAGATCATCCAAGCAGTGGGGGTCTTGCTGAAGTGCGAAAGAGACCACCACATGAGCTACTTGCGTCTTCTCAAGTTACTGTACATTGCCGACCGGGAGAGCCTCCGGGAATCTTGCCGGCCGATTCTCGGCATTCGGCCCGTCGCCATGAAGTACGGCCCGCTCCACAGTGCGGTCTACGACCTCATCAAGGGCGAGCACATTGATGAGCCGGCGTGGTCCGAGCACTTCCAAAAGGACCGCTACCAGATCGAAATGGTTGAAGACCCCGGCGTGTCGGAGTTGTCCCGCTATGAAATCCGCACACTGAACGCGACTTCCGAGAAGTTCGCGGCAGTAGACGACATGGATATTGCGGAAGTGACTCACACATTCCCCGAGTGGATCAATCACTGTTCCGATCCGGCGGCAAACGCTTCGGAGACAATCCCGCTGGAGGACATTATCGATGCCGTCGGCAGATCGGCGGACAAGGAAGCGATCCTCCAGGAAGCGACCGAGGAAGCAGAGATAGACCGCATGTTTTCCGAAGCATAATGCAGGTGAAAGCATGGAAGCCGGGGATACGTTCAAGTTCGGCTCCCTGCCGCATCTTTGGGTCGTAATATCTGACCCTGCCAAAAACCCGGAGAACGTGTTGTTCGTGAATTTCTCGACGGATCGCGGCCTGGACCCCTCGTGCATCCTTCATCCCGGAGACCACAGGTTCGTGCGTCGGCGAACATGTGTCGTGTATCGGCGGGCGCGAGTCGAAAGGAATGCCGACTTGGACTGCCTTCTGGCGAGCGGTCGCCTGGTGCTCGACGACCCGGTCTCCGGCAAAGTTCTCGAACGCATCCGGCAGGGGGCGGCAGTCTCTGAATTCATGCCCTTGGGTAGCCTGCGAATCCTAATCGACCAAGGGTTGGTGGAACCGAGCTGACTCGTCGCTGCGACGCGTACTCCTCCATATGTTTCTTTGAGAGACTCCCCGGCAGTAGGCTGCGAAGCCCCTCTGTTCTTTGACCGGTTATCTGGTATAATTCCGACAAGCAACGAACGCCACACATCCACAATTCCCCATGAGCACGCAAATCGACCCGACAACGCCCCCGGCGTACGAATTTCCGCCCTACAAGTCGCTCGACAACGACGTGCTCACCGAGCGAATCCGGAAGGTCCGCGACGCGATGGGCCCGCGGCTCTTGATCCTCGGGCACCATTATCAGCGGGACTCGGTCATCGAGCTTTCCAACCTGCGTGGCGATAGCTACAAGCTCAGCGCCACGGCCGCCGACAATCGCGAGTGCGAGGCGATTGTCTTCTGCGGAGTCCATTTCATGGCCGAAACGGCCGACATCCTGGCAAACCGCCCCGAGCGACTGGCCGAGCGGAACGGCCGGCGCATCCCGGTCGTACTGCCCGACCTCAAAGCCGGATGCTCCCTGGCCAACATGGCCAATCTCGATCAGGTCGAAGACTGCTGGCGCCAACTCGGCAACGTGATCGATACCGGCGACCTGACGCCGATCACCTACGTCAACTCGACCGCGGCGCTGAAGGCGTTTTGCGGCCGCCACGGCGGGATCGTCTGCACCTCGGCCAACGCCGAGAAGGCGCTCCGCTGGGCCTTCGAACGGCGCAGCCGCGCACTGTTCTTCCCCGATCAGCACCTCGGGCGCAACACGGCCCGCGCGATGGGAATCCCGCTCGAACAAATGCCGGTGTGGGACCCCCGCGAGTACGCGCTCGGCGGCAACAGCGAGGAGGCGATCGGCGCCGGACGCGTGATCCTCTGGCGCGGCCACTGCAATATCCACCAGATGTTCCTGCCCGGATATGTCGATTACTTCCGAAAGAAATATCCCGGCATCAAGATCATCGTACACCCCGAGTGCCCGATGGAGGTCGTCGACCGGGCCGACATGAGCGGTTCGACGGGCAAGATTCTCCAAGCGGCGGAAGCCTCGCCGCCCGGGACGCGATGGGCCGTGGGTACCGAGTTGAACATGGTCACCCGCCTGAAGCGGGACTATCCCGACCGGGAGGTTCACTTTCTCTCGCCGATGGTCGCCATCTGCCCGACCATGTTCCGCATCACTCTCTCGCGTCTTTGCTGGTCGCTCGAAAATCTGGCCGCCGACACGCCGGTAAACGTCGTCAAGGTTAATGACGAAACGGCCGCCGGTGCGCTCGAAGCACTCAAACGCATGCTCGAGTTGGCCTAAGGGACCACACCGAAATAACGTCGGCATTTTCCTTATAAAGCCGCGACCGGTGGTCGCGCCGAATCACCAGCCGTAGCGGTTTTGGGCAACGCCCGGCGCGACCACCGGTCGCGGCTTTATAGTCTTCGCTGACCCTTGCCCGTGTTTGCGGCTATCCCGGGTTGGGGATCTGTTCCCGGCGCATCTCGAAGCGGGATTTGGTGAACTCCTCGAACCCCTCGACCAGCGTCGAATCCAACCGGGGCTGCTCTTCGAGCGTCCACGGCAGCCGGACGGTGAAGGTGCTTCCCTTTCCGAGTTCACTTTCGACGGAGATGCTTCCGTCGAGCAGCCTGCACAATTCCTTGACGATCGAGAGCCCCAGGCCGGTCCCCGAGTATTCGCGGGTCATCGTGTCGCCGGTGGGAACCGCCGTGCGCCCCTGGCGGAACTTCTCGAAGACCGTCTGTTGATCCTCTTCGGCGATCCCGACGCCCGTATCGCTCACCTGCAATACCAGTTGATCCTCGTCGTCGCGCCGCGCGGCAACGGTAATGCGTCCGCCTTCGGGCGTGAACTTGATGGCGTTGCTCAACAGGTTGTTGACGATCTGTTGCACCCGGGCCTGGTCCTGCTGCATCGGCGGCAGGTTGTCCGGGGCGTCGATCTCCAGGTCGATGTTTTTCTTTTCGGTCAGCGGCCGTGCCATGTCGCACTGGGCATGGATGATCTGGGCAATTTGGAATTCCGTCGGCCGCATGTCCATCTTCCCGCTCTCGATCTTCGCCAGGTCGAGAATGTGGTTGATCATCTCCAGCAGCGTTCTCCCCGAGGTGCGGATGTTCTCGACGTACCGCTTCTGCCTGTCGCTGAGCGCGTCGATCGACCCGAGCACGTCGCTAAACCCGAGAATGCTGTTCAGCGGCGTCCGCAGCTCGTGGCTCATCGTGGCGAGGAAATCGCTCTTGATCGTGTTCATCTCGTACAGCCGCATGTTGACCTGGGCCAGCTCGTCGACCTTCCCGTCGAGGTTGGCGTTCACGTCGCGAAGCTCGTTCTGGATGGTGACCAGGTGCTGCAACATGCGGTTGAACGCCACGGCGAGCGATTCGAACTCGTCGCCCGTGTGAATATCTGCCCGCTGCGAAATATCGCCGTGGCTGATCGCGTCGCTCACGTTGCGGAGGTGGCGCAACGGTTTGACGATCACGTAGCGGACGATGGCGTACGAGGCGACCATCGCCAGGAAAACCGTCACGATGGCCGTCGTCAGCAGGACCGCCCGGTTCCAGTTCAGCGCCGTCTGGGTAGGTTTGTTGGAAATAGAGACTTTGGCGACAGCCATCAAGTCGCCCTTGTTCAACGGGACACCGCCCGCCAGAAACGTCCCCGATCCCAACGCGTTGTGGCACGTCACGCACGTCTGCGACTCGGCATAGATCGGCTGGTAGTACTGGTACTCGATCCGGTCGTCCGTGAACCGCTCGACAAAGGCCGGTTCTTCCGGGTGGAGCGTCTGCCCGGATCCGGCCTTCAGGAACCGGGCCAACACGTCCTTCTCGAATCCGTCCAATTTCTGCGCCGGCCGTTCGGCGTCCTCGGGATCGGTCGCACCCCTGCCGACCGGGCCGGGTTCGATAACAGGTTTCCCGTTCGGGTCGGCCTTAATGAAGCTGGACGAGTAGTCCTCCTTGCTAAGACTCGCCGTAAGCTCCTTTACCAGCACCTCCTCTCCTTCATCAGTTAACAGCTCCTCCCAATGCTCCTGAAACATGCTCTGATCCACCAGCAAACGTCCCATGATCGGGTTGCGCTGATTGACCAACTGCTCCGTCTGGCTCCCGAACCACGCAAAACTGGCCAGGATCAACACCAGCAGCATCCCCCCGAACAGAAAGCGGCACTTCCGCTCCAGGCTGGTCTCGCCGAGGACGCGCTTGATCGATTGATACGACATGGCTGGGACGCCTCTTCGAGGGGCATTCTTCCCGAACTCTTTATTTTATGCGAACCGGGCCGGAAATACCAAGCCCACTCGTTAATATTGGCTCGGGATTGCCCCCCGCTGCCCTACAGCATGTCCAACGGGTCGACATCGACAATCCATTCGACCTCCTCCGGCGGCTGCAAATCGGCGGTGGCCGCGCGGACCGCCGACCGCAATCGTTCCCCGTCCGCGCCTTGCACCTGAACCTGAAAGCGATACTTCCCCCGCAATCGCGCGAAGGGCGCCGGCGCCGGACCGAGGATCCGAGCGGCGGCGTCATGCTCCTGCAAACAGGACGACAGTCGCCCGGCAACGTGCGAGGCAAACTCGCCCGTCACCTTCTCGACCGGGCCCCGGATAACCAGCCGGATCATGACGGAGAACGGAGGATAGTGCAACATCTCCCGGATCGGCAGCTCCCCCTTGGCAAACGCGACGTAATCGTGGCGCACCGCCGCCCGGATTGCCGGGTGATCCGGATTGTACGTTTGCACGAGCACGCGCCCTCCCTTTTCGCCCCTACCCGTCCGCCCGGCGACCTGCGTGACCAGATAAAACGTCCGCTCGGCCGCGCGAAAATCGGGGAAGTGCAACGCCGTGTCGGAATTGATCACACCCACCAGCGTAACGTTCGGAAAATCGAGACCCTTGGCGATCATCTGCGTCCCCAACAAGATTTGCACCTTGCCGGAACGAAATGCATCGAGCGCCCGTTGATGGGCTCCGCGGCCTTGCATGGCGTCGGTGTCCATCCGCACCAACGGAACGTCGGGGAACCGGCGGCGGATCTCCGACTCCAGACGCTGCGTGCCCAAACCCCAGTAGCGGATGCCGGCGAAGGTACATTCCGGACACGCCGTCGGGGCCGGGCACTGGTAGTCGCAGTAGTGGCACAACGCAATCTCCTCGGTCCGGTGATGCGTCAGAGCGATGTCGCAGTCGGGGCATTTCAGCGCGTGCCCGCAAGCAGGACACTGAATGTGCGTCGCGAAACCTCGCCGGTTCAGCAGCAAGATGACCTGTCCGCCCCCGTCGAGCGACTCCCGGATTGCCGTGTGCAATTGCCGGCTGATCGCCCCGCCGGTCTGCGAACGCCGCAGGTCGCTCCGGAGATCGATCGTGCCGACCCGCGGCAAGGGACGGTCGAACACCCGGCGCGGCATCTCCACCAACTCGTACTCGCCCTCTTTCGCACGCAGCCAACTCTCCAGCGACGGCGTCGCCGAGCCGAGCACCAGCGGCACATCCTCGGCGCTCGCCCGGGCGATGGCCACGTCGCGGGCATGGTACCGCGGGGCCGATCCCTGCTTGAACGACGACTCGTGTTCCTCGTCCAGGACGATCAACCCCAGGTTCGGTGTCGGGGCGAAGATCGCGCTGCGGGCCCCGACCACCACCGGCACCTTCCCCTCCGCAATCCGCTGCCAGTGCCAGTGCCGCTCGGCGTCGGTCAAGTGGCTGTGCAGCACGGCCACCTCGCCGAAACGCGACCGGAACCGCTCGACCGTCTGCGGCGTCAGGCTGATCTCCGGGACCAAAACAATCGCCTGACGCCCGAAATGGATCACCTCCTGGATCGCCTGAATGTAAACTTCCGTCTTACCGCTGCCCGTTACACCGTGAATCAACACCGTCTTGTGCTTGCGGGCATGGAGTTCGGCGAGGACGGCGTTCAAGGCGACCTGCTGATCGGCATTCAGCGTCAGGTGGGATTCCCGCGGCAGCGGCGGCTCGGTCGGACACAGGCTTTGCACCCGGCCGGTTTCCGCACGGATGAGTCCCTTGCGGCGGAGCGACGTAATCGGCCCCTGCGTACACTTTGCCGCCCGGGCCAACTCGCCGGGGGTCATGGGGCGATCCGATGCGGCAAGGATGCGCATCACGACCGCCTGCTTCTTCGGTAATTCCAAGTGCGAGAGCCGCCCGGCCACCTCCGGTTCGATGCTCAAAAGCGTCGTCAGCCGCGTACCGGCCTTGACGCGGACCCCCGCCGGCAACACCGTCTCGAGCACCTGGACCCAACTGCACAAATACCGCTCGGCGATCCATTGGGTCAATCGCAACATGGCCGGCGAAAGGAGGCTACGCCGGTCGATCAGCTCCCCGATAGGTTTCAACCGCCGCGAGCCGACCGTGCGGTTTTCCAGCCGGACACAGTATCCGACAACGAGCCGATTCCCATGCCCCAGCGGCACCTTCACCCGGCACCCCGGTTCGATCCGGTCGCGGATTCCGTCCGGCACGAGATAGTCGAATTCCTGCCGCGGCCCCCGAACGGGTACCACGGAGGCCACCAGTTGCTCCGACTGGTCGTCTTCCTCCCAAGGATCGGGGTCGATGTCGAATAGTGTCTGTTGCCGGGACATCTCGAAAAACCGTTCAACTCATGGTATGATTGCCATAATATCCCACCATCGATACAACCTTTCAAGGCAGTCCGGTACCCAATGCGATTAGGTGTCTTCGGCGGTACATTCGATCCGGTTCACTACGGCCACTTGCTTTTGGCCGAGTGCTGCCGCGAGCAGCACCGGCTCGATGAAGTCTGGTTTCTGCCCGCCGCGGTGCCACCCCATAAGCAGGGGCAAGACCGAACCCCCGCCGAAATGCGGATCGAGATGCTTCAGTTGGCGATCGCCGGCCACCCGGCCTTCTCGGTCTGTTCCTATGAAACCGACCGCGGCGGCGTGAACTTCACCCACGAGACGCTTGCCCATTTCCGGCAGGAAGCCCCCGATCGCGATTTGTTCTTTCTGCTGGGCGCGGATATGCTCCTCGACTTGCCCTCGTGGCGCGAACCGGCCCGGATCTGCGACCTGGCCATGCCCGTCGTTGTTCGGCGTCCCGGGCCCGCGGCACTTGACTTCGATTGTCTTTCGGAGCTGGCCTCACCCGAGCAAATCGGAGAAATCCGCCGCCACCAGGTCGAGATGCCGGAAATCGGAATCAGCAGCCGGGAAATCCGCTCGCGGGTGGCCGCCAGGGAAAGCATCCGCTATCAAACCCCCCGCGCAGTCGAAAAGTTCATCGAGACCCACCGACTGTATCGCTCAGACGCGTAGGACAGGTTTGCAACCTACGCGATTTTCCGTACACCGAGCAGATTGCGGAGTTGATCCGATATGGGCAAGGTGGCGATTTCCGGCGAGAACCGCAAGGTATCGAGCACCTGGTCGAGTTGATCGTCGGGCGCCAGGGCGAGATCCATAAACAGGACCTTCTGACCCCTTAATTCGCACCCCCCCCCTCCGTTGCCACCCAGCCATTCGTAGCGGACTTGGTATCCCAATCGCCCCGCGAGATGGAGCGCCTGGTCCAACATGTCTACCGTGTGCATCCTAGCTTCTCCAGTTTCAAGATCATCCGTGATAAGGGGGGCGGATTATAGCAGCTTAGCTTACAGTTGCCCAGGCGAGTTCGACGATAGGGAAAAACGTGGCTAACTCCTTTTCACACAACGAGTTAAGACACGGAACTACGGGAAGAGAGTAAGAATGCCGACAATGCGGGCAACCAGATAAACGTGGTATTCCACAACAGAGTGTAACAATCAGGTACTTCAGCCAGAGTTGGGGGAAAACAGTGGCGGAAAACGACCGTAACGACGGCCCAAGTCTCCAAGAACAAGTCGATCTGCTCCAACAACAACTTGCCCAAGCACAAAGGCTCACCGCCTTGGGGGAATTGGTGGGGACGACCACCCATGAATTTAACAACGTCCTGATGACCATCATCAACTATGCCAAAATGGGGATGCGCCACAAGGACACCGCCACGCGCGACAAGTGCCTCGACAAAATCTTCCATGCCGGCAATCGAGCAGCCAAAATCACCAACACCGTCCTGGGAATGGCCCGCAATCGGGCAACCGGCCAGGAGCCGACCGACCTGAAACAACTCCTCGAAAACACGCTCCTGCTGCTCGAACGCGAGATGAACAAGTACCGCATCTCCGTCGACAAGGACTTCGATTCGATCCCCGAGGCGTACGTGAACGGAAACCAGATCCAGCAGGTGCTCCTGAATCTCCTGATCAACGCGCGGCAAGCCATGCCCGGCGGAGGCCGCCTGCTCATCAGACTACAACACGACAAAGAAAACAACATGGTCGATTTGATGGTTCGTGATTTCGGCTGCGGCATTCCGGCCGAGAAACTCCCGCGGATCTTCGATTCCTTCTACAGCACCAAGAGCGGACCGGACGCCAGCGGCAAAGGCGGTACGGGGCTTGGCCTCTCCATGTGCCGCGACATTATCGAATCGCACCACGGCCACATTCGCGTCAACAGCACCGTCGGCAAGGGGACCGCCTTTACGCTCAAGCTGCCCACCGCCGCCAAGGACAACCGCCCGTCCGTCCCCGCCCCGATCACGCCGGCCCCAAACCTGCCCCAGCGATCGCAACTGAAGTAGCCGGCGCCAGACCGTGGATCGAACCACATTCCACCGTCTGGCGACGGTGGCTACGGGGGTAAATTCTCTTCCGCCGCTCACCTTATCTGCATCATGGGCGGTTGCGCGGCAACTTGGAACCGCTCTTGCAGGCGGGCAATGATCTTCTGCTCCAACAGCACGTCGCGGCCTTGTGGAATCCAGCCACAGACGATCTGCTGTTCGCCCACCGGGTTGGCAATCCGGCGAAGTGAATCGTCATAGCGGAACGTCGCCGCCGCGGCCGTGGCGCGTTCGGGCCGGGCCACGTCTTCCAGCTCCTTGAATACCACCACGTTAATCCAGTAGCCGTCTTCGGCCGGCACCACGCGGAGTATCGCCCGACGACGCATCGACTGCAACGTGTTCTCCATCCGCGCGTATACCCCGGCCTTGTCGCGCCGCCACGGTTCCAGGGCTGTCGGGCTACCCTGGGGAAAGGTCTCCAGCCGACCCTCGGTCAGCGTGCTGCCGATCAACCGAACCGGTTCCTCGTACTCGATCTTGAAAAAGTTGTCGACTACATCGACCACCGTCTCCCACACGAACTCATGATTGGCGACGGGGACATGAAGCGGGTTGCCGCAGTAGGCAACCCCCGGCTCCGGAGCCGCCTGATAGGGAGCGGTCCCGTACTGTGGTCGACGGGCGCAGCCTGTAAGAACAAGCAACAGTCCAAGTGCGAGAAAGGTCCGCATGGCGATTCCGCCCGGAAATCCAAAAAGACGTGTACGAAACGGGGGCGGTAGTGTCTACGAAAAAGATTTTCAGGGCAATAGCAGATATCGCAAAGTGCAACTGCGACACCCGAGGACCCTTCTAACCAGAATGGGGGGCAACCGGACGTGTTTCCCCCTTCCCTCTGCCAACTCCAAGGACTATCGCGCGTGTGCCGGCCGCCGCCCGGGGCGCTTCCGGCGGGAAGTATGGCCCGTTTCGCCCAATACCCGCTGTGCCTTGGCCAAATCATTCACCTTGATCACCGCCACTTCGACGCCCCGCTGGCCGTTGTTGGAACTGCACGAGCAATAGGCATAGTCGATATTCAGGTGTTCGCTCGCCAGTCTTTCACAGATATTCCGAAATGCCCCCGGATGGCTGGGAACCTCCGTCAACAGCACCTCCGAACTATCGCACCGGATGTTTGCCTTCTCCAAGACTTCCTTCGCCGCAGTGTAGTCGTCGGGGACAAAACGCAGTGTCCCCCGCTCCCCCGAATCCATCAACGACAACGCCCGAAAACCCACTTTCTCCTTGCTCAACGCCGTCAGAACCGCTGCCAGTCGCCCGGGCTTGTTCACCAACGAAACCGAAAGCTGCTTCGTCATTTGCATCCCATTCTCCTTTTATGCGGTGTAGAGAAATGAAGGGCCCGCACTCCGCGGGCGAAAAGAAAGGCCTCTATATTGATCATAACAGGTTGGCACCTTGGGTCAACTCTAAGTCCCATCTGGGGGGGAGGAATCCGGCCGGATATTTTCCTCATCTTACCCAACCCGCACATTATAACCCGTACAGGGGGGTGGCTCACCGGGACACACTTTTCAAGGTAGAATAGTGCCCATAACGGCGGCGGGAACTCTTCTCTTCCCAAATGCGTCCTAATCTGTGAAACGAATCCCCGTTCCGTCCGTTATCCCTTTGACACACAACCCCTACAGTCTTCCCAATTCAAGGAGGCCCGAATCATGTCCCGACCACTGGTCAAACTCCTCGTACTCATCTTGCTGCTGACACCGGCGATTGCCCAGGCGCAGGGCCTGCTGATTGTGACCGACCCGGACCAGCATGTCCGGCTGCCGCGTCCGATCATCATCTATCCGCCGCACCCGCGTCCGCCGCATCCGGTGATCATCCATCGCCCGGCACCTCCCCCTCCCGCCCGCTACAAGATCAAGGAGCTGGAGATCAACGCCCGGCTGGTGGATCAGGTGGCCAAGGTCCAGGTCTCCCAGACGTTCGAGAACACCGGCAGCCGGCAGTTGGAAGTCGCCTTCGTCTTCCCGCTTCCCTACGACGGGGCAATTGACCAGATGACGCTGCTGGTCGACGGCAAGGAATACCCGGCCAAGCTGCTCGACGCCAAAGAGGCCCGCAGCATGTACGAGGCCATCGTCCGCAAAAACAAGGACCCCGCCCTGCTCGAATGGATGGGTACCGGGTTGTTCAAGACGAGCGTCTTCCCCGTCCCACCGGGCGCCAAACGGACCGTCACCATGCGCTACTCGCAACTCTGCCGCAAGCAGGACGGGCTGACCGATTTCATCTTCCCCCTGAGCACCGCGAAGTACACCTCACACGCCGTCGAAAAGGTCGACATCCGCGTGACGATCGAGAGCAACGTCGACATCAAAAACGTCTACAGCCCGTCGCACTCGGTGAAGGTCAAGCGACCCGACGATCAACACGCCACGGTTACCTTGACCAAGAAGAACGAGGTCCCCTCGACCGACTTCCGGCTCCTGTACGACGTCGGCAAGGGCAAGGTCAGCACCCGCGTGGTCTCGTATCGTCCCGACACCGACAAGGACGGCTACTTCCTGCTGCTTTCCAGTCCCAAGATCAAATCGCCCGGAGAGAAACCCAAGAAAACGGTCGTCTTCGTGGTCGACCGCTCCGGCAGCATGAGCGGCAAGAAGATCGAGCAGGCCCGGGCGGCGCTGAAATCCGTGCTCAACGGCCTCCGGGAGGGCGATACCTTCAACATCGTCGCCTACGACAGCGAAGTCGAGACCTTCCGCCCCGAGTTGCAGCGATACGACGACAAAACCCGCAAGGCCGCACTCGGGTTTATCGAGGGAATCTACGCGGGCGGGAGCACCAACATCGACGGCGCCCTGAAGTCGACCCTCTCCCAACTCAAAGACACCGACCGCCCGACCTACATCCTCTTCCTGACCGACGGCCTGCCCACTGCGGGTGAAACCAACGAAATGAAAATCGTCAAGAATGTCAAGGGAGAGAACAAGGTCCACGCCCGGATCTTCACCTTCGGCGTCGGCTACGACGTCAACAGCCGCCTGTTGGACAAGCTGGTCCGCGAGAACTTCGGCCAGGCCGAGTACGTCCGCCCCAACGAGGACATCGAGGACCGCGTCGGCCGGCTCTCCCGGCGGATCGAATCGCCCGTCCTGACCGGCGTACGCCTCCAGTTCGTCTTCGACGAAGCCAAGGAGGAGCAAGGCAAGCCGATCAACCGCGTCTACCCCAAGGACTCCTTCGACCTGTTCGCCGGCGAGCAGCTCGTCGTCGTCGGACGGTACAAGAAGCACGGTACCGCCAAGGTCATCGTCACCGGCAAGATTGGCAACAAGAAAGAGAAATACGACTTTCCGGCCAAGCTGGTCAAGAAGAGCGATAACGAAACGCACGCGTTCATCGAGAAGCTCTGGGCGGTCCGCCGCGTCGGCGAAATCATCGACGAACTCGACCTCAGCGGAAAGAACAACGAGCTGATCGAGGAGCTCGTGAAACTCTCCAAGCGGCACGGCATCCTCACGCCCTACACCTCGTTCATGGCCGATGAGAACACGAACATCCACGACGTGGCGGCGAGCACGCGCCGGGCCGACCGGCGGCTCGAGCAGTTGGCGGCCACCTCCGGCGCCGGCGGTTTTGCCCAACGGGCGTTCAAGGGGAGCATGAAAGCCGCCAACGCAGCGCCCGCCGCCGCCGATCTGGCGATGGATGCCTTCTCGGCGCCCGCCGCCGAAGCCGCACCGATGATGCGCCATCGGGGTGGAGGACTCGGTGGTGGTGTCGGTGCCGGCGGTCCCAGACCCGCTCGACTACCGGCTGCCACAGCCCCTGCCGGGCAAGCGGCCGGCGAAAGAGTCGCCGACAGAGACGACCTGGCCAGTTCCGTCGAAGAGGCCGAAAAGGCCAAAGAAACCGTCCGCAACATCGGCAACCGGACCTTCTACTACCGCGACAAGCGATGGGTCGACTCGAAGGTCACCAAGGAGCAGGAGAAGAAACCGATCCGGATCAAGCAGTTCAGCGACGAGTATTTCGAGCTGGCCAGCCGCTACGGCAAGAAGATGTCGCAGTACATGGTCTTCGACGAGCCGGTGCTGCTGACCCTCGACGACAATGCCTACCTGATCGAACCCTAAGAAGCCCATAAAGCCGCGACCGTTGGTCGCGCCCAGCCTTACCCAAAACCGCCACCACCGGTGTTCGGCGCAACCAACGGTCGCGGCTTTATGGGGGAGTCTGGAATTGCCGAGTTTGTTCTTGAGCAACCCCCTAAGCTAAGCCCTCGAGCGGGCCGCCGCGGCGGCGGCTCGACGCTCATCACCGAAGGAGCGGCAGCCCTGTTCACTGCCGCTCCTTTTTTTCGCCTCGGCAGCCCCGGTCCCCGTCGTCAGGATGCCACGATCACCAGGGCAACATAGGGGACGAGATTGAACACCAGGACAAACATCTTGAACACACCGAGGAACGAGTAGATCGCCACGTAGAAGGCCTCCCGGGAGATCGGAAACCACTGGCTGTGTACCCGGTGGATCCAATCGCCGGCGGACGCGCAGAACAGGAACGCAAGGATCAGCAAGGCCCCGTTTAAGATCGTACACCACATGAAAAATGCCCGGACGGTGTCGATATCCATTGTGTTTCTCCTTTGCTCTGTGTGCATCTAAGGATGTAGCGGACTTGGGCGGCCGCACATGCGACCACAGCCGTATTGTCCCCTTTGCGCCGGACACGTCAAGTGGAGCAACTGCGGGCAATGCGGTGCTTCTTTTGCCGGGGGAAAGCGTCCCCCATGCAGCTTATGTGCATGGAGCGTCTGTCTGTCCCCTACATACGCGGGCGAATGAACAATTCGATTATGTTCAAAAGTCGGTTTTTGGCGAGCGGCAGGTGAGTTTTCCCCGTAGCCGCCGGCCAGCCGGCGGTCGCGCCGAATCGCCGGCCGTAGCGGTTTTGGGTGACGCTTGGCGCGACCACCGGTCGCGGCTTTATAAGGGAAATGCCGAAGTTATTTCTGAGTGGCCCCAAACCCTCTCGGGCGCCGAAGAAACTACTCGTGGAAACTGAACGAGTAGATCTTTGATTCTCTCAGCTCGAATCTCAGCTTGATTTCTTTCCCTTCGAGTTTCTCGATCGAAAATCCGTTCTTCCACTGTACTTGGGCGTCGGTGACGGTCTTGGTTATCAATTCGCCCTCACCCAATTCCTTGTCGTCGCGGTCGAGGACCGCGACCTTGACGTAGCCGGAAGGGGCGACGTCGGCGCTGACACACAGCGAGCCGGCGACGACCGAGACGGGCTTGGTTGTGACGGACGCCGTCTTGTTGCTTCCGCCGGCGATTTGTTCGTAGCCTGCAAACCCGTCCGGGCGCAACCGGGCGAGGCAGAAGAACCCGTTGCGCCAGGCCATGAACCGGCCGTCGTTGGCGCCGTAGTACATGAGGATCTCGTCCTTGCGGACAATCGGCACCGAAGCAAAGATACAGCCCCAATCGCAGTTGCCCATGACCGGGCCGTTGGGAATCAAGGGCACCCCGGGCTCGATCCGGTGCCACTCGATGCTGTCCGGGCTCCAGGCCAGCTCGCACCACTGCCGGCTTGCCTCGATGTCGAACAGCCCGACCATGCCCAGGTAGACACCGGCGTGGCGGACCACGGGCATATCGTGAATCTGCATGCGGAGGTCAAGCCCCTCGATGACAAGCTCCGGTTTTGACCACTTCAGGAAGTCGGACGAGGTGCTCCGGACCTTCTGGCGATGTCCATTGCGGCCGTAACGGCCGGTGGTGTTGGCTCCGCCCCAGCGACGCGTGATGAGCACGTACTTGTTGATATCCGGATCCCACCACACGGCCTGGTTCGTATCGCCATGGGAGATCGCCCCGGCATTGTGCTTTTTCCCCCAGTGAATGCCGTCCGCGGAGAACCATACTGCGCTGTTTCTCCGCTCCGGGTGAATCGCCTTGTAACGCTTCTGGGGATCGGTCTCGTGCAGGTCCTTGATGACCGCCACGCCGTGGGTGTATTCGATGACGATGTTGTTCTTCTTGCTGCCGCCAAAGTCGATCAGTCCCAGCTCGGGTTTCTCCCAGTGGATACCGTCCTTCGACGTTGCGTAGCAGAGGCCGAAGCCGCGGGCCCCCTCCCGCCACTTGACCCACGCGCGTTTGTCCGATGCCAGCCCCTCGCCGGGGAAATCCCCCCGGCCGCCGGACCTGGTGAAAATGCTGTACCAGCACTTGTAGATCTTTTCCTCCTCATCATAGATGACGCTACAATAGGGGTTGTCGAACCGGGGTTCCCACGGCTTGTCCTCTTTGAAGAGCGGGCTGTTCTTGTCCTTCTCGACGACGCCGACGGTCAGTTTCGCGTTGTCGGTGCTGTCGATGATACGGGAATCGAGCAGAAGGTACCGGTCGCGGCGCGTGTCCATCTTGGACTGCCCCGCGGCCAAGCCGGCACAAACGACCACTCCAAACACGGCCGTTGCCGCGATCGTCACTTTCGCATTTGTTTTCCTGTTGTCTGGATTCAGCATTGTATTCTCTCCTTCTATTGGACCCGGAATGCATAGAGCCGGGCGTTGCGCAGACGGAACCGAATTCTCACCACTCTGCCCTTTAGTACCGATAGGTCTTTGTGTTTCTTCCAGGCACATTTCAGGCGCAGGTCGTCTACCGCCTGATACTCGGGGGCGTCGTTGCCGGAGAAGCCGGGGATGGGTTTGCCGTCGGCGTCGAGCATTTCGATTTGAATTCGGCCGGCTCGTGCATCGACGTTTACTTCCAGCCGGTTGCCTTCGAGCTTGAAGGGTTTCGTGACGGCCGTACCGGGCTTGTCTCCGGCTGCCAGACGGACGAAGCCGTCGAGCCGCAACTTTGCCAGTCCGATATTCAGGTGCCGGCCGCGGCTGTAGTGGCGCTCGTCCATACCGCCGTAGAAGATCCAGTGCTCGTCGTCGTGGGTCACAATCTGGGCGGGCGGCTTTACGCCGTCCTTGTCAAAGCTCCCGGCCGGACCGCGCGGCACCAGCGCCTTGCGCGCGTAGATCCAGCTTTTGTCAAAGTTCATGCCGTCCCGGCTGGTGCCGATGTAGAAGTCCATGTAATCATCGTCGTGCTTGGTCTTATAGTCGTACCCGTCGAAAAAGTGGGATTTTCCCATGGTGTAGACGTCCATCAGCCCGAAGTAGACGCCTTCGTAAATCCACATGGTCATCCCGTTGAACTGCAACCGGGGGTTACCCCAGCGGTTTTTTTCTTTTTTGGGGTCATCCACTTTGATCTTATCGATCACGGTCTTCCACGCTGCCGGATGTTTCATCACGTCGTTTTCCGCCGCGTGGACCATGATGCGTGTCGAGCGGCTCTCACTGGCGCCGCCGGCGCCACCCAGATCTGTGCGGGTCAACAAGCGGTAACTTCCGGAGATCGGGTCCCACAGGAATTGGTTGTGCGTGTCGGCCGCCCGATGTGAGACGGGCTTTCCGCCGTTGTAGTCCGACCAATGGATGCCGTCCGGCGAATGGCACAGCGCGACGCGAGCGTTGCTGTTCTGGAAGTCGCCGGCCCCTTTGTATTTCTCGGCATGACCCCAGGGCAGCGTGGGATCGATCGTGCAACTGAACCCCTGACAGCGGTGGACGATGTTCGTCTTGCCGTCTTTTCCGACCAGCGGCCTGTTCCAATGGATGCCGTCGGTCGATTCCGCATAACCGACGCCCGCCAGCCGCCACGCCATGTACCACATCTGGAACTTGTTGTCCTTTTCATTGCGCGCGACGCTCGTGTAGTAGCCGAAATCCAAAGCCACCCGCGAGCCGTCCGGCTTTTTCCAGGAAGGATGGAAATCCGTGTCGAGAGACGGCTTGAGCACGATGCCGACTTTCTTCACGTTACCCAGTTCCCGGGTCAGATTCCGTTTTTCCGCCACAACATAGTCGTCCACGAACAGTTGCTTCTGCAATCCAACCGGAACCGGTTCTTCAGCCACAGCGATTGAAGCTGCTAACGTTGTTGCTGCGACGATGAGCCAAATCATATTCTTCATATCGAATCACCCTGTTTGGTCCGGTTCTTTCGTAAGACGGTCTTCCAAGGCCGTCGGAAAGACGGGTTTCTCGGTAGCGACGGCCTTGGAAGGCCATCGTACAACACGGCTGGTCACTGCTACTTCTGCGCCTTGGTCGCTTGCTTCTGTGGCTTCGACGCCGGGGCCAGTTGTTTCAGCCGAATGTCTTTGAATTCGACCATCATGCCCTTGTCGTGGATCTGGAGGCCGATCGCTCCGTGGTCGAGTCGTCCCTGCTTCGCGTTGTCGGTGAATTCGGAAGAGAGCTTGCCGTTGATGAAGAACTGGAAGCGGCGTCCGCGGGCAATGACGTGGACGTTGTTCCACTCGTGCCGGCGGACGTCGGCCGGGGTGAGCGCCCCGGGGATCTTGCTGGAATGTGCCTTGCCGTCCTCGTCGATGACCAGCCGCGTCCCGCGTTTGCACGGGTATTCCTTTCGCTTGGCGAAGTGAAAATCCCACGCCCCGAGGATGTGGGGCCCGATGCCGACGTGGCCGAGGTCGGCGTGATAGCCCTCGAAAGGCCGCTTACCGCTTTTGTCTACTTGACTGCGGATTTCGATTCCAGTGTTGCCCTTGCCCGGCAGGCGGTAGCGCAGCTTCAGCTCGAAGTCGGTAAGCTGCTCATCCTTCCAGACGAGGTAGGAGAGCCGGTCAGCGCTGCCGTGGCCAACGATCACCCCGTCGCGAACGGTCCAGTCCGACGCACTCTCTTTCGGCACTGCGTGCCAGCCGGCGAGCGTCTTGCCGTCGAAAAGGGAGACGAGGCCGTCGCCGCCGGACTGTCCCACAGGTTTTGACTGCTGCTGGGCGCAGATCGCCGGTGCAGAAGGCCCGACAACGCTCCAACAAACGAGAAACACGGCGATGGACCGCGGACGGAATTGCACTGTGGAATTCTCCTGCCTCTACCCGCTGCGGGCGTCAGACGACGGTTTGGCCTGGTTGGTTCCGCTTGCCTGGCCCCTGCCGGCCACCAGATCAAACGGCTGCCGTCATGATACCAACGTACCCGGCACTTCGCAACCAGCGGCCCATTGCGGGCAGCCAAGGGAAGGTTGGCCACCAGATGAAACGGCTGCTGCCAGCCCAGCACATCGCGGCCTCTCGCCGCCCGCTGCGGCGTTGCCCGATTTGACAAGAGGTGTATCTTTCATCTAACATCCAGAGTTACTATAATGAACGTCGCTCCAAGGGGCTCATTGGAGGAAAAGGCCGTTCTTTTCTTGCAGGAGGACTTGCGATGAGAATCGAATCGTGCCTGCCATGGCAGTGTCGCCCGCTGGCGTTGGTGGTGCTCGCCGTGGCGTACGTTGCCGTTTGCAGTGTTGCGTTCTCCCCGGTACCCGCCGCGGCGAAACCGGCCGGATCGTTCAAGATCGACGCCTGGACCTTCGACCGGGGCAACGCCAGGGTTTCCGAGAATCCGGGCCAATATGGCGATTACCGCGACAAGCATCCCGAACTCATGCTGACCGGAGGCAACGAGTTGCCGTGGGTGGTCGAATATGACGTCGACTTTCCCGTCACGGCCACCTACACGCTTCGCGTGCGCTACGCGTCGGCCGGGCCGCGGCCGATGGAGGTCTGGCTCGACAACAAGCGGGTGGGTGAGTGTTGCGGTCGGCAGACTAACAATTCACCACCCTATATGGACCGCCATCCCAACGTGTACGAAGGGCTGCCCGAACGCACATGGGGCATGCACGGCGCGGAGTGGGAAGACAATGCCTGTACGGTGCAGGCCACCGCGGGCAAGCATACGCTGAAGTTCACCCGGAACGGCCCGCCGCCCAATCCGATCGAGTTGCGGTTGGAATCGCCCGTGGCGTTCCCGAAGGGTTGGAAGCCGACCAAGCGGGAAGTGAAGCTCGAAAGAATCCCGGTCCGGTATCGTCCCGTGTTTCTGCCGCCGGACGCCGTGAACGTGCCGACCTTGCGATTGGCCATCGAGGATACGATCAGAACGTTCGGCCCGCAGTATTCCAAGGGTCCGGAGTACCTGAAGCAACTGGCTGATTTGGAGAAGAAACAGATCGCCGCGGAAAACGCCACGCCGGAGCAGTTGCAAGAGGTTGACAACGCATTGAAAACGCTTCGGCGCCGGGCCATGCTCGACCATCCGGCGTTGAAGTTTGACAAACTCTTGTTCGTCACGCAGATGAGCCGCAGTGTGAGCACTTACACGGGGCACCTGAGCAACGGCAATCCGGGCGGTAATCTCTGCGTCCTTTCGCCGGTGTCCCCGGAGGGCAAAGTCACCGAGTTGGCGCCGGAACTGGCCGGCGGTGTGTTCGGGCGGTTCGACCTGTCGTTTGACGCCGCCAAAATCGTGTTCTGTTACTGCAAGGAGGGCGAGCGGTACCACATCTACGAAATCGACATCGATCCTTCGACCGGGCTCAGGACAGGCGGCAAAAGCCTGCGACAGCTCACCTTCGGGACAGACGAGGAAGTGGAGGCCGGGCTACGCTACGGGGGCCATTTCTCCAGCGGGTATAACGATATCGACCCGTGCTATCTGCCCAACGGCAAGATTATGTTCGCTTCCACGCGCTCCCAGCGGTCGGTCCTCTGTTTCCCTGCAACGGTAACGACGTTGCACGTCATGGACGCCGACGGCAAGAATATCCGCTGTATTTCGAGCGGCCAGGTCAACGAAATCAACCCTTGCGTGTTGGACGACGGCCGGATCGTCTACATGCGATGGGAGTACATCGACAAGGGTTTCGGCAACGCGCAGAGCCTTTGGGCGGTACGTCCCGACGGCAGCGGCTCGGACCACGTGTATAAAAACACGCTCGTCCGGCCGGCCGCGATGACAAACGCTCGCAGCATCCCGGGCAGCACCAAGATTGTCGCGATCGGGGCGGGACACCACGGGGGGCTGGCCGGCCCGGTGGTGCTCGTCGATAGTCGCCGAAATCGGCGCACCGCCGAGGGAATGACGAACATCACGCCCGAGATCAGCTATCCGGGCATGTTCCCCATGCCGGGCAACGGCGGCCGCTTCAGGGAGCCTTACCCGTTCTCGGAGAAGTTCTTCCTCGTCTCTCACAGCCCCGGCGGCATCAAGTGTAACAAAGGGGCGGAATTCGGGATCTACGCGCTCGACGCGTGGGGCAACCGGGCAGAGCTTTACCGCGACCCGAATCTATCCTGTCACCAGCCGACGCCGCTTTGGCCTCGCCAGACGCCCACGGACATTACCACGGTCGACCCGCCGGAAGCGGAGGAAGACGAGAAGCTGGCCACGATGTTCGTGCAGGACGTCTACCAGGGCCTTACGGGCATCGAGCGCGGAAGGGTCAAGTATATCCGTGTGATGGAAGCCATGAACCTGTCCTGGTACGACACCTGGCGGGCGGGTAAGCAGGGGGATACCGCGGGCTTGCAGGCATCGGCAGTAAGCTACGGCGGCGATGTCGCGAGAAAAAAGGTCTATGGCATTGCTACAGTCCGCGACGACGGGTCGGCCTTTTTCACCGTGCCGGCGAACAAAAATCTCTTCTTCCAGGCGCTGGATGAAAACTACATGGAATTGCAGCGGATGCGGACGTTCTTGAACTTTATGCCGGGCGAGAAAAGGTCCTGCATCGGCTGCCACGAAGTCCGCCGCAAGGCGCCCAAGGTGAATGTCGCTCATCCGCTGGCCTTGGACCATCCCGTCGAGGCGCTCTATCCCCAGCCGGGCGATACCGGCCCCCGCGCGGTACACTACGCCGCAGACGTTCAGCCGATTCTCGACAAGCACTGCCTTGGCTGCCACAGCGGCAAGGCGCCCAAGGGCGAGTTGGATCTCACCGGCGAGTTGACAACGCTGTGGAACCGCTCCTATGAAAACCTGGCCAAAAAACAGTTGGTCAGCTACCTCCAGTGCGGTTTTGGCAGCTCCCATGTCCCGGCCGAGCCGCCGCTGACCTTCGGTTCGCACCGGAGCAAGCTGGTCGAGCGGATGCGCCACGACCCCTGTAAGGCGGATCTCACCCGCGAGGAGTTCATCCGGATCGTCACCTGGATTGACGCGAATGCCCCGTATTACGGCACCCACGAGGGCAAGAAAAGCCTCAAGTGGAAAGACGAGCCCGACTTCCGGCCGCTGCCGCTGGCCGGGAAGTAGACGGTGACGATGGCAGTGAACGGCTGCGGTCGCAGTGATTCCGGATTAAGAATCAACGCTCGTCCGGGATTTAGGTGGGTTGGGGTAGCAGGTCGAGGTCGCCACAATGGAAGTAGATGGCGTTCTTGAAGTTGTCGAAGTTGCGGAAGCCTCGCGCCGTGTACTTGACCCATTGGATCTTCGCA
>Ga0180432_10000866_pt1 | contig 49068 bp, 75 predicted proteins | sample SS_ome_10_FD_132414 | JGI IMG/M metagenome (GOLD analysis project Ga0180432, IMG submission 132414) | Hypersaline lake sediment archaeal communities from the Salton Sea, California, USA - SS_1_MS_2 metaG | ecosystem: Environmental > Aquatic > Non-marine Saline and Alkaline > Hypersaline >...
CGTGGACGGTGGCGGATGCTGCGTTGGAGGCGGCGGCGTTGGCGGGGGCGGCGGCGGAGTCGGCGATGGCGGCAGCAAGGACAGCGGCGAAGACAGAACTGCGCCTGCAGGCCCGAGACCTGCGGCTAGTGTTGCCAGAGTGGCCGGTGCGCAAGGTGGGGAGGGGCTCGTGATCCGAGTCATCATCATATGCGACTCCTGCGCCGAACTCAAACGGGACAATGATTCATGAACCAAGTCAGACCAATAGCCCCAAAAAAATGCCCAGCATGGAGAGACGGAAAGTGTGAGTGCAATGGTTTTATGGAATGCCGCGAGTCCCAATGCAAACTACCAGAAGGCGTCATAGATTGGCCATTGCCGCTACTCCCTCATTATAAACATGAAGCGGAATTGATCAATGATGCGGTTCCTATTAGCTTTCACGATAATGACAAGGCGTGGCATGCAGTCGGAAATGTAAAACCGCCAGCAGAGCTGCTGTGCCAAGCAATGGCAAAAGTCGCGGAGCTTGACAAGGCCCAGTGCGCGCAAGAAGACTGCGACTTGCTTGATGCTGCATGGAGCCATATCAACAAAATCGCCTCAATACTTGGCCTGGATGATTCATATGAAATGGGCGATGTAATCGCAGAAGTCAAAAAAGCAGTTGACTATATCAACAGCATAAAGGAGACACCAATGGCAACCACGAAAAAGACATCACAGACGGTTGAGCAACGCCTTACAGCGATAGAGGCTCGTTTGGGCAACGCCGAAGAGGTGATGGCAACGCTCAACAAATCGGTGGGGGACGCCAAAACCATGCGCTCCCAAGTAGTCACTGCTGCAGATGTAACCAGCGAAACAAAAGCTGCATTGAAAAAGCTCGAACAGCGTGTTGCCGGTGTCGAGGCGTTCGTGAAGTTGAAGGCAAACGACTCGTCTACAGGATGGCTACCGTCTCTACGAGACTTGTTCTTTGGCGAAAGCAACCGGGTCGTCGAACTGTGCGAAGAAGACCGCAAGATGCTGCGAGACCTGCTGGAGTAGCCGTAGCGGGCTGGGGCGCACCACAACGCTTAGTATATAGAGAAAGAAACACTCGCTATGACTAACAAACGCATCTGCAATACCGACGACACGGAGCACATCATGGTGGATACGTCCAAGCTAGATTACACACCCAGTAGTGGCGCCGTCTTCTCCGAAGACCGCGTGTATCGATACGAACTGTGGCGCAGATGGGGTCCTGGCGATGCCGTGCTCTGGATTATGCTCAACCCATCAACGGCAGATGCCGAAAAAAACGACCCGACGATCCGAAGGTGCATCGGATTTACGAAGAAGTGGGGTTTCAACGCCATCGTTGCCTGCAACATTTTCGCGTTGCGCTCTACGGACCCAAAAAAGTTGAAGGAAGTCAAAGACCCAATCGGCCCGAATAACACGGCTACCATTATTACCAGGGCAAAGCAAGCAAGGCTCATTGTCTGTGCATGGGGTGGTCACGGAGATCTTTGCAATCAAGGGCGACACATATTTGAACATCTTTGCGATCCGAACGTCCGCAATCAAGGGGCAATGCCTCTTCGGTGTCTAGGCACAACCCAAAAAGGTCAACCAAAACATCCGCTCTACATTCCGTATGAGCAAGAGCTGGTTTCGTTTGACAGAGCGCCAGCGCAGCGACCAGGACAAAGGTAAAACCATGGCCAACATCATTCCCGGAGACCTTCTAGTCGTTGTGGGCCCCCCTGACGGGGCGGATGAAATCTATTGTACAGACCGTGAAACGCTTGAAGCACAAATCAAAGTGCTCGTCGATGATCATGACGTTCCCCCGTCAAACATCACGATTTGGAAGCGTACGCAGGTAGAGGTCACCGCCAAAGCCTTCGACATCAAAGGCCTGGATAGCCTGGACCGCATCGAGGCACGAAAATACCTGGCGGTCATGAGGGGCGCGATCAGTAAACTCATCCGTGAACGCGATGAAGCCCTTGATCAGGTGGAGCATATGGTCAACAATGCTCGCCGCCGAGCTTCCAAGGATCACGAGATGACGCGTGCCATGCTTCACCCACGAGGTGAGTGCACCTGCGCCGGTGAAGGGAAGTGCGAGTGGTGCAATACAGAAGCTTTGAAGCGATGTCCTGAATATCAACCGGGGGAACCCAACGGAACCTCGCTTGATTGCGATGGCGACAAAAGTATGATCCACTTTTGTCGCAGGTGCTTTTGTTTCAACGGAATCAACAAATGACCTGTAAACACGGGCGCGCATTTACTTTTTGCTGCAGTGAATGCGAAGCAGAAAAAGCAGAGGAGCAAGAGCGCCAAAACCCGACCCGGCCACAGGATGAACATACACGTCTGACCAACGAACGGGATCAGTTCAAGAATTTCTTGTCCAACCTCCTCGCCCGCATCCACGGCGATGGCGGTCATCACGAGCAAGAAGTAGGGCTAGAACAAGCCGTCAAGGATGCAGACGAAAAGATCGTCGACCTGCAAAGCAAAAAACTTCGCTTCGACCTAGACCAGACATCGATCGAACAGCGAGAGGCGGATGCTGTAGAACTTGTAGAACTTCGCGCTGAAGTTATACGAGTCTCCAAAAAATACACTGATGCCAAAGCGGCCTACGTCGGCTTGATGGCGGTAACAGGTCAGTACGAGCAGAAGCTGCACGACCTTCTTTTGCGATGGCTTACGGTGGGGCAAGTCATCGAGCCGGATCACCACAGCACTGAATGGCCAATGGCAGACCATCTGGTGAGTGATACGCGAGCGGCGTTGCCCAAGCCGGTACTGGATACTATGGAGAATTCAGATGACGACAAGTAGTCCCAGAGAAGAACTCGATGAAATTCAGATCGCAATCGAAAATCTTGAAAAACGGAGACGCCAGATCTATGTTGCCTCTCTTGAGGCTGCAGAAGAGGACAAGGTTTGCAGTGACTTTCTTGCCGAAATGGAAGCAGAAAGCAATCCGGCATTTCAATACCCAATCCAGCTAATGGGCATAAACTGGACAGGAAATGACGGACTTCCACAAAAATGCAAGCTCGTTGCTGTGCGTCCAGTCAACGACGACAAAACATACGTCGGAGTATACGTAGGCGACCTTCCTCTAGGTGTCAGCGTTAGCTACGATCGCAAAAGCCAAGTTTTATCCCTGTCTCTAGGGCATCACAACCCGGCTATTGTAGTCCCTGCTCTAAACAAAATTGTGATGGGGTGTGAGTCGTGGTGGACCCCTATCAAAAACGAAGAGCACCTCCGTAAAATAACCGACGAAGACATCGGCAATGTCTGGTATGTCAAAGTCATGCAGTCGATGCTGAGAGATAATAAATCCAGTGGCGACGAACAAACCACCGATGGTGACTAAAATGCAACGATATGGAATATTCCTGGCACACAGAGAAGGGCCTATGATCCCGTTTGGAGAAGGTGGCTGGTACAAGGTCGCCGACGTTGATGCCGAGGTAGAGCGCCTGCGCGAAATGCTTCGCAATTCCGTTGGGTGCGAGCGCCAGCCATGTATGGAGTTTTGTGAGGATTGTCGGTATAGGGACCTGTCGCTTTGCACCGTTGACGGAAGTGACATCGAGGACTAGGAACCGGATGCCCTTTCGCGATGAGCTAGAATCCAGAGTGGAAGCGTTGTCAAAACGCGTCGATGAGCTGACCAAGAGGCTGGATGTAATACTTCCACAAGGGATGGAAGATCTAGTTACTAAAACAAACGGTAAAGATTGGCGCAAAGCTCGCTTCGCACGACGAGATCTAATCTACAAGGGAAGGGAGCAGTGCTCTAGATGCGAGCACTATGACTCCAGAAGATGGAAAATAGGAGAGAATATGGGCAATTCTAAAAAATGGACCAAAGGTAAAAGATATGCTCCATGCTTGTTGAATTATAACATTTGGAATGAATGGACATACAACTGTGATCAATTTTATCCGGCTAAACGTTTCTGGCGAGTAGAAACAAACTAATGAAACGCAGACGCGGTAGAGCTTTAGGACCGCTCAGAAAAATAGTACGGTGCGAAATGCGAGCTGTAACCCAGTCTGGTGTTGAGTTGCTTTTTGAAATTCTTGAATGCGGCCATGCACAACGGCCAATAAACGACATCTACGGCGAAACCGTAGCCGTCCGGAGGCGTTGCCGCGAATGCCGAAAGGAAGAATCTAGTGCCACCTGATACGACAAACTGCAATACCTGCGGAGCGCTGGTATATAGGATTGACGTTCCTAGCAAGAAGACTGGTAACTGTTGGCGTTGCGAGGTAAAACGACAACGGAAGCTAATTGTTGAACATACCGAAACGATCAAGCAGCTAGTTTCCCAGGTGAATGAACAAGACGAAGAAGCTGACGAGTAGGAGCGGCGGGCCAAGGTTGCCGAAGCCGAGGTGGTAACGAGGAAATGAACCTCAAAGCCAAAATCGATCAGCTAGAAACTAAATTGGCCGATCTGAAAATAAAAGACGCAGGAGCAAAGCAATGAAGAAACTACTCGCCGTAATGACACTCGCCATCGCCACCACGGCCTGCGGGCCAAGCGAGCAGGAGTTTGTTAGCTCTTGCCTTGACAGGTGCATGCACGAAGGCTTTGACTGCGGTCTTGGTGTCGACCCGTTTTATGGGAATTGTGATACCTTGTGCAATGTCGAATGGGGCGACCACCATGACCAATCGTCTGATTGTTTGTGGTTCATGACGTATTGGTATGATTGTCGTTCCGATGCCCCGTGCGACAGCTTGGACTCAACTTGCCGCAGCCACGCCGCAGACGTCGCTGCGGCGTGCGATTTGTAGGAGATTATTATGACCAAAATACGCCATCTCAAATTTCGCAAATTCGCTGGTCCTAGCATTCGTGGAACGGCAAAACAAAACCTTGCAAGCATGGACTGGCCCCACTTCGACCGAGCCTTATGGCTCACATCAGAAGTTGAGTCTGGTGGACGGTATGGTGCCGTGACCATGTACGACGGCACCGGTGTCACGGCAGGGCTTCACCAGGCCATTGCCGTATACCCGCGCAATCTAAAGGAGCAAGGCCTGTTCTTCAAACTTCTGCATCGTATAGACGCTTACGTTCCGACAACCTACTTTTCCCTTGGATCGCTTATGCGTGGACAGCAATGGAGCATTGCAGGAGACGGTAAGCTCCGCCATGCAGGCTCTGGAGCTACGGTTTCTCCCAAGACCTTCCGTAATATTGTCACACCCCAAAATGGCGTCGTTCCCGCAAGAGGTGCATCCTGGGAACAATCGAAGCGATGGGCACTAGCCTTTCACGAGATCTTCGCTGATCCTGACAGTTTCAGAGCCCAGGGCGAATTCGGCAGGGAACACTTCGTCAAGCGCTGCAAGCGCCTCAAGCACCCGAAGCTTGACCGGCATACCATCGAAGACCTGGTCTACGATGGCGAATGCCTCAAAGCCAACGTTTTCAGTGACTATCCGTGGACAGATCTCGCCATGGCCACCTTCTGGAGCCATTCGGTCAACGGCCCCTCTCCGGCCTTGACGCGCCTTGCTCGCGCTCTGAAGGCGTGCCCTGACGTCAAGGACCCCAGATTCGCCAAGGTGCTCCTGCGGCAGCTGGCCAATGCCACCTATGGGCGTTGGGTAGACGACCTCAAGTCGGGCCGATGGGCACGGACTCGCCGTGAGGCCATGAAGGTGTGGCCCTTGGGGCTTTTCAAAAGACGGCAAGGAGAGGGTGACCCGGTTGTGATGGCGCGGTATATGTGATGGCGAGAACCTGGGCACAACGAGTAAGCTCATCTCAACGCGACCCTCATGAGCGCTTTGGTTTTGGTACAATCCACGAACCGGAAGAACCTTGGATTAATGCCTGTCGTATCGAGAAACTGTTCACACATGGAAAATATAGCAAGCGCCGATGCGACCCATGCGTTCATGAAAACAAACCCAGATGCGTTGTTGTTGCAGGTTACGATCAGCACGGAGTCAGAATGAGATGCTCATGACTCACCACATCGCAATAGCCGGCAACCCCTACTGCGGCTCAACGCTCCTGTCGCGCCTCTTTGCTGCTGTGCCTGGTGTGGCATCGATCGGTGAAGCAAAGCGCATGATGCGCGTGGTAAGTGGTCAGATGAAAGTCCACGAGGTCATGTGTTCCATCTGCGAAAAGCCGTTTCGCTGTCCTATCCTTGGAGGTAAGCAACGCGATATCTATGACGGTCTGACGTATCAAAACCTCTATGACCGACTAGCAGCCAAATTTGGGTGCGACACAATCGTCACCTCCGACAAGATGAAGCACATGATCATGGCTGCAACGGCGCCTAAGAAGGCAGACATCGTCGTCCTTTACAAAACGCCTTACGCTCACACCGTGAGCTACATTCGCAACAGGTCTGCTGAGGGATACAACCCAACAGTCGCCTTGGCCCTGAAGCGCTACAAGATGTGCTACGGCAGAGGCCCCAAGTGGGCAGGAATGCTTCAGTGGGTACCTGATTACGCAAGGCACCATGTTTTCTTGGGCTACGGCAGACTCGTACGAGCCCCACGCGCCAAGATGCAAATAATATGTGATGCTTTCGACTTACCGCCACCAAAAAACATCGAGTTCAACGATATCAAGTGGCACCACGTCGGTGGTAACCCAGGAACGGTACGCTCCACTGCAATATTCGTAGACGAACGGTGGAAAACTGAGCTTACCGACAATCAAAAGCGCAAAATACAAAAAGATACAGAAGCGTTTGACATTTATTCGGAAATGGTTGAGAGATCGATATGAGTACTAATAACACACTCAGCGTCATCGTCATCATCGGTTACCTGGACCAGCCCCCAACCGAAGAGAGTCCAGGTGATGAGATCGACCACTGCAAGGTCTTTCTAGACTGTGATCGCCCTGTCGAGCTGACGATTGTTGACCGGGCATGGCCTGCGAGGCAGGACAAGGTCTACCTGACATTCGAATCCGCCCGAGTCCGCTACATCCCCCCGCGACCCACTGAATGGATAGAGCGCGGCATGTGGGCGGTATCAGCATCAATGAACTCAGGCGCTATCTGCTCCAATGGGGACCTGCTCATGATGAGCGGGGACTACAACGTCTTCACACCGAAGCAGCTCCAACTCATCTACGACAGTTGGTTCGACTCAGCAAGGCTCTATCAGCCTGTCCTGGACTACAAAAAGGGTGTCAAACAAATACCTACAAAGATTGAGTCGATTAAGGGATTGAACATTGGCCCCCGCGTACTTCCTCGCTACATGTTCGGGGCTGTCAACGGGTGGGACGAATGGTTTGACGGCACTCGCGGCCACGAAGACGAGTGGTTCGATATGATGCTGGACGTTCCGTGTAACAGACTTCTTGCTCCAACACGGTATCGGCATCCAACCCTAGTCGTTCACAAGACACTCCACGCAAAGGGAACACCTCCACAAAAATATGTCCCGCCGTGGACAAAGCCAAATACGCCAGGATGGAATCGTCTTCGTTGCAATTTGGCCTATGGCGACCATATTCTAAAACCACAAATGCACGAGGGAAATTTCCGCGGAGCCAACTCCGTGCTTGACAAGTACGACCTACAAGAAATGCGTAAGCCATGTCACAAACCTAACTGTTTTGCTTGTCGCAGGCCAGATCGTGACCAGCAGCTGGACAGCTATTTGACACACCAAGGACCACCTGCTCCGATGTTTGAATTAATGCATCGATTTCAAGAGCACTTCAAACATACTTATGGCTCATTCAACCCATGGCAAGCAATCGCTCCGAGGTGACACGATGAGATACATGGTCTACGACATCGAAACCATTCCCAACCCTGAAGTGCCCTGGGAGCCGCCTAAAGACAAGCCTGACGCCTTTCCGCCAATCATGTGCCACAAGGTGGTGTCCATTGGTCAGATGCTCTTGGACACCAGTGGGGAGATCCTGATGTTCGAAAACGCATCACAGTATAACCCCATTGAAAGCCATATCGTCAGTGCTTTCCTGACTGACGTGATCGGCGGTGTATCAAACCGAAATTTCACTCTGGTAGGATACAACAGTCGCAATTTTGACTGGCCCGTCATGATAGCCCGTGCAATGCGATACGGATTTCCCATTCGCGCAAGCTTTGCAAAGAATTTCCGATACCGGTTCAGCAACGAAGGCCACTACGACCTGGCTGACGACATGAGCGACTACGGCGCCAGTCCAAAGTCGAGTTTGCTCAACGCTTGCCTAAACATTGGCCTGCCAGGCAAGGTTGGCGTCGACGGTGGTGACGTCAAAAAACTTTATGCTGACGGACAGCTGTCGAAGCTCGACGACTATTGCCTAGCAGACGTCCTACAGACGGGCATTCTGCTGGCTCGCTGGCTCTACATTAAAGGCGAACTCACCGGAGAGGTCTACGACAATCTCGTCAACAACGCGTTTTGTGCCGCTCAACGTAAGGGGGCCAACTCTATCGTGGCCAAAGTAGTCGAGAAGTCCAACATGAACATCTTGTTCCGGCCAATATCAACAATTGACACGACAGAAGAACTGGCATACTAATGGCTCCAGCCAAACATAAATCGCCACCGGAGTTTATCTATTGCCCTTGCGGGAAAAAAGAGGCCAGGAAGAAGGCGCGTTTGACTATCATCATGGCAAAAACGACGTATGACGGCCGTTACTGCCCGTCCTGTGGGCGCGCAGTAATAACGTGCCATTGGTGCCACGGCGTTGTTTGCGACTGGAAACAGGGCAAACCCAATTCAGAGCTTGCATATATACCCAAAACATGCCCTAACTGCGGAGTACTCATCAATCTAGGAGCCATAAAATGACCAGACGATTTGCCGAGAAGACCAAAGTTCCGATAAGCAAGTCCAAAGCCGAAATCGAGGAGCTACTGCGCAAAAACGGCGCATCCGGATTTGTCTCAGGCTGGGATGATGAGTCAGGAGAGCAGCGCATCATGTGCCGCATCAACGGCCGGATGCTTCGCTTTACCGTCGATGCTGTCAATCCAAACGACCCCAAATTCACACATACAGAGAGTGGCAGAGAGCGCAACGAAGACCTAGTAGCATCCGCCATCGAAAATGAGGAGCGCCGCAGATGGAGAGCCTTGCTTCTCATCATCAAGGCCAAGCTAGAGATCATCGCATCAGGTTTGTCCACGTTTCAAAAAGAGTTTCTTGCCGACATTGTGCTTCCGACAGGGCCCACCGTTGAGGAGTGGCTTGGCCCCCAACTAGAGCAAGCCTACGAGACAAAGGCGATGCCTCCGTTGCTCCCGTCGGTTGGTGGTGGCAAATGACCGCAAACTTGTACTGGGAATGTGGCAAGGCAGTAGAGTTGGAGGAGAAGAAATGAAACACCTGACTACATGCATAACTTTTTTGGCATTTTTCTCGTGTAGCTGTGGCGTATCGTTTAGTACAGCACGAGAAGACAAATGCACAGTGCTCTGTGGTGGTTCTGTCGAGCGATCGGGAGATATTGAGGTTTGTGCTTCTGGCAGTGAGTACGTAGTAATGTGTCCAGGATGGCGTAACGAATTTGCCAGCCTTTATGGAGGCATGCCAGAACCGTCACCATCTCCAGAACCACCATCTACGAAAGTTCTGGACCTATCTCAAACGGCAGAGTTCACGCTTCCTTCACTGGAGGAATAGATGATCATCACCGGATACGCAAAATGGTGCAAGAAGGTGCTACTACATGAGCGCCGTAGTAATCAGCTCCGATTTGGTAAAACACCAACGCTTCCAGCGCAAAAGCTCCACCCACTAGACCCGAAACTCAGAGGTCTAGTGAGGGAATGGGCTGACCAATCAGCATCAGTTGCCTCTGAAGAGTCAGCTGAAACTTTTTTGGAGTGCGCTAGCGATCTCGACAAACTCATTCGTCGGTAAGATTACGAATCTCGTCTAGGCTTTCTTCATCATCAAGTAGAGCCTGCAACCCGTAGTGCTTTGGTTCGATCTCCAGGAGCTGATCAAGCGCCATCCATGCAAAACGCTCGGTCTCCCAGTTCTCTTGCGGGACGAACTCGTCCTCGACTACGCCGATGAAGTTGTAGTAGGTGAAGACGACGTCTCCGTCTTCGTTCTCATGCTCATAAACAAAGGCTGGTGTAACTTCTATGAGACCTTGATAGCCCGTCTCTTCAATGAACTCCCTGACAGCAGCAGCCTCCGGATCGGGGTCGTCAGCCTCTTCGCCCTCGTCTTCGTAGTCGATTTTGCCGCCGATGACCCCCCAGGTCAGCGGCTCCATCACCCAGCGCGAGCGAAGAGGAACAAGTATGCGTCCTGTAGACGCAGATATGACCAGAAGGCCAGCCCCCTCGTTACCCCAGAACTCCATCGGAGCTAGATCTTGCCTTTTTTCTTCAGGATGACGAGGACGCCGCCTACCAAGGCGAGACCGCCGACACCGACGAACAGAGGCATGAGCCACGGAGGGGCTCCAGAGGCAGAGGGCATGCTTTCGCTGGCCGGGCCAGGCTCGATGGGGGCGCGGTCAGCCGGCGCACCCTGATCTTGAGGAGGCCCACCATCGATAAGACCACCACCCGGAGGCGGGAAATACCCAGTCGGAGCCACGCCAGCCCCAACCGGTGCTGCCTTCATCGGGCCCATGGCGGCGCGACTGGCAAAGGTTCCGTGATCGCCCCCCATTCCACCGAGAGTGGGAAGCCTCATCCCTTCATAGGCACCAACGCCATGCATGTTCGTGTTGGCGCAACCGAGACAAGCTGTCGATTCGTTGCTTCGTGAATACATGACTATTTCCTCATAGCAGCGAGCGTAATTGCCGCCGCAATCCCTACTGCGAAGCCGAAGAACAATCCGAACCCAAAATCAACCATGTCTCCCATGCCAGATTCTGGTTGCTGGTGTGTGGAGAGCCATACACACCCACGACGCGTGAAGACCCATACACGCCCACAACGCGATTGTGTGGCATGAACGTCGTTTCAACGACTTGTTGCCTTTTTCGCTCGTACATGGTGCACTCTTTCTACAGCCTGCCCATCAGCGGCTTGTTGCGCCCCCAGAGCCACCACATAAGCGCTCCGCCTACGATGAGACCAGCACCGATGGCCAACCGGCTTGTCCCGACCTCCCCGTTGCCAAGCCCACAGCCAGCGCAACCTCCCAAAGAAGCATAACGGCCGTTGTCCCAGTCGATGCTGGGAATTGGACGACCAACGTCCTCTGCACCGATTGTTGGTGCCCTCGAAGTGGCGCCGATGGTTGGCGGCAATGCCGCGATATCCCCGGGTCCCCAATCTGCTCTCTTGTATGCCATGACCTTGCTCCTTGTTTATCTTACCATAAGCTGACGCTTTAGCGCCTGCACTTCCGGCTTCATGTGAGGAAAACGTTTTTGAATTGTATATAGAAGAGTTTCCACATCATGTCGTGATACAGAGTGACCATATTGACGCAATGACGTCATTGCGGCGCGGGCCTGCCTTTCACTCTGCGGTCCAGATGGGTTTTTCCTCGGTCCCCTGAGCAAAAAGTACAGAATAGCCCCGCCACCAATGACTAGCACAGCGCCGCCTACCCACCACGCAGCTGCTCCGGCAGTCTCTGTACGCTCTTGCTGAATCTGCCGTGCCTGCACTTCTTCTAGAGATAGCCGTGCACTTGGTGGTATGGCAGCGGCAGCGGCCTCTCTGGCTCTTCTGATAGCCTCTGTGGCAGGGTCCACCGGAGGTGGCGGAGGTGGCGGCGGTGCTACGGCCTGCTTGAATGCCGTTCCCAGCCTTGAAAGCGTCGCTCCGATGGAAAATGTTGGAGCACAAGCTTTACAGAAAACGTTTTTGTTCCAAACCAACGTCGGACGGACTTTCCACACATGGTCTGTGAATGCCTTCAGTTTTTGAGGCAGGGTGTCGACATTAACACCCTGAAGAAAATATACCCAGTCAGGAGCCGCTTGCCCAAGCTGAGTTCTTCTTTGCGCCCGCTTCATGCGAATAAATGCCGCTGCTATTGGCTTTAGAGATACACACTCCATCTCGGATATATCACAAGTCTCACGGAGGATCTCAATCCCAACCCTGCCTTTGTATTGTGGTTTGCATCTGCATCTTCCAACACATCCAGCAGGGCAATCAGCTCTGGTCGGATGAAAGAATTCAGCTGATTTATCGTATCCGTATTCCTTCCCGATCTGAGCCATGGCTTCAAGCATTTCTACGTATGAAGCGTAGATGACGCCGCCAAGCTCCATTTTTGCTTTTTTGCTAGGTTGGGCTTGAATTATGTCGCACATGCACACGAGTTTTGGGAACATCGTGAGCAAAGATGCTTCGGACTTATCAACATGAGACATCAGCCAGCCGAATATGTAGCCAACATTGCGGCGCCGTATGGCCACCTCGGCTTCCGGTATGCCATCTGGTGCGTCTGTCAGACTAACGCCTTCGGCCCTTGGGAAGCCATCTCTGGATACGTGCATGCCGTCGTGCAGGTACTGCTTGATCCCGTTGATCTTGTCACGCATTCGTCTTCGATGCTGGCCACCCCACTGCTGAGAGACGCCCATGACGCAGTCTTCTGCAGCACCCCAAGCAGCACCAATGCCCATGACAACAGCGCCAATGCCTGCTCCAGCACCGCCTGAACTGACAAGCGATTGACCGATCGATCTCACACCAGAGGCATAGGCCTCGCCCTCGGTAGGGGCGGCTGCCGCTGCCGCCTCTGCCTGCTGAATTGCCTCGACAAGTTCGGTCGGGTCAGCAAGCAAGTCCTCTATTTGTTTAGGAGAAAACCCGATCTGGAGCAATGGGGCATAAAGCCCTAGCCGAGTCATGTTCGTGATAATATGGCCAGACGGAAGTGATCGCTCTCCAGACAAGAAACCCCACGCGCCCTTGAGGCCATCGATGAAGTCGCCACCCATTCCGCCCATGTGCTCGTAGGTCATTTTCTCAATCCTCGATGCTTTGATTCAAGATGGTCGAACTTAGAAATGCGCTGGCCCTTGTGAAATACAGCGTACTGCCATTGCCATGGGTCGTTTCCTCGACGCCGTCTGGCATCGCGAAGCGCCTCTTCGAGATCCGTGTACTCGGCATAGGTTTTCCAGGCAGTGTGCCGGAAGCGTCCTGCAGACGACCTTTCTGTGGGCTTGCGGCGTTTGACGATGAACCGCGAGCCCATGGGCGACCTGATGGCCCGCTCTTGTTGTTCGCTCCATAGCGGTAGCTGGGAGCTGGGCGGATTGCGTTTGGTCAACCGCTTCGACAACCAATATACGAGCGCTCCTATCCCGCCGAAAAACAGGAATGAAGCCAGGCCGTTGTTGTGGTTGCTGGTCACGGAGAGTGTCCTGTTGCGCCTTCGTAAAGTTTGTATCCAAGCGCCAAAACACCGATGCCAAGTGCTCCCCAAACGGCCACCTGAAAGAGCCCCATTCCGCCAAGCATGCTTGCTTGCTGAACAGTGATGTCTCCCATGCCTGGGAAGGTATAGCCTACGAAGCCAGGAATTCCGCCTCCAACGCCGCGAGGACAGCACCAGACGCGTGATGGCATCCTTGGCGACCCACCACACCGCCGGTTCGTAGGGACGCATCCAGAGTCCTGCAGGTCGTACTCCTCACGGCTCATCTCTCGCTGTTGCCAGGGAGTGCGATCTGGCCCTGTCTCAGTCATAGGCGGATGAATACACACCTCAGAACCACCACCAGTCACCTCGTGACAACCCCCAGGCCCACTGGGCATCCCAGGCTTTCCTGGCCCGTACGTTGGACCAATGGTCAAGCCGCCAGGCCGGTTGAGTTGGCCTCCGGAGATGAACTGTCCCCGCATATAGAGGGGGATTCCGGCGAGAGACTCATACATCGTCTACCTCTCTAGGTACTTAGCCGCCAACACACCCGCCGCAAATGGACGGACCAGATTGAGAACCACGCCAAAAGTGCCCAACGAGTTGAAGATCAGCGAAAGAGGAGAAGACAACGCCGCTGCTGTGCCACCCCAAACAGCCGTCTTTTTTCGGTCCGCACCACCAACGACCGCACCGGCCACAGCGCCTTCAACGAAGTTGAGCGCCAACGAAGTGCCTACACCAGCGCCCAGGGCTGCCACGTCAGAGGCCGTCTCGGCGATAGGGCCAGTTCCTGGGGGTGCAAGGCCCTCACCATCGCCAAACGCTGGAACGTAGCGAGACGGTAGATCCGACCTGTAGGTCTGGTAGGGCGTTCCCCACGAATAGAGGCCAGGTCCCCAGACGCCACGGGTGCTGGGGCGAGTGGCTCCACTACCCAGGCTACTCATAAGTTCGTAGCTCATTTCCTGCTCCTTGCTAACGGCTTTTCCTGGCAGGTGTGTACCATGACCCCACACAATAAGCCTTACCTTCTCGTACCAATTTATCCAACACCTGTTCTGCCATGATTGGCGTCAGGCCCGGAACTGCTCGTGACAATCCCCAAGGATTTATCTCTTCAGAGTGGTGCATGCGCGAAAAATACGCACGAGCATCTCTGGTAGCATCTGCACCAGGGTTCCTTCTGGGTTCCATCAGCCTCATTGCAACGACAGCTGCAACAACCCCTCCACCTACCAGCACTGCCGGATGAAGACACCAAGGTCTTGGACTGATACCCTGCTCGGATACTTGAACTCCAGGAACAGGGAGTGTTTGCGGTGGTCGTGTCAGCCCTGGCACTGACGTACCAGGCCTTGGGCAGCACCATGCCTCCTGGCTAACTCGGGTCGTATGTTCTGCACCTCTACCTTCAGCGGTGATAGATCCGCGAAAGAAAGACGCAATTTGCGACGGGTATCGAATTTGCGACCGAGTTTCTCCAGTTCGGACACAGCCCTGTGCAGCCCTGGCCGCATGGGAGCTGGCTGCTTCGGCATTATTTGCTGGAATGTCGAACCACTGTTTACGACCATCAGCAGTCTGATTGCAAAGCTCCATGCCGGCTCGAAAATTTTGATTATTCATCGACCGCTCCTACCAAGACCCATCGCCCATTTTCATCAAAAGGCTATATAGCGTCCCGACAACTGCAACCCCAACTGCAGCGCCAGCTGCTTTCCCAATGTTATCATCCCGCCAACGCTTGGATAGGTAAGCCCCGAGTAGGGGTGCTCCGACTCCAATGCTGGTAAAAATCAGCTTTCCTGAAATAGCACCACGAGGCCTGACCAGTTGTAGCGCCGTAGCAGCATAAAAACCATAAGCGCCATACACAGGAGCGCCCCAAGGTTCCCATTCTCTTCGAAGTCTTTGAGCACGGCGGGAGTGCTCGTGCCACAACCGCCGCCACTCTTGTTCAGCAGCCCTTTCTTCTGGAGAAAGCATTGGGACGTGGGTAGGTCTCGCTGTAGCGACAAGCGTTGGAGACACCCTTGGTACTACTGGATGAGGGCTAGCAGGGGCGTCATTCCCCATTCCGACCGACCGCGAAAACGGGAGTCTGCCTGGCATGTTGAAGTTCATCGTAGTCGATGGTCCGACGCCAGCCGGACCAACACCTCGCGCCAATGACGCAAAGTGAGTCCCTGGCCGCATCCCTGCTAGGCTTTCGTAGCCCATGCTATTTCCTGCCCCTGAGCAGCCAGAACGCTACTCCTCCAACAGCAAGGACACCAGCTCCAACGAGAAGCTTTCCTCCGTGTCGAGAGAGGAAGCTTGGGGCTCCAGGTTCGGCCGACGGCGTGTCGTACAGATGTACCGGGTCCCGCGAGCCTGGAGGTTGAAACGTGAAATCACCAGGCTCAGTTTCTGGAGCGATGAAGGTTGGAGGAGCAGGCGGAGTAGGCGCCGGTGGCTGAGCAGCAAGGACTGCTTGCAGCTGAGCAATCTGCGCTTCTAAATCCGCAACGATATCTGGGTCGCTTGTTTGCTGCTGTTGCTGCTTGAGGTGCGTTATGCCAACGGCAAGCCGATCTGTCTCAGCACTCTGAGCCTGAGCAGCATCTTCTACGGCTGATTTGGCAAAACTGCTAAAATCTGGTGTTGATGGCTTGTCTGGGTAGATGACCGGTGATGTGGTCTTCGTTGGTGCTTTGACAGGTGCGACAATTTTACTTGCCAACGATGTGAGAGCACTCAGCGCTGACGGGGGTGCCTTTGTGACCGGTGGAGTCTTCGCAGGCGCCAGTGAAAGGCTTACTCCACTTGTGGAAACAGGCGGAGCGCTGGAAAAAGTAAGCATCGGGGTCTCCTTTTCGATCTTCGTCGATACGACGACTTTTGTTGGCGCAACAAGCTTTGATGGTGTCAATACAAGTGGCGCTGGCGCTTTGACCTTCGTCGACTCAGCGAACTTTGGGGGGGTGATGGTGAGCTTCATGCCAACAGGAAGCTCACCCTTGGCGATCCGGCTCCTGGCTTCCTGCTCAAACAGCTGCAGTTTTGCTGTTGTTTCGGCTACTTTCGTGGCGAGTACGAGACTGTTTGCTAGCTTGACCGGGTCGTTGGCCAGCACTGAAGTCTCTGTTTTTTCTGGAAGTGGTGCTTGTTTCAGCGTTAGCTGACCCAGCCCCGCCACCATCTCGAAGGACATCTCGCCTCCAAAGGGGTGTTTTGTCCGGATGGGGCCGGCGAGTTGAATATACTACATACTTCCTTTGAAAGGCAAGGTGTGAAAAAGTTGAGCCCCCAGTTGTCTGCTCCAACAACCAACTGGGGGCTCAGAGACCGAAGGCCTGACACCTGATATAGAGTTTACAAAGATCAGCCGTAGAGGTCAAGAAACTTGTGTCGCGCCCCATGAGATCATTAGCAGGTCACGCGGCAACTACCCTGACACAGGGGGGGGTGCTTGACACGATACTTTGGATGGCTAGAGATCGGCGTCGGCGGGTTCATCCGGACCGGAACTCCAGCCAACTCCGACTCCAATGGAGCAGAGTGCTCAGCTCTGGAGAGCATGATCTCTTTGAGGGCCAATCCTGTCCCGGTAAGGATGAGTGCCGGGATTATTGGCTTATCACGCCACTTTGGGATGGCCCATAGGCCGATCGGAATGCTGATGACAGTCCCCCAGAACGAGAGTCTCAGCATCAACCACAGGATATCTTTCTGTTCGTCAGTCACGCTAGGACGTTAGCACGTCTGACAGACGGTCGTCAATCTGAGGTTTGAAGCGTTCGCTCGAAGTGTCTCCACAGATCCTTTGCCAGCCTGCCAGATTATGCTGGACCAAAAGGCATTTCTTGCGAGTCCGTTTCAGAACATCCATGATCTTCAAATAGCTCCTCTACAGAAGTATACACGCGGTCACGGCATTTTTCATGCTACCTATCCAAGTCTACTTGTTAGATTTGATGCCAACGCCGCCCCAAAAGGCGTGGTCGTTGCGAACGATCGACAGCTTAGATCCAAGAAGTTTTCGGTTGCGGTTCGTGAATCGCTTGTAGTCCGGCTTGTGAGGGTGCCACTGGTGCATCCCGAAAATCTCACGATTAGTCGACAAATGGACGGTGCGCGATCCTGGCAAGTGCTGGAAGTGGTTATCCAGACGTTGATGCATGTCGGTGTCTTCGCCACCCCAGCCAACGAAATCTTCGTCGTACCCACGCATGTAGAAAAAAAGCTCGCGTGTTATATATAGAAACCCTCCACGACCGTCCAGGTCGAGTTTGCCCTTCTCTCTGTTCTTCCTGAATTCCTTCCATATCTGATCAGGTCGAAAAATGTTGCTTGAAGGCCCAAACTCTTCTGGCATCCTGTAGACGAGACAGTGAGCAGCCCCACCGGCACGAGGAACGCAATCCATACAGGCCGGAATGGTCTTGGGGTCCAACACGATGTCTGCATCAACAAAGGCCAAAAATCTCCGCGTTGATCGGCGAGCCCCTACGTTGCGAGCTAGTGCAAGAGGATAGTCCTCCAGCTCATGCTCGTAAGAAACAAGCGTCGCTCCATACTGACACACTAACTCGAATAGCCCAGATAGTTCATCTATGGTCTCTTCTTCACCTTTACGGTAGATGTAAACCAGCACATACTCGAAGAATGTCTCTGCGCAATGATTCTGAGCTTTGATGGACGCCAAGCAATTTGCCAAAAGGGGAACATACCTGCTTTGCGACACTGGGATGATAAAGCTAACCCCTGCTGTTCCTACGTCTTTCATAGTAGTGACAGCGCCAACATCGAGGCGTGCAATGCCGACACATCCTTCTTCGAGTCGATGTAGAACTTCTCATCCGGCGTTAGCCGCGATTCCCAACTGTTGTCCAAAGCGATCTCGCTGGTTTTATGCGCTGATGGGTTACCTCCAACAAAATGATAACCACCAGATGGCAACACAGCTTTGCCCCTAAGTGGGGGCAAAGAGAGTTTCATGGCGATCCTAGCCAACGTCTTTGTTGGATTCGAAGCTAATGTTTCGTAGGATACATATATTATGTCTTTGCAGAATGTATGGCCCCTGTGAATAATGTCTTCGTGGGTCTTTTTATAGACGCCAATGGCTTCGTCGAGTCGACGATCTTCATTTTTTATCAGACTAGCAACAGCCCGTTTCGGATCTTTGAACAGAACGATACCCAACATCTTATTCCAGCCAATGAATCGCTGAAAGATGTCAATTCGTTTATCAGTCACGACCAGGTGGTCACACTGGAGCGCCGCCCCAACGATGTCGTATGGACGCCCATTGCTTCTACACTTACGAACTATTCCGTCAGTTAGAATCTTGCAGCCGGGTCCGCATAGTACGCACTGCGGCTTTACCTTCCATCCAGCTTTGGTGGTTTCATAGCCATCCAAAAACCTCACATCGACCAGCCAGTGAACCTCTCCGATTGGTGCGACATGCGGCAATAGGCACAGCATTCTAGCGAGAACTGTGCTCCCGCAGTAGTCTCCGCCTAGTACTCCTATTACATCCATCCTGATCCATCCAGACTTTCAAGACGGTTATAGGTCTTCATCAAAAAGCGGTCCATTAGAATTTTGTTGACTTGTTCCTTTGACAGATTGTTTTTCCATCTTGTATCGACAAAGACGTCAGACCTCTTTACCATTCCTTCGTTGCCGCACATAGAATGAAAAGGGATCGACGTAAGATCATCAGGGATCTTTTCAAGCACAGGAAGTTCTAGATGCTTACAAATGCTTTGGAATACACCCTGTGGGTCATTGGCCAAACGAAGGTAGCTTACCACCATGAAGCTTTTGAGAAACTGTGGTGCCCAACTAAGCACTCCCATATAAGTCTCATCCCAAACCTTCAAGCCTTCGCGAAAAGTTCGCGTCTTGTGGCGTAAGAAACTGTCGACTGCTCCCCACGGTGGCTTGTATAGGATGATACCTTCCACCGTCTTCGGCTTGGCTAGCCGCTCGACGTTCTTGTGTAGCTTGTCTGAGGTTACCAGCACATCCGTATTGGCCCGTTCAGCAACCCTGCGATACACGTCTCTAGGGCGAGCGGAATTGATGAACTCTTGGGTGAAGAATGAACACGGGCCAGGCTTACACACGATGCATTGCTTGCGCCATGCCGCTCCTGGTCGATTGCCATCTACCATCCAGTGAACCTCACCACATGACGCAACACCAGGAACCGCAGCGAAGAGGCGGGAAAGAAAGGTGCTTCCGCAGTAAGCGGTGCCCAAAATGACTATCGTTCTCATTTTAGCAACCCTGCAGACTTGGCCAACTTCGGATTCTTTAGACCCCACTTTCGCACGAAATGGTCATGAGCACGGACAAATGAGGTCTGGTCCATGCGCACCAGTCTATACTCTTCTGGTGTGCACTTAGAAGCAAAATGTACCGACTTCGGATTGGACGTAGCAATAGAGTGGAGCCCAACCTGGTGCATCTGAAGAGCCATATCTACATGCTCACCACCCACGAAATAAGCAGGGTCAAACATGCAGCCAGCCTCGAAGGCTTCGCGAGTGTAAATGGTAGCTCCATTATGAACAAAATCAGCCACAACCCACTCAAGCTCTTTGATTCGCTCTACTCTGACAGCACAAAAACCAAAGACTCGGTCAAAAACGCCGTCTTTGATGTGAAACATCTGAGGGAAGTTCTGCTTTGTTCCTAGACAAGCAGCTCCGATGCTGTACTGCTCACGAGATCGCTCAGCATCCAACGCTTCGATGAGTAGGTCCCATCCGCGTTCCGGAAGCTCGAAATCATCGTCTACCTTTGCCCAAAATTCAGTCTCATCCTTTTCGATGTTCATCCAGTGACGAAATCGTTCTGCCATAGGACGAGAATTGCCAACGTTGGCCTTACTCTGAAGGTAGACAAGCTCCATAGGAGCATATGCATCTGTTGGAGGGAGGTCGTGCCGGCACATCCCCTGAACGAACACCTCAACTCGGTGGCTATGTTTGGTGGCTTTGGCCAGCGATTCAAGCGTTCTGATGAGACAATCTACAGGGCGGAGCGGGTGGTACATAACCAACGTCGTGATGAGCCTACTCATAGCTTTATGGCCCTTTCGCAGAGTGTTTTGTAGATACGCATCACGCCGCCGCATGAGTCGATGTAGTCTACCGTATCTTGGGGGAGCTTCCAATCCTTAACTGATCGGATCAGATTTGCCTTGGCAGCGCCGTCATTGGTGGCAACCAGGTGGACAGGAATGGAGTTTAAAGCCGTAGGAAACTGAGCATCCTCGAACAAGCCAAGCTCTCTGAGTAAGACACGCATCATGGCGCGGTAGTCTTCGCAAAGCACCTCAAAGTCTACTACCACCGTCTTCTGGCACCACCGCTCCGACCAGGTCAATAGGTCCCGGTAGCGCTCATGCCACATGTCCAGTGCCTCATCGGTGGTGCGCACTCCACGCTTGAGATCACTCTCCACCGTTCCGTGCGGAGATCTGAACAATATGATGCAATCCATCTCCCCCTTCGGTACGAAGTTCTTGAAGTTCAGGATAGCTTTATCGCTTGTTACCAGCGTATGAAATCCTTTTCCATATGACTGCAGAAGACGACGATAGAAATTCTTTGGTCGTGTCGATGTGTCGTACTCTCGGAGTTTCGAAAAGACCCTGCAATCCCCTCTGCATAGACGGCACTTCCCTCTGCCTCTCGGGTCATGTAGAATCCAATGAGCTTCACCAACAGACGCAACACCAGGAACCGCACCAAACAGCTTGGAAAGAATGGTGCTGCCACAGAATGATCGCCCACCTATGCCGATTACTCGCATTGAACGTCTTTTTCTGCCAAGGCTTCTTTTGCCATCTCTCTTTTTCTGAGAGCTGCCAACGTGCGTGTTACTCTTTGTGCTTCCCCACATTGCCAGGTGACGAAGTCTTCAGCGAAGCAATGTCGAAACTCCATTCCTCGAAGCTGCAGCTCATCCCTACCAATCTCTTTAGCCACACTGAGTGCTTCCCTGACGCCTCTTAGGTTGCCTTTGTTTATTATCAACTGAGGCATAAACGATTTGATTAGAGGCCACATTTCTCCGCAGCGCGTTGTCATAACGAGCACTCCACACGCAACTGCTTCAAGCGTTGTTACCGGCGTGCATGAACGTTCGATGTTGGCAGCAACATAAACATCTAGGCCATTCAGCCATTTGGCCATTTGCTCTGGAGATTTAAGACCATCCTCTTCTCGGTCTTGACGCACGAACTCCATTTTCAAATTAGTGCATGCAGAAGCAATGAGCCCTACATTTTTCACGCCTTGCCAGTATTGTTCGCTCCCTGCCCAACCAACTCTGATTGGTCCGTTTTTCGGTCTCAATTCCGGCATTGGGGCAAACATCTCATGGCAGACCCGATCAGGTGAGTAGATAACAGGGACGCCCAGCTGTACCGCTTGAGGGGCTTGCCGTTGGTCGTTGATGATGATCCCAAGTAGTTTTTCTGCGATGTCAGGTCTTTGGAGCCACTTGATGCGTGCAGCGTCGAGATCTCTGAAGCTTGCAACCGTTGGGACCACCCGTTTGCCTGGTCCTAAAAATCCATTAGCAAAGAACCATCGCATCAAAGGAACGCCTCCGACGCGAAGAACGTCATAACTGTTTAGCCTCTGCAAGTCTGGAGGACGCTCCCCACTGTGAGGACGAGCATATTCGATTTCCCATGAATGCATCGTATTGTGATAATTGACCATCCCGTTACCGGTTCGGTCAAAACACCACCCGGGCACGTCGCACAGCATCGCCATCTTCTGCTTAGGCATCAACTTTCCTCTGGCAACGCCATATCAAGAAGAGATGCATACAAATCCTGAATCTCGACATTAGCTCGTATCTTTTCTACTCTCTCGTCTGTCAATTCGGTTTTCCATCGCGTATCAACAAAGACATCACCGCGATGATAGGCACCTGGGTTCCCCCCAATAGCATGCCAGGCTGGTGCAGCAGCCACATCTTTTGGCACCTCAAATTCAGGAAGCGATAGGTTTCTGCAAATCGCTCGCACATGCTCTCTGTATGAGTATGCAAGGCGTTCATAGCTTACTACTACAAAGTTGTTGCAATATTTTTGGCACCAAGTTTCAAGTTCGCGATTCCATTTTAGCCAGCTAGAAACAGCTTCCTCAAAGGATATGGGTCTATGCCTAAGATCGCTCACAACAGAGGCTTCAGGTCTTTTGAATAAGAAGATTCCGTCCATGTCGCCGGGTTTTACAAAGCGCCCAAAATTACCAGGCATTTTGTCTGAGGTAATCAAAACCTCACATCCGGCGGCCTTGGCAACATCTTCGTAAAGAGTTCCTTCGGTTACCATCTCGTTGGGCTGCCGACCAAACACAGGGCAAGGCCCACTCCAGTGCCGATGTATTCCGTAGCAACACATACACTTTGGTCTCCACTGTTTAAACGACGCGCCCCACTGGTCAAACATGTGGCTCGGAGGCGTGTCAACAAGCCAGTGAATCTCACCAACAGATGCAATCTTAGGAGCACCAAAGCTCATTAGCCTCGACAGGAAAGTGCTTCCGCAAAAAGACCTACCAACTATGCCAACGATGCGCGCCATTACAAGGCCATCTTCAGAAGGCGACCATAGAGTCCTTGCACCATGCTGTTTGCCATAATGTATTTTTTTTGCTCTGACGTCAGTTCTGTTTCCCATCGCCTATCGATAAAAACATCTCCTCTGCGGTAAGCGTCGCCGTTCCCGCAGATCCCATGCCAGTCAGTGGCCTTGCTTACATCCTTTGGCACGACGAATCTTGGCAAAGATAAGCGTTGACACATCGTATGCGTTTGCTCCTGATACGCAGCAACAAGACGCTCGTAGCTCATCACCGCCAACGACGAACAAAAATCATGGCACCAAGAAAGCCTGCGCTCGTTTTGGGACAACCATCTATTCAACGATTCTTCGAAAGTCACACCAATCCAACTTCTGTGACGCAAATCGCTAGCAACAAACGCCTCTGGTCTCTTGAACAGAAACACACCGTCCATTTTGTCTTTTTCGACAAATCGACGGTAGATGCTGGGCATCTTGTCAGACGAAAACAAAACCTCACACTTTGCCGATTCAGCTAACGTCTGGTAGAGCGTTTCTTCGGTGACTTCTTTTCGCCAGGGATGTTCGAACATCTCGCAACTTGCAACATCCCCGTCACGAAAGATGTAGCAAGCAGTACACGTTGGGCGCCACTCTGTAATTCCCCATGTTTTCATGGTCATTTCGCTAGGCACATCCACAAGCCAATGGATTTCGCCGACTGATGCAATCCTGGGTGCACCAAAACTCATCAGCCTCGACAGGAAGGTCGAACCGCAGTAGTGGGTGCCTACGATGCCTACGATGCGAGCCACTTACTACCTCGGAATGGCTTTCGCGATGACCGTGACGATGACGCCCTCGGTAAAGAGCTTCTGCACCTTCCACCCCGCCTCCTCAAGGGCCCGCCTGAGTGTCGCCTCGGTGAAGTGGTAGGAGTGCCATGGTGGGCAGATCATCGTCCTGCCGGCCGGCTCGTCCAGCTCTTCGAGGAAGGTCTTGAGGAACAGCACTGTGCGATCGTGGCTGTAGTCACGCATGAGGCGGAGGTCTTGTGCCGGCGTGTAGGTGTGCTCGATGTAGTCGTTGGTCAGGATCATGTCGAATCCCTCTGACGTATCGGGCACAAAATCACAGAAGGGACATGCGAACAGGTTCAGGCCAAACTCCTTGCGTCCAATTTTGACCGCATGAGGGCACAAATCGACTCCTTGCGAATCAGGTCTGGCTCCAGCTTTGATGGCCTCGCGCAAGAACCATCCGATGTTCGACCCGACCTCAAGGACCAACGGCTTCTTGTTGCCGATGTGTTTCAGCAAATCTACGTAGAGACCGTGGTAGTAGTTCTGGATGGACAGCTTCTGCTGTTCCGGAGGAAGGGCGTTGACCTCTACCTCTGGGACCAGGACACCTTTAGAGATGCAATTCTCGGCAACGATTTTTCCTGCCGCGTTATGCACCATTTCATTGTACATCCACTTCCACGACAACCGTGGATCGAAAAACCTCAGGCCGCAATCGTCACACTCGACCAGGTTGTGGTGATTACCCTGAACATTCTCTAAGATCAGGTGAGTCGTTTTACACCCACACAAATTGCACGGGACGTTGAACTCCCACTGGTTGGTCGGTACATCTTCAAACATGACTACCTCTCCCACGCAAGAATTGTGCGACTCAGGTCGTCGCCGTGCTTTGCGACAATGCGCCCCTCTCCTGGAGCGCCAGACTCCCTGCACCATTCAAATACTTCGTTCGGGTCGATGTATTTGCTAGACCCACCGATGGGGTCACCAGCTGTCGGTGCATCCAGGTAGACGACGGGGGCAGACTTGACACCAGACCTGAAAACGTCATGGCCGTATTCGTGCCTAGTGGGGTCTGCCATGTGGTGATTCAAAAACGACAGGATGACTGCAAAGTCATGTGCTGTGGTAATTTGGAATTTCGGTGTGCAAGACCCGAAAAAAACACCTTCTGCAGGGCCGAAACGCTTCATATTCGCCATGCTTGTAGCTGCATGAATAGCGTCTTCGTTAATATCAACCCCGAGCATCTTATACCCTGCGTTTGCCAAACCAAGTGTAAGAACTCCGGTGTTGCAGGCGAAATCCCATCCGGAATACGCATTAGGGTAGTTCTTCTTCAGATCGTCAACAATCACCTCGACACGCCGCGCCGTATCCGTCCTGTGGACGGTCCATCCCAAAGCGGTGAAGTCAGGGTGATCGACAGGCTGGTAGATAGGAAGCTTGCCTTCATTGGCTCGCAACATGGCGTACTTGAAGGCAATCCACTCCTCAGAACGATAAACGATACGGGCCGGCAATACAACTAGCCCGGCTGCCTTTGCAGCAATGGCCCGGTGAAGACCGTCTGTGATAACGCATTCAGCATGGTGGTTTATGGCAATACTGAGGTGCGACTTAGGACGCCAACCCTCATATACTGATTTGCAAAGACTTTCGAAATCACCCGAACCAGGAGCCTTGTTGCCCCTGAGAATGTCCTTCGCCGCACGAAATAGTCTATGTTTTTCGAGCGGGTGTGTTTTGCCATCTGTCCCTTGCCACCTAAGATCATCTATAGGAATGTTGAGCAGGGAATAATGTATGAGAGCAGCCGCTTCTTCATTCCACTTTTTGTCGGGCATCTTAGTTCTCGTGCTTCCAGCCCGCAAAGCACATTGTGCAGGGGGGTTTATTGTAGCCGTCTCCGCCGATCATTGCGCGAAGGTCGGTGAAGTATTTGTTGTACCAGATGTCTGGACCTTCATAAATGCTGCCATTAGCAGCCAGTGGCGGCATGACCCGATTGCACCCCCCAATACTTCCGTCGCCATTGACGGCGAGGTAAAACATCGGGCTTCGACAAAGTCTGAATGATTTTTCTGCATGGTCAATCGGGGTAGGCCACGCATTGACCCTGACGCCAATTCTCTTTGCCTGGGCTTGCCACTCTTCAAGAAGCGACCTGAAGTTTTGAACATTCTCCCAGCTGATTACGCGGTCCATGTAGTTGGCGGTTGCTTGCTCGTCCTCTAGATCGTGATGCGGCAAGATGTTCATAATAGAAACAAACTTCGCTCCCTCTGCAGCCGCAAAGTTGAGGTGTTGTGGTATTTTGTACATAGATACCTTGTCAACCACAAACGACATTCCAGCGTTGACTCCACGCCTTACGAGCAAGCGAAACCCTGCCAGAGCGGCATCAAACTTGTTCGAATTCACGTACTCGGCATACTCCTCCCTGGTGGACGCATTGAAGCTCACGTTGACGTATCCGAATTTCTCGTATGGCAAGTTGACCTTTGGCACCAGGACGCCGTTTGTGATGAGGCTGACATACTGGTTTCGCGCCAATAGGTCGTTGGCAATCCTGCCAATCTGCGGATTCATCAAGGGCTCGCCAAATCCAGCCAGGCAAGCCGTTTCGAGCATTGGAAAGACTTCGTAAATCTTTCGAATTACTTTCATGGTCATGTCAGAGGCTGGCTCGTAAGTGCCACCGGCTTGGCGCATGCAAAAAGGGCACTCCAGGTTACACTTCGACGTGACGTGAATGTTTAGGTTCCTCGGAAGTCTGATATTATGACTGACCATCTGAGCGAACTCTTTCATTTGCGAGTACTTACGAAAATCCTTTTCCCCAGTATCAACACTAGGGTCTACCATTAGCCCGACCATACAACCCAAAAACGACCACAGGTCAATTTCTTTCCCGTTTTTCCTGTAACGCTCAATGAACTTGCGCGGCCACGCACTTACCCAATCAGCCTGTCCAACACGGCGGTACTTGACCGTCAAGTCAAGATATCGTTCATACGCCGAGCGCATGGTGTACCCTGTTCCGTGGTCACCTTTGATCCCTGGGTGGTCTGCAGGCAAAAAACCTTGGTGTTTTTCCCAGGGTTCGCCCCATTCTATGTGAATAACGTGCCCAGCTGCCTTGATGCGATCCATCTGGTCGCACTCGCAACTAAGCACATCGCGGTAGGGGAACTTGCGCATAATCTCGTGGTCGTAAATCTTGACGCCCATAATTGAGCGCTCAAGATGGGCGTCCCACAGGGCATGAGCAACCAGTGCGGTGTTCGTCCTTCCCCGCATGTCACGCCACATTCTCCTAGCAGCATACGGGCGCAGGATCATGTCTTCGTCAACTTGAATGTAGTATCGGGTCTTGCACCGGTCAATCATGGCCTGAAACGCCGCAGACATCGGCGCCATGTTTCTGATGATCTCGACATTCACGTTGGCGTTTTGCTTCTCCAAAGCTTGGAGGCACTTGTCGAGCGTTGGCCCACCAATAGTGATGACGAAAATCGTGAGGTCGTCCAGATCAGGCTTGACTTTGGGCATATTCTATCCGTCTGCTAAATAATTATTCGAGGTCCGGATCGAGATCTGGGGTGTCGTGCGGTCCTTCGTCAGGAGGATTCCCTACGATGGCCAAACAACGCTTGCAAACAATGTAGCCATCGCGGCGCTTCGCTAGCTTCGGGTGTTTGCATGTCTTTTGAAGCCTCTCCAGCTGCTTCTGCTTCTTCTCCGCCGCTTTCCTGCTCGCCTCCGCCTTCTTTTCCTCCTTCTCGATCTGCTTCTGGAGAACCCTTGCTGAAGGCGTCCGGGACTGTCGGTTTTGTGTTGAGCTTGCAGGCTTGCGCGTTGACGTTGAGCCACGACCCGTCTTCTTGTTCGATCCACTTACAAACTTGCCCATTCTCGTTGTCTGCTTCGTCATCGTCTTGCTCCTTGTCGTTGCGAGTAACAGGCAGGCTGAGATCTAGCGCCAAGCTATCAGCAGCCAACTCCAATCTAGGCTCGGAGGGTTTGTCACAGCCTTTTGAATCATCCGCATTTCCAGCAAGACTATGATCCACGATGTTCAAATTATCGCACTGCTCTTGCGTCAGGTACCTAAGCGCAAGCTTGCGGAAGATCAAGTCGAAAACTGACGACGCCATAGGGATCTGCGCATCGCCTGTTATACCTTGTGGTCCAAACCGAGTGCTCATAAACCGACTGATAATAACATCAAGAGGGATGCCATACTGAAGAGATACTGAGATCATTTGTGCAAAACCATCGAGAAGGCCCTTCAGAAGAGTTCCTTCTTTTGGTGGAATGCAAAAGACTTCACCAAGACTTCCGTCTTCGTACTCCCCAGTAATGAGATAGCACTTGATTTTGGACGGGGTAGGAGCCTCACCTTCTTCCAAGACATGCTCGACTATTGCTTCAATCGTTTCCTCTGTTCCAATGGATAACCTGAAAATTCGCCCAGAGCGGTCGGTTGGCAAACGTGAACGCATCAAATCTGGCACCTGTTCTGGACTATGCATGAGCCACCCCGCTGAAAAGACACCGGCACCTGGCCAAAAGATTGGGGGGGGAATCAAATGGCCAGGTACCGGCGAATATAGGCATGGTATAACACATGCTAGGTCATGTCAAGGCTGTTTTGATTTTGATTGCTTGTTCCTGTTGATCTCGATATACTTTCCCCTGAACGAACAAGAAGACTCAATCCAGCAATCGAGGGAGGTTTCGTCTATGACTATGTAATCGTCAACACTCCCCGAAAGAACACCGCCGTCCAGCTCTATCTCTAAATCGTCTGCTAGACGCGTAGCGCGAACAGTTCCCCATCTGCTTCGGTATCGTACCCACTCGCCTTGTGGAACGATTTTCTTGACGTCTGTGGCGGTAATGCGGATCATCAAAGATTCTTACCTTTCATATTAATCCACAAGGATTCCAAGATCCGCAAGGGAAACATACGCATCCACACCAATTACAACATGGTCAAGGAGTTTAATTCCAAATATGTCAGCTGCTTTCTTTACCACATGCGTAAATGCGATATCACTCGGGCTCGCCTCAGCTTCACCACTTGGATGATTGTGGACAAGGATTATCGCAACAGCGTTCGCTATAACTGCAGCTTGCAGCAAGTTCGCTGGTTCGGCAGTTGCCGATGCGGTACCGCCCTTGGCAACTTCGTGGATACCAATCACAACGTTCCTAGCGTTTAACAAGATCACAAATATCGATTCCGCTGGAATCCACCCGATCGATCGCATGAGCTTGTAGATATCCCCAGAGTTCGAAACCTGAACCTTTTTCTTCGTTCCGTAATCCACGTGTCTGACTAGCGCCGTCCGGACACGAAGGTCTTCGTATTCGCCGAGTGGTATTTCGACACTGAAGTCGCCACAAGAGTGTTTTTCGGTCTTGATGCGCGACGTACGTGGATTTTCGACAACGTCTTTCGGTGAGAATTCAACAAGACAGCAACCATCCGTCGCTGGATTGACAAGATAGATCCTCTCTCCGACAGGTTCATATTCTACGCTCATAAGCTTTTCGGGCATATCCCTGTCGTTCTGAGACGATACAGGGAATTGCCGGCCTCCTTTTTTGTTGACTAATGCTACAGCATAGAGCAGTATGAAGTACCCTATGCGCCCAGCAGGCACTAGCCAGGAGTGTAGCGGCTGCGGAGCGACGGTCAAAAAGGCTTTGTCCGTTCGCGTTCACAACTGCCCATCCTGTGGCCTGCGCCTGCACAGAGACGAGAACGCGGCAAGGAACATTCTGGCTCGCGGACTCCTGGCTCGGACGGAGCCAGTGGGGCGTAATGTAGACGGTCGCGTCATGCATGCTCCAAGAAACTGCCAGCTTTAGCTGGCGGAGTCGTCACCTAATTCCCATTTCTTCCTCAACTGTATGCTTGCTGCCGCAAAGCGACTGCCATTACCATGTGACCCTCGGCATTCGGGTGGAGTCCCATCCTGTCACCGACATATTCAGGCCTCAGATGGCCAAGTACCGACGCCAAGGGCCTGTGTACATCCACAATAGCGTCAGCTCCCCACGAGCGTCCCTGCGCCTTGATGGTACGATTGATTGATGAGATGGTGCTCGTCGCAGCGTGATAGGGCGTGAGCGTCAGCAGCACCACTCGAAGCCCAGCCGCGCTGGCCGCCTGGACCATTTGACGCAAATTTGCCGTGATGTAGGCCGCCGCATCCCTGCGGCCAAGGTCGTTGGCCCCAGCCAGAATGATGACCTCGTCAAATCCGCTACCAATCACGTCACAAGCTAGCCGATCCCTGATTCCTGCAGACCCCTGGCCTACTACACCCATCTGCACAACGGTGGCATGTGGAATAGGATAAGTAGCAAAACCACTAGGATGCGCTGTTATCGAGTCGCCAATAGACGCAATGCGGCATGGGTGCGCTGCGGAGCAACGAGACCTAGCTGCCGGCTCCCCTACGGCCATACGACCACGAAGAATCATCGCTAGCCCTATGCAAACACTCGCAATGAAAGCTACTCCTAGAGCGCTACTGACAGCATCACGACCTGGATTGTCCTGCATGTCATCCTCTGCGGAGGGGCAACCGCATCAGGATTGTAACACTATACCCGCCACTTGACGATCCAATCTCGCAAGGACTCTGGGATCGCTCCCCATTTTTCCTGGAAACGCATCGCTGATTCTTTGAGCCACGCCACTCTTCGCCTGTCAGAGCGATAGGCAGCATTGACACAACGTTTTTTATGATGAATCGCATGCTGGCTCATGCAGATAAGCGGAGAGAACCCCTTTTCTTTCATTTGCAATGAGATATCAAAGTCTTCCAGTACGTGGAGTTTTTGGTCCCACATGCATCCCTTGTCGAAGATCTCTCTTCGGTAGAGAGAACAGGAAGCTCCGATGACGTCAGAAACAATCCATTGGTCCAGCTGGTTTTTGCGCCGAGCCCTGGGCCAGTTTTTCTTAGTTTCAAAAACGTACTGACCCCCATGTAGACGCTTTTTTTTGATACATGTAGCACGGACGGACTCATTCTGAAGAGATACAGCACCGGTAATGAATTCTTCCATGCCGTCTTCGCTTTCGGCACACCGAATCATAGTATCGTAGGCACCCTCTGGGATTTCCATGTCGTCGTCGACTTTAGCAAGCCACTTGGCACCCAGCATCATGCCACACTCGAACGACGTTTTGAGGGGGATACCTATACGATCATTCTTTTCTCTGTATGTAATTTCCAGTTGGAAATCATCCTCTTCGAAGGGCTCTGGAATCCGGTCAGCCCACTCAGCATCGGTCGGTGGCCCTTGGACAACTAGCTCAACCCGATGAGGAAGTTTGGTGGCCTTTCGAACGGTATCCAAGGTCAACTGCAAACAGCTGGCAGGTCTGGCTGGATGATGGAGAATCGTTGTGTGGACGATCGATGGTTCTAGGGGGTACATCGAGCCTCAGCCGCATTTGACTCATTGCAGTCAATCTTTTTTACGATAAACGACCTTCGAAGTTCGCAAGTGTACTTGCCTTCGGCGCCGGAACAAAGAAGAACCTCCTTTGCAATTCGCCAGAGGATTTTTGAGGTGCGGTTCGCTTCGTCTGTCAAACGATCCGACCACGGTTGCCCATGTGCTGGAATATCTTGGCGTACATTCGCAAGGTTGCGCTGAGCAATTACGCAATAACGAGCTGCACCGCCGCGCTTGCCACGGGATAAATAGTCATGAGCCTTGCGCAATGCGTCGTTGGCAGACTCAAGTAGATCCAGAGTGATCTGAGCTAGGATTGTGTTTTTCTTTCGTCTGGCCACCCCACGCCTCCTTGACTACATTACCTTCAATATCCAGCAAAAACCACCTGAAGTTGTTTTCGAACTCGTGGATCTTCTCCTGCCCTCCCCAAAGCCTGTAGACGACGTCACCCTCGATAAGGCGTCTCATGTCGTGGTCTCGGTCGTTCTCTTTGACAAGTATACCTTTCTCTATAGTACACTCGTACTCGTGTCCCTTTATTGCTGCCAGGACTTCCTTGAGGCTTCCCTTCCAGAACCACTTCTCCCAGCCTTTACCTGGAATATATGAGATGTCCTTGCCGCAGTCGGAGCAGATAGCTCGACTACCCTGGTAAGTCCAGTGCTGATGGAAGCAGTCCACCTAGATCACAGCGATCTCTCTAGTGATCCCCTTGGAATAGTTGTCCCACGAAAACGCCTGATTCTCGATCTCTTCGAGACGACGGCGGTGCGCCTTGTTGGGTTTTTTGATGGATGAAAGGCGGTTTTTCTCGCCTTCAAGCTCTTGGCTCCACAAAGAGATCGACTTTTTCAGCATTCGCAGTGTCCGGCGTTGCATGTGGGCTTCTTCGGTGAAGCCAACGTCGCCGCTGAACGTGAACCTGGACGGCCCTGTAACAGCAGTGAGGATTACTTTGATCCTGATTTCCGGCAGCATGTCGTTCAGGTGCTGCTCAAGGTTTTTCTCGAACTCTTCGAGGGCACCCTCTTTGATCAGGTCACTGCCTATGGTCATCACCATGGTAGCTTTTTTCAATTGGTTTCTCCTGTTTGGTTCGTGGTTGCGTACTAGTTCCAAGAGCGGTTAGCTCCTTTTTGCAAATCCCAGCTCAAGGCAAATCGGTTCGATGGTTGTGCGGCATCCAGGTGATCCGGTTCTACACCAAAACGCATTGGCCGTGTCTGTGCCTGGAATCCGGCCCAATCCACGCCTACAAGCGATCGGATCATCACAGGCACCACCATCGTCCTCGCAGCGCCCACCCCAGGCGATCGGGCTGACGCCCTTGATGACGCGTCTGTCAGACTGTCCAGACACGAGCTGCTGGACAAGCTTGGCCGTAGGAGCGCACGCCCTCGAATACTGCCGAGCCCATTCGCGTTCGGTGCCTGGATAGCTCGGGGGCTGCTCGCACGATAGCTCCAGTTCAGTAATCCAGCGGGTACGACGACTCCTGGGAGGCGCAACACCCAAGGCAAACTTCTGAGCCCTACGCATCGCAGAAAGCATGGTCTCGCCATTATCATCGCATTCGGTGATACGCCTGATCCGTTGGCGCGAGCATTTGGTTGACCGGATGTTTCGTAGCACCTGCCAGATAGCTATGCAATCCCGCTCAGCTCCATCAGCTTCAGTCATACAAATTCGAAGCAATCCCGTAGCCGTCGCTGCTGTGTCTTCAGTATGAGGAACATTCCAAAGCTTGGACCGCGACTCTACTGGAGAACCCCATATCCAACGCTTGACCCTTCGCATCTTCTGTCGAGCAGCAGCTTCTTGTTCTGCTCGTAGAAGCTCAGGCTCTGCGGCTTGTAGGCGCTCCTGAGCCTCTTCATCCATCCGAGCCAAGCGCTCGTCGAACTGTCGATCCCGCTGGTCCAGTTCTGACTGAATGCTTGCCCGCTGCGCATGGACCTCTGCTGCCTGCACCTCTGGAACGTCTATCAGACGATCGCCACAACCAACTGCCAAGAACACTAGAATGAGAATCAACCTCATGATTCCACCTCCTGGGTCGCGTATCTTAGCACGGACTGTCGTCTGATTCATCCCCTGACCGTTCACCACCCGACCGCCACGTCGTATCCTTCCCGACGGTAATACGCACTGCCCCCTGCGCAACAAAACGACGCGCTTCTGAAAGGCTTCTTACCAAACCCAAGTCAAAAATAGTTCGTGCCACCGTCATCTTTTGTTCTTCTTTTTTCGTTTCTTTTATTTTGCTCATTGCACTCCCCATGATGAATGTTTCCGATGCGCCGACAGGCCCTGGACGCGCTTCACATCTGGCCCCATGCACTTGGGGCAGGAGAGCTGTTTCCCATCCTCGTCGAAATCAAGAGACCCCGGAGAGAGACCACGATCGATATACTCCTCAAACCGCTCCCCACATCCTTGGCACTCGAACTCGTATAGTTTTAGCATTGAGCCTCTCCGTCGTATGATTCCTCGACATTAACATACCCAGCTAGTACCCACAAAAGAGAGACTATCCGCGCTGAAAGCACGGCCTCTTGCGGCGACGCTACTTCTCCAACTTCCGCACGAGCCGCACGGAGAGCATCACGCTCAGCAGAAAGTCTCCCTATTTCTGAGTCTATTTCTTCATACGTTTTCATCGGTCAACCTAGGTGACTACCCCCTACGCTTGCGAGGAGTAATCCCAGATGATCGCCTGCTGCCGTTATCATCGCGAGGCAGCGGAGGAGATTCTTGCCGGTCACTCTTGGGCTCAACGGGTTTTTCCGAAAAATCTTCGGTCTTTAGCTCTACTGGAGGGTCCTCAGCAGCAGGCCGGGGGTCCTGCTCGGCGTTTTCTTCGACGGGAGGAGTGTCGAACGGCGTGTCTGGTCCCTTGCAATTCTTGGGATTCACTTCGAAGCAAGACCACTCGCAGCTATGTTCTTCAGAGACGCTTTCACCAAAATGGACAGAGTCTTCGCATGTACATAGAGCAAACTCTAAATGCTTGCCTTCACCAGTAGAAACAAGTGTCACTTTTTTTGAATTCCAAAATATACACCCGTTACACGGCTCACATTCGTTTCCAAGAGCCTTTTCTGGCTCTTCGCAATGCGGTGGTTCATCTTGAGATAGAGGGGGTATTTCCATCGTCCCCTCCAGTTCCAACTGTTTGGCCGTCGGCGCGATAAGCCTGACTCGGTAGTTGTTCGACCGCAGCAGTGCGCAGGCACTGCGAACGGCAGAACGAACCATTTTTTCGGTATGGTGTTCGCTCAGGACCACCACAAATCCTCCGGAGACCTCTCTCTGGTTGTGAGTAATGAATGGCCCGTTGCCTACCTCCATCTCCAGGTTCTCGTGAAGATTGACACCGATCTTCATCGTGAGGATGACCCGGTTGATGTCGCGAACAATCCGCCTGAGCGACTCGGCGTCAGGCAGTACCGGATCATTGGCGTCGCTTTTCGGCGTCATGCGCACGAATAGCGAGATGCATTGGACATTGACATGTCTCGCCATGCCGACGGTTGCCCAGTTATGTTTGCGCTTCATGGTGTTCCTCCTATCGCAACGCACTGAGTGCGTCGCGAAACGGCTCATACTTACTATAATTGGAAATGCTAAGGGATCGCCGTCCATCGTAACTTCCCTGCCATATCCAGTCTCTATTTTGTAACTATGTTATATGGGAATTATTTCAGAACGGAATCGAGTCGTCGTCGAAACCAGGATCGCCGTCATACCCACTGCTACTGCCGCCCCCACCGCCGTAGTCATCATAACCACCACGGTCGTCTCGTTGGTTGTTATTGCTGCCCTTTGGGGTTAGCGGAATGAGCATTCGAACGATGACGTCAGTAGAATACCGCTTGCTGCCATCGTCGGCCTCCCACGAGGAAGTCTTGAGCGTTCCCTTGACGTAGGCCTTGGACCCCTTGCGCAAGATCTTGTTCAAGCCACGGGCCCTGCCGCCAAATGCGACGAGCCGGTGCCACTCCGTCTGCTCCATCCACTCACCGCTACGGTTTTTGTATCGATTTGTGGTTGCCATGGTAAAGCGCAACACGTCTGCGTTTTCTCTGTGGTGAAATTCTGGCTTCATGCCGACATTTCCAACCAGGATTACGAGATTTTCACCTTCCATAGGTGCTCCTGTTTTTCCTTATCTTATTTTTCATTAAGTGACGTCAGCAAAATCGTTGCGAGACTTCTCCAAGCATTCCTCCTTTATGGAACATACTCTTCTCCCTCCACCAACGTAATAGGTGTGCATTGCGCAAAGAGGGGCAGCGCAGACAGAACAGGCAACGGTAGCTTCCACCTTGCAGTAAACGCACATAGCGTTGGCGTTGACACAACGACTTTTTTTGCGACTCTTCCCCACGGTCATTTTCCCCTTGCCCGGAGGCATCGGCTGGTGTATGGTTCTTAGCACATGCTAAATCCATTGGTCAACAAAAATCTCGCCTAATCAGCATCATGGGAGCACAACGGTGGATAAAGCTAGGATTCGACACGGTCAACCTGCTAAGCACCGTATCAAAATTTCTCGACCAGCAGAAAGCGCAAAAGAAGCCCTTTCGTCGTGCAGACGCACAGGACGTCAAGGCTCCTAGGAATCTTCATGAGATAGGACTAGATGACGTGGAGTTTGCAGTCAATATCGACCTGAGTCAAAACCGAACAAACTTCAAGGTGTGGTGCCCGTTCGACGAAGATTTCAATGCCGATCTCAAAAAAGAGATCCCAAAGGGCGAACGCCGGTGGGATGCTGCAGACCGATGCTGGCGTGTGAGCCTCAGGCATATCGGTACTCTTCACGATCTGCTCCAGCACCACTATGTTGGTATCCCGCTAAGCTTCACCGAAAGGGCTGCCAGCATCATTAATGACTTGATACACGAGACCGATGCAGCAAATGCAAGGACCGCAGCTTCCGCTGGACAAGATTTTCATCTGACAGACGAAGACAGCGACATCGACCCATATGCAATCCTGGGCGTTACTGAAGAGGCACCAAGCGAAGTCATCAAAGCAGCTCACAAGGCCCAGGCACGTATGTCACACCCCGACCGTGGCGGTAGTGAAATTAAAATGCAAGAAATAAACAGAGCCTTCGAAATCATAAAAAAGCAGCGGGGGTGGTAACATGTGGCACAACGAGCAAAGAGAACGGGCCCATGCCTCATATGGAGAGATGAACGCCGGAGACTCAAAGCCAAAAAAGTCAAGTGAAGTTCCACCGGATACAGCGTCATCAGATCTTACATTTTTGGTTGTTGGATTTTTCATGCTAGGCATAGTTGCCGTTGTCATTTGCGTGTGGTTCTGATGACAAAAGCAGAGAAAACACTCCTGAACTTCGTGGCTCTAATGGTTGTAAAACTACTAGCAAAAGACATCGATGACATCCTGATAAAGGACTCATTCAGACGTACCACCTCTCAAAAAGGCAAAGAGGCTGCTGAAAATCTTAGCCAACTTGTAGAATTTGCAGGAGAGGTTAGCCCAGCCCTTCGAAATTCAGCACTCAAAATCATCCAAAACAACACCCAGACAGCCCAGATGTTTCACAAGCTTAGCAAGGACAGACCATGACACCGGAAGAAAAAAAGGCAGTCGAAACACTAATCAAGCATCACGCGAAGCAAATAGCACACCGCGACCTTGAGCTTGCAATAGCGGCGCACCTGATCGCCACTGCGCAGACTTTCGTTATGCACTACTTTCACAGAACCACGTGTGAATGCGAACGTTGCCAGTGGTGCAAAGCGATGCAACGCTGGCTAGAACAAAGGCCGGCTGATGCCCCGGCCGTCACAAAAGATTATGCACTTCGCACACTCTACGGAAAGAAAAACTAATGAGCCGTCAAAGCGAAATAGACGAAAAAGAATACTACGCAGCTGCAGCTAATCTCAAAACGGCAACCACTGAGGAAAAAATAGCAGAAACGGAAGGCTATGTCGCGGCAAATCGGCTCAGAGTTGCAAAACTAAATGGTCAACCTCACAAAATATACGGTGCACGAGTGTGGAGAACAGAGCTGAGGCAAGAGAGCGAGAGATGGGCTTGCGGCATCGTTCAGGACAACTCTTTCATCCTTTATTGCGGTACAATCGAAACGCGAGGAGAACCATACGGCACCAGCGCACACCCTGTCGCCTTTGGCCAAACACCAAAGGAAGCGTGTGCGAATTTCGACCGCCTTTGGGACTACGGGGAATACCCAGGGCAGGGAGAGGAGACGTCCGATGAGTGATTTGAGCAAAATGTCTCGCGAGGAGCTTGAGGCAGCATTCATGGTAGTTGACAATGACCGCCGAGCTTCAATAGCATCGCTTCGTCTGGTCAGCGACGAGATCGACAAGATCAACGCACTAGTGCGCGACACGGCGTCCGTCGATCCTGACGTCGTTGCCGGATGGCGCCAATGGGTCGGCAAGCTTCAGGACGAGATTGACTACTGGTCCGACTTGGCTACCACAAAGGCGGCCGAAAACCAACATCTCAAAGCTACCGAGAAAGAGCGTTATGGGCGTCTGCAGGACGACCTGGGGCGTGCCTACGAAGCTATTGAGCTTCTGATTGGTGCGCTCACCAATATCCAAGAGCAATCAAGCGAGCCCGAAAACGTCAAAAAAGCCGCAACCCTTCGAAACATCATCACCGATGTCGAGAAGCTTGCCGACGACGCGCTTTCAGCAACCGAGGAGTTCTCCATTCCCGCACCCGCTGGTAGAGAGGCAACCGAGGGGTGTGAGTTTGACTGCAGCAGCGAGGGAGACGAGTCGTAGAATGGAAACGATCACCCAAGCTGCCTTGTTTGTAGAAGACCAAGTAGCCACACTTCCAAGGCCTGCAAGGCACCACAACCTAAACCAGGCTCTACACCAACTGGTAGAATCTGTGAAGGGCTACGTAAACGAACGAGAGCCTTTCCGTGAGGCCAAACAGGGTTTTCTGACAAACACCGGCCGTTTCGTGGGCAGGGAAGAAGCAGCACGAATTGCTCATACCGCCGGCCAAACTTCAAGTCTGAAGAAAATGCTATTCTCCGAAGACCTATGGTAACCAAGACCTCAAGGAGTAACACCATGCCTGAAACAGAGTTTGCCGCAAAAAACCGTGCCCTTCACGCCCTCGGAGGCAAGCTCGTGCTCATAGGGCTGGCACTGCCGCATAATAGAAACTACGTCATCGGAACGCTAAGTCATGGCTCCGAGACAGCAAACCCACGCGATTGCCTGATTTGGTCCCTAACAAACCTTCCTGCAAAACACAAAGTTGGTGCTGTAGCCAGGTTCAAATGCAAAAATGGATCACAAGTTATATGGGAAACAAAAGGTGCCATACATTTCTCTACAGCCGATGTGACATTTTGGTGCGAAATGCGCAAGCGTAAATACATTGAACCGTCCTGATTCTATCATCCTGTCCGAATCGCCTACTGCTCTTGCGCCAGAAACGGCGCAAGACATCTGGGATGCGGCGCTCACCCATGTCATCTCTGAAAATAGCCGGCGCTCCTACCGCACAGGCATGGCCTCCTTCGCCCGATTTTTGATCTCCACCAAGCGCCCTGGAGAAGTCGTATCCAGAAAGCCACACGAGGCCTTTCTGGCCGCTGCAGACCTGCTCCCGTCGGTAACTTTCAGTGATGTAGCTCAGTTTCGTGAAAAGCTCCGAGCTGATGGTCTCAAGCCAGCCACCATCAACAATCGTCTCGCCGCAGTGAGCACCGTGTTCGTCCGCATGATGAGGATGAGCCTGATTCGCGACAACCCAGCCAACCCAGAGCTAGTCGCTCGAATGCGCGTTTCGAATGTTTCGACCACACTGGGGCTAACGCGCAATGAAAGCTTGCGAGTGCTGCAGGCTTGCTCGAAAGACGATTCTCTGGCCGGATGGCGAGACCTTGCCATTTTGTGCGTTTTGATCTTCAACGGACTGCGTCGTGCAGAGCTTACCTCTATCGAGGCCGACGGGTTTCGCATCGTCTCCCTGCCAAACGGAGAAGAGGTACCAACCTACATCATCCTAGGCAAGGGTGGGAAAAAGCGAACCATCGAGTTTGTTCCCAGTGTATGGAGCGCTATCGTTACATGGAGGGAGCAAGCCAGCATCAAAACAGGGCCACTATTCCGTCCAATGCGCCGCGCGAGAAATAATTCGCTAAAAGTGCTCAATAGAGGCTTGACAACGGGTGGGATATACGACATTGTTGTCAAACGTATCAGGGCGGCCGGCATAAGCAAGCCTGTTAGCCCACACGGACTGAGACATACATTTGCCACGCTGACACTGCTTGCTGGTCAGCATATCCAGGAGGTTCAAATCGCGATGGGACATTCGGACCCATCAACAACTTTCCGCTATTTGAGAGTCATTGACCAGGTTGGTCGTTCGCCATCAAGGGCTATCGACCTCGACTGGAAACAACAGGAGGAACCACAATGAGCACCAGTGCAGAGAACAGGGCCACCGAGCTGCGGGAGGAATGCGTTCGCATCCTCTGCGGCCAGGAGCCAAAGAACAAAAAGATGTTCGAGACCGTCTTCGGCGCCGACTACACCAAGAAGTTGGCCGATGCCGACAGCGGAGTACCCAACGGTGAGATCAAGCTCCTCACCTTGGCCCTGACCTACATCACCGACGGAGGCTCCCCTGCCAAGAAGCGCGGTCGTCCACCGAAGGCCAAAGCCGACGATGGAACGCCGAAGAAGCGTCGCGGTCGACCGCCCAAGGCCAAGGCTGACGGCACCACGCCAGCGAAGAAGAGGCGCGGTCGCCCGCCCAAGGTCAAGGCCACCCCGGCTTTGCCGCCACCGCCAGAGGAGACGACTACGATTGAGCCGACCCATAAAGACGCGACCAACACCGACGCTCTAGCTCAGTAACCAACAGCGTCTCAGCCAAACCAGCCCTTAACAAGTCAAACACCCAGCCATGACGCACAGCTCCGTCTGTGCTATCCTCGCTTCATGGGCGAGGTCATAAAAAACGGTCCTGTCAACGGCAAAGTAGCCACCCAGCTCAAACGCATCATCGCTCAGGCTGAAAGCCATCCTGGCGTAATCATTCCTGACATCGTCTTACAGACGGATTGTTCTTTCCGGTTGAGCCCTCGAAACTTCGCTGCCGTCATGGTGGGCCGTCCCCGCGGCTCGACTGCCGTCATCGGAGTCTGCGAAAACTTTTCCGATCAGCCACTTACGCGAATTCGCGGTATTCTCTGGCATGAGATTGGCCACATCCTTGACGACATTCACGGCAAGAGAAAATGGCGCAAACGCACGAAAATACGTGGTGCCGACGACGAGCAGTGGGCTGATCTAGCCGTAGCAATCATGTGTAAAACTAGGATATACTACGACAATGACCTCGTGCAACGAGCCGGACCCGGCGCACGAGGCTATTGGCCAAGACCTAAAGGTCTGAGATAGCGAGGAATAAATGCCTGGAGGAGCACTTCTGGCAGCCGCAGGGGCTGGATTATCCGTAGCAGGAATCATGGCGCTCAAGCGGCGCACCGCTTCTGAGTGGTTTGCTGAGCATGGACGTCTACCCTGCCCAACACCCAAAGCTGGATCACCACAAGGCGCACGAGTCTGCATCTACCAGCGCGGCGTAGAAGGCGAGGCAGCATTTGCCAATGTCTGCAACGAACTGTACCGCACCCGGTGCTACGAAAAGCATGGAGTGCGCAGTCGCACCGAACTGACCCAAGCTCTCCAGCGCTACCCGCTCTACCACCGACTCGTCATGGCCGCCCACGGCGACCCATCATGGTTCTTCGCTGGCTTTGGTGGCGTCAACGCCGCCTACATGGCACGTATGTTAGACGGCAGAATCGCACCCGGGAGTGTCGTTTCTCTCGCTGGATGTCGAGCTGGTGCGGACCCTGGAGAGCCAGAAAGCTGGGTAGGCCCAGTCGGTCCAGGTGGAGAACGTGGTTTCTCTGGCCAGCTTCGAGACTCGCTCGTCCTGGGTGGATCACCCACTACCGCTCAAATCAGGGCTCACACCACCACCGGCCACACAACCGAGAACCCTCGCGCTCGCGTCTTCGCCTTCTCCCATGCTGGTCAACCTGGCACACCCGTTCCGCTCCGACAAGGCGAGCAAGCCGAGCGGTGGATTCTGGCCATGGCAGGCATCGAGCAGTGGTCAGGTACCTTCTCCTACGGCACCAGTTCCGCAGTCGGAGCAGCACTCCTGCTCGCCGGCCTCGGCGTTGGTGGATACGGCGTCTACAAGATGGTTTCGGACTAGTGACTGACATTGTCTACCACGGTTCATCAGAGCCAGACCTGGAAAATATCGATGCGAACTGGCCACCACCAGGCGGTCTCGGGTTTGGCGTTTACGTTTCTTACAACAAAAATGTCGCAGAGTTTTACAGCAAGGGGTATCTCTACAAGCTTCGACTTTTTGTTAACCAGGATGATATTTTTGTAATCGACTCAGCTGACTACGAGAACTTCGCTTTTGTGCCTGGATTTGAGGAAACATCCATCCTAATAGGAGAAAACGTTCCTCCATTCTCATTCAACTTGGACGGTAGATGGGTAACGGTCTCCAACGACGAAGAGATCACAGACCAAATTAGGTGGAAGTGGTTCAAAGAATCTATTTCACCCAAAACACTCAACTATATGTTATCTTACGCTCTGAAAAGTTACATAAGCGCAATCGACTCAAGCTGCTATATCGGAAGCGTTGAAGATTTCGTCGAAGACCTTGATGAACACATGGACTGGGATGTCACCAATATGGAGGACGAAGAAGATCAGGACGAATACCTGGAGCAGCTACAGCTAGAAGCTACAAGAATACTGGAACCCATCGAAGAAGATGCACGGGCTGCTGCTGAAGAACGCTACGGATATGTCGTTGATTTGATGGGTATCGGAGCCGAGGTGAAACATGCCGGATACCGCGCTCTCTACGTCGATGGCATTCGAGGCGGGTTCCCTGATTCTGAGCTATTGGTGTTCGATCCTGACGATCTTGAAATTCTAGAAGAGCTACCTTTGAGTAAACCGGCCAGACGTATTCGATCATTTAAATAACCAAGGGAGATTCCATGAGCAACGAAAACCATGTAATGGAAGACTTGGACGCTATACCAAAGGAAAATCGTGGCAAGTGCGCTGATATGCTTGAGTACAATGCTGAACAATTGAGCTGCGAGACGGACTCCGACTGAACATGATTTGCTCTTGTCAATACACCGACTGCGCCTGCACTCAAACAATAGGGGTCACGTATTGCGGACCTGGGTGTTCACTGGGTAACAAACAAATCAAACCAGATGACGGACCCACGCCTTGCGACCTAGCTCCGCGCCCACACCCATGGGATGTAGTCGAACAACATGCACCACCAAACGCACATCTAAAAAAATGGAGGCCAAGATCCTACCCTCGCGGGACTCTGAGATCAACGCTTCCGTGTAGGAAGCCATCATGCGAATAATCAACGTCATCACCGGCGAAGACATTTCCATCGGAGACCGCTTTTACGGAGCTGGTGACGACGAGCTGCAGCTGGTAGAGGTTGAGGACCGCTTTCTCACAGGTAGAGTGAAAATGCGCACCAAAAAAGGCGTTACGTTTTGGGGACCTCTAATTATCAGATTTACACACCCGTTATTTTTTATGCAGCGAGTAGGATTCATTCCCACTTGACAACCAAGGAGATTCCATGAGCTACGAAATCCAGGGAAGCCCACCACAAAAAAAGGCTGACCACGACGATCGCATCCAGGTTGGCGCCCGCGTCCTGGTAACAAACGGAGAATATGCCGGTAGGATGGGTGAGGTATTCGAGTTTTGCACAAAACTTCGGTGTGCAACAATCATAGTCGATGGAACAAACATTCGGCAAATACTTGGTTACGATTCGTTTGAGGTCACATTAGGAACCTGTAACGATCCTGACGTGTACTGCATTCTCCCGCCGAGGGGCAATGCCGCGCCAGACCCGTTCCCTGATACCGATTACAACGATTCGATCCTAGTGTACGGAATGCCGTTCGAAAAGTAGTGACCCTAGAGAGACTCGAACTCTCATCTCCAGGTTGAAAGCCTGACGTGCTTACCTTTGCACTATAGGGCCGAAGAGAGCTGCCGCTCGGGCTCGAACCGAGTTTTTCGCCTTACAAGGGCGGTGCATCACCCGTCATGCTTCGGCAGCAAAGCTAGAGCCGTCTCTCGGAATCGAACCGAGTTCTCCGCCTTACGAAAGCGGCGCCTCACCAGGTAGGCCTAGACGGCATTTTGTCCGTGACAACTGAGCATCCTTGAGTAGTGACTCCGACGGGATTCGAACCCGTGTTGCTGGCGTGAGAGGCCAGATTCCTAACCTGACTAGAAGACGGAGCCTTGGTGCGGGTAGTCGGCCACGATCCGACGACCTCAACGTTGGCAACGTTGCGCTCTTCCAACTGAGCTATACCCGCATTATTTCTTTTTAGCGTCTTCGCGAATTCTCTCGTAGTTATCCAAGCCTTTAAGTAGGACATCGTCTTCCATGTAAAAGACGGTCGACTTGGTTATGTCTTTATATTCTGCCATCTTGGCCGCGTTGACGACGATCTGAGCAAGCCTAAGGTCAGGCTCTTTTCGCCAGAGCTTCTCGATGCGATCAAGGACTTTTTTGATTCTGTCAGGGTTCCTGGGCATTTTCGTACATCTCCAATAGCAACTCTCGGTCATGGTCGGTCAACACGCCTAGCATGTCGAGCGGTGACGACATGATGCTACGCAAGTCGACCGTTTGTGGCGGTCCAGGGTCGTCGGCAAGACCGAAGCAATGGCCCAGCGCATGACGAAGCACCTGAAGCGATGTCTCCCTATCGTAGGCGATATCGGCGGAGATGACTATCTCACAGCGAAGAATTCCGCCTTCTGAATCGTATTCGAGATGAGTATGATCAAGAGCATTCGGGTTCGACATGTACCCTTCAGACACCAAGATATCTTCGAACTCGGCGTCTTCTGCCAGGACAGGAAGCCTTGACTGGCCAACCCACCACGCAGTAGTGGATGTCAGCCATCCCGGATCGGCCGTGTCGTCGACTGTAGCCAACAAGGGGAAGTGCGTGGCATGCAGCTCCAGCCCATCACGGACAACAAGGTCTTCTTCTAGGTGGTCAGCTGGGTCGCAAGCGGAAAGGACCAACACTGCTGCAATCAAAAAACGAATCATCACAGTCTCCTAGCGGCGAGCGGAAGAGTCGAACTCCACGCCCTTTCAGACGCGCACTGGGTAGCAACCAGGCTCAGCTCCACAGCCAAATCACTCGCCATTCTCAGTACTCGTAATGCACCTTGCTCTTCTGCGGCGGAAATCCGCTGAATTCCGCAAGGGCAATGTTTCTCTCGCTAAGCGTCAGCTCGCAAAAAGCGTCCCACGCTGCATCCCACCGTTCTGCTGCCGTTCCTTCTTTGTCGTCGCGAGGAAGGTGGTCGTCTTCCATGAAGAAAAGGCATACAGGAGGGGCACCAGGGCAAACCGGCGGTTCAAACACTATCAACGCCAGGCCGAAGCCAAAGCGAGAGTTCTCCATCTGACAGACGACTTCCTCTACCTGAAGAACTGTTTTCAGGGTGCCCCACTCGCAGGCAGACAACTTGCGACGAAGCTCCATGATCTTCCCTGTAGTCGGCCTGCCAAACCGGCGCGTTGCAACGGGCTTTTCTTCCCAGATCGCATTTTGCAAGTCTTTTAGCAGGCCTTTGTAGCCTTCCATGTCTTACACCCGTGGATTCTCAGGGATCGGCACATGAGGAGGCTCATCCGGAAGCTCCAGGTCGGGCTCGTGAATTCTAAATGTTCCAAGGATTGATCTGACAGAACTAGGCATTTCAATCCTTGGCCGATGAGGCCAACTAGATACACCAAAGACGGTATTCCATCCGTATGCTCCGTCTTCACTTTTTATGATTTTCTCGGCTGCTTCAGGATTGAACGACCTCATCATCGCCGTTAGGTCCAGCCCTTTGTTCCAGTACGATTCTATTTTGTGCCACTTCTGCCAGTAGGCCTCTTTGTGCCACGTGGCAACAACACCGAAACCATCGTCTCCAATGGTCTTGACGAAGAGTTTTCGTTCACTGAACGCATAGATGCGGTCCTCCATGGCCTTGCTGGTACCATCGATGCATGAGTCATGCCTGGTAAACTCCAGATCACCCACGTCGAGCCTTGTGAGCACTCCGCAGTCCTGCATGACCTTCGCGGCGAGTGTTGCCATTCCAGGCTCTCTGTATTCGATGAAGCGACGAAGCGCTGCAGCGTTGAGCTGGCTCCGGTTGCTGATCTCGTAGCCATGCTTTAGGGCAAGGCCTTGAAGCTGGTCGAACGGAGAGTTAGCGCCTTCGATATGCCTGGATAGCGCACGAACCAACCTATCTGGTATGTTATCACTTCCACCGAAGATGGTTTGGCACTCCTCAGCTTCCTGATGAATCACTGCCTTCATCTCTTCGAGTCCAGATTGTGGAATGCCATCAGGGGCGCCACCCAAAGACGCCACCAAAGCCTCAAGTATGCCACCAGAGTCGCCGCCGTCGTCAAAGATGCTTGGTGAATCGCCTGCCCAGTGGGGTATACGGTCGTGCCTTCGGTACGCCATGGTTTGCTCCTGGATTGAGGTTGCTTCAGGAGTGTATCACGATTAGCAGGTGTTAGCTATGCAACGCTTCTAGCTCGCCTCGGGTGAATGCCTTGTACGTGATCTTCCTTCCGGTACGATGGTCTCGAACCATATTGTCGCGCACTCGGACAGTTCTTATCTTGTCGCCTCGCATCCCGGTGCCTATTTGTTCCTTGCGATCGGACCTCCTAGACTGCCGTTGTTCATTTTCGCGAGCCTGGTGCAGTTTTGCTCGAAGCAAAGCCAGTGCTGAGGCCTTGTTCTTGGTCTGACTGCGTTCTGATTCGACACGCACCGACAAACCTGATGGTTTATAACGCAACTGAACAGCAGAGTCCGTCTTGTTTCGGTGCTGCCCACCAGCGCCAGACCCACGACAGGTCTTCCATTCCAGATCTCTTTGATCGATGTGAAGTTCGCGCTCGGTTGGCTCACTGAGCACTGCCACCGTCACAGTGGATGTATGGTAGCGCCCACGCCTCTCGGTCGGAGGGATGCGTTGCCAGCGGTGTCCACCAGACTCTTGGCGAAATAGCTTCTTTGCTCTGCATCCATGAATGCGAAGGATAGCAAAGCCAGGCCTGGCCTCAACCAGCTCACAGCTAAAGATGGTTCCGTACGCACAACTTCGTATAGACAGCGACCTGATCCATGACGAGAAGCTTCGCGTCATCTCCACCTTCAGCGGCCCTAACCTCTACGATGATTCGTTCCATGACAGGAGCATATCACAGATGGCAGCAAGCGGAAGAATCGAACTCCATGCCCTACTCAGACACGCACCGCTTTCGAGGCGGGCTCGGGCCCATGCCCGATTCACTTGCTAAAGCGGCAGGCAGTGGGCATGATCCACATGCCTTGCGACACGCATCGGCTTCCAACCGAGCCCGGTCCCCTGACCGATTTACCTGCCAAGCGGAAAGAGTAGGAATCGAACCCGCCCCGTTAAGGGCCATCGGCTTTCAAGGCCGCGTCAGCGCCTTCGCTGCTCTCTTTCCATTTTCTACAGGTCCGTTTGACAAAATACCATTTAAGCCAACGACCGATGTTGCTGCGCCGCTTATCTCGTCGGTATCCCTTCTTCGCTTTCATTCTTTCTCAACCCTCACCAACGGTGGCAACGGGTGCTCTCGCCGAAACTCCTCGAAGTTTTCCCACTTCACAAGAGTATGCCCGCATTCCCAGCATGAATTCGCTCGTGGGATTTTGCCGAACCAGGTGACTCCACCAGCGTCGCCCTCAAACCGATGCCCACATAGTAGACACCGGTAGAGGGCTCCCCTGGAGCATTTATCACCAAGATACTGCTGGCCTTTGGCGTAGCGTTTCAACTATCCCTCTTCGAGGGCCGTGTTCCAGAACACGTAGCTGGCCCAAGCTGAAGGCACATCCTCCAAGTCGAAATGCATTGCCACGACGGGCAAGCTCTTCGGCCTGATCGGGGTGCAGCGCAGCTTCATGCCCGCCTGACCCGGCGTGCGATCCCGCTTCTTGTCGTTGCAGGGCACGCACGAGGTGACGATGTTCTCCCAGCAGGTCTTTCCGCCATGCGACCGCGGAACGACGTGGTCGTAGTTGAGCTTGCGCACCGGCAAGTGCTGGCCGCAGTACTGGCACGTGAAGTTGTCGCGCGTCAGCACGTTGATGCGGCTGAACTTGACCGCACGCTTGCGGCCCACCTTCCGGAGAAGCCGGATGACGGCAGGGAGCCTCATGGCGAACGTAACCGATCGAATTTCCTCGTCGTACTCTTCGACCACTTCACAAACACCCCTAAATATCATCGTGATGGCTCGTTGCCAAGACACGATGCGATGAGGCTGGTATCCGAGGTCCAATACGAGTACCTGCGTTGACATGACACCGCCTCCTTTCTTATTGGCGATTGTAGCAGTCCCACCGGTCGGAGTCGAACCGACAACCTTCCGCGTTTGAAACGGACTCCTCTGCCTAATTGGGACACGGTGGGATAGTGACCGTCGCGGGAGTCGAACCCGCACTGGATAGGCTCTCGACCTATTGCCTCTGCCAAAATTGGGCTAGACGGCCTTAGTGCCCGTCATGGGATTTGAACCCATACTTAACAAGGTTTAAGCTTGTCGTCTCTGCCTGTTGGACTAGACGGGCATTGTCCCTGGAGTCAGACTCGAACTGACACTGTACCGGGTCTAAGCCGGTTCCCTCTACCAATTGGGGTACCCAGGGGTGGTCGGCGATGAGGGAATCGAACCCCCACAAAATGTCCCTGGATGTAACCCAGGCGCTCTACCAGATTGAGCTAATCGCCGAACAGTCGGGAAGGCGGGAGTCGAACCCGCAATACTCCTGGACCCGAACCAGGCGGCTTACCATCAAGCCCTCTCCCCGGTCGCACAGGAGGGAATCGAACCCTCTCAACGCGGATATGAGCCGCGCCTCTGACCTTCAGTCCGTGCGAATAGCGGAGCCCGGAGTCGAACCGAGACCAGTTACGGGATATGAGCCCGTCGCAACACCAATATTGCCTGCCCCGCGATAAATTGTTACTATGTCTGCCATGAGCAAGAGGCCAATTCTAAAAACTGAACTCCAAGATCCACAAGCCATCGCTGAACAAGCTAAAGAAGACGAGTGGCTAGCTCGCCCAGACGTTTGCGACGGCGCCTGCCCCGACTGCGACTGCGATGAGAGCATGGGGATTGTTGTCCCAGCGTGGAAAAAGCCCACACCTCTCCGAGTTCCTCTGTTCGATCTAGCCAGCATGCACAAGCCTCGCTCGATTTAGCCTCACCCCCGAGACTCGAACTCGGAATATATCCTTCGGAGGGATACGTGATTCCATTTTCACTAGGGCGAGAGATTTCTTTTTCGTTTCCTGTAGTCTGAATAGTATTTTCTATGCGCTTCCCTGCACAGGTCGCAACGACATCCACGATGGTACCCAGTGTTTGTACCGTGAGAGATAGGCCTATGCTTCATGCCATTAGCTTTTCCGTTATAACTATAACTACAGTAAAATGCTTTCTTCCCGCTTTCTAGCTTTCCTTTTATGTATCTAGTTTCACGAGTAAACATTTTACCACACTCGGCGCATTCCAACTCCGTCACAGAACAGCCTCTCCTATGCTTTTCCATGTGCGCCTTGTGAGTGAGAACCTCTAAGTTTTCAGGTTTGTTGTCGAGTTTGTTGCCGTTTTTATGA
>Ga0180432_10000867_pt1 | contig 49043 bp, 41 predicted proteins | sample SS_ome_10_FD_132414 | JGI IMG/M metagenome (GOLD analysis project Ga0180432, IMG submission 132414) | Hypersaline lake sediment archaeal communities from the Salton Sea, California, USA - SS_1_MS_2 metaG | ecosystem: Environmental > Aquatic > Non-marine Saline and Alkaline > Hypersaline >...
ACCTCCAGTTTCAAAAAGCCATTTTAACTCACCACTGTTAGTATCTACGGCATAAAGATGCTTATCATCACTTCCTATATAGACAACTCCATCAACTACAGAAGGAGAGGAATATATAGCATCTCCCGTTTCAAAGCGCCACTTAAGCTCACCGCTATCTGCATCGATGGCATAAAGACAATTATCCCAAGTCCCTATATAGACCACTCTGTCAACCATTAAAGGAGTGGAAACTATCCAACCTCCTGTCTTATATTGCCATTTCAGTTCACCACTTTTTGCACTAATGGCATACAGATTGTTATTGGTACTTCCAACATAAACTACACCATCAGCGACTGAAGGGGTGGTAACAGCCATGATTTTATCTATTCCAAAACTCCATTTCAACTCACCACTTTCCGCATCTAAGGCGAAAAATGTATCACTCCCGTTTCCTATATAAACCGTATCGTTAACTACAACTGGTGAACCAGACCCAGATGCAGGGCCTCCCAATTTAAAGTACCATTTTAACTTTCCACTTGTTGCATCTATAACATAAAGACGACTATAACCATCAGGACCATTATAAAACCCTCCCACGTAGACCACACCATCAACTACTGAAGGAGATGTAAAAAGTATCTTGTGCTCATAAAATTGCCATATTAGCTTGCCCGTGCTTTTATTTATAGCATTTATGTAATTTTCTTGATTTCCTAAATAGACCACATCTCTAACCACCGCAGGAGAAAAAAAAGAATAAAAAATTGCTTTATAGCGCCACTTCAATTTGACGGGAACGTCTTTTTTTTCGTTTGTGTCGCATCCAACAAAAATGGTTATAACCAATGATAGTGTAACTGCAATTACAAGTATCTTTTTCATCTTTTATTCTATTAGAAACTAATTGGATTATAGTTTTGTAAGGGGGGCGGGGGATAGCCCCCCTTCAAGGTAAACAACAAAAAACCAATCCTTCAAACTACCTACCCAGCCCCTTCGCTATCGCCCTAAGGACTGCAATCGTCTCGAGCTCCCTCTCGAAGCCGTCCACGTCGTAGTGGGCGTAAGCCGAGGTCTTGGCGATCACAACGTTGTACTTCGGGTAGACGTACAAGAACTGGTTGTAAACACCGATCCCCAGAAAGTCACCCTCAGGATTCTGCGGAATCCACCACTGGTAGCCGTAGCCGAGGACCCAGTCGGACGCGGGATTCTCCCCCGGCATGAGGTGCGGGGCGTCCGGCGTGACCGACGCCCTGACCCAGTCCCTCGGCACGACCTGCTCGCCGTTCCAGCTGCCGTTGTTCAGATACAGGCGGCCGAAGCGGGCGTAGTCGCGCAGGACGACGTTGAGCCCGCCGAAGGCAAGCTCCATACCCTTGCCGTCGGTGAGGAACCAGGCGTCAGACTCCATCCCGATCTTCTTCCAGATCTTCTCCTCCAAATAAGACGACAGGTCGCGGCCTGTGGCCTCCCTTAAGACCATCCCCAGAACCTGGGTGTCCATGCTGACGTAGTGGTTGAACGTGCCCGGCTCCCGCTCATTGACGAGGGACGCAACGAATTTATCCAGCGACAGGTTCAGCGCTATGACCCTCCCCATCCTGTTTATGTCGGAGAAGAAGTCGAAGTAGTCCTCGTTGAAGCGGATGCCGGAAGACATCTGGAGGACGTCCTTTATCGAGACGCCGTCGTAGCCGGTGCCTTTAAGTATCGGGACGTAGTCAGTCACGGGGTCTGCGATGTCTTTGATGTAGCCCTCGTCCACGGCGATTCCAACCAGGGCCGATACGAACGACTTTGCCACCGACCAGGAGATCGCCCTCGATTCCTCGGTGTTTCCGAGGTAGTACTCTTCAAAGGCGATCTTGTCGTCTACGATGACGACAAGTCCGGTGGTCCAGGTGTCGTCGAGAAACTTCTTTATATTTTTAGTCTCCCCGTTATACTCGTACGTTTTTGGAAGCTCCATCTCGGCCCTGCCGAACTCGTAGATGGCGTCGCCTTTATGGACTACCCTGTAATCGATGAAGCTTCCCATATTTCTGAAGTTTTCAACGATGACGCCCTCGTCGAAGAGAGTAATGACCTTGTAGAGCCTTACCAGCTCCTTGTGATAAATCGCCCCGAGGGCGACGAGGATTATAAGCAGGACGACGCCGATCTTGAGGAGTTTTGACAGGAATCCACCCTTCTTTTCGGTTTTCTTTTTGCTCACGATTTTCTCCTTTAAATGATATTTTTTGATATGGATATTATCTCTGAAGCACAGGGACCTCGGGCAATTTTCGCTTGAACTCAGAGCTTTTTATCAAGTTTTTTATCGCTTCAATTTTAGCTTTTGGAATACCCAGTACTTCTATCTCGTTTTCGGAGCTCTTCAGCTCGATAAGGTGATACAGTATCCTGTCCGCTGTGAGGTAGTCGATCCCCAGCTCGCTCTCGTCCGTCTGCCCATCCCAGAGATCGGCCGTGGGCGCCTTTTCTATAGTGACTTCAGGAACACCGACAAGCTCCGCCATCATCCACACCTCGGTCTTGTATACAGCGCCGAGGGGATTTAGTGCAGAGGCGGAATCGCCGTAAATCGTCCCGTATCCCAGCATTACCTCGGTCTTGTTCGACGTCCCGAGGACGAGGGAGCCCCCCTTCTGAGCCTGGTCGTAGAGGATGGACATCCTCTCCCTCGCCATCTTGTTTCCCCTCCTTACGTGATCGGCGTCCGGGAAGCGGACGAAATAGGCGTCCACCATCGGTGTTATATCGATGGTCATTGTCTCTATTCCGAGCTTATCCGCAGAAAGCCCCGCGTGCTCGAGGCTCGCAGGAGAAGACGACTTGTAGGGCATCCGTACACCGGTTACGTTTTCAGGCCCCAGGGCCTCAGCCGCCAGAAAGGCCCCGAGGGTGGAATCGACGCCGCCGCTCATCCCCAGAACAACCTTTTTAAATCCCTTGTCAGCCATAGTCTCTTTTATGAAATCGACAAGGATTTCGCGAAATTTTGAGACATCGTCCAGCGAAAACTCTTTAGGGTAATCTCTCAAATCGTTCCTCTATGTAAAAAAAACGGAAATGGTTGTATAAAAAATCTTTATAAAGATATATTAAAACGAACCGGTCGTCAAGCATCTTTGGAGATATCGAAAATTTCTATTTTGATCCTTTGACCAACATCGCTCAACATAGATATGAGATTTGAAAGTGGGGAATTGAAATTTATTGTATTGACGTTGATTGGATTTGTAGATAAAATACGATTGAATTGAAAGCTCAGAAAGTTCAATCAAAGGGTATTGGATGGTGGAAATTAATTTGGATTCAAGTTGTAGGGGGACGTTAATAAATTATCAGCGTTAACTGAAATTGTGATAATGATTACATAAAGCGTTGGAATAGTATTGTAAATTAGGTTAAATTATGCTATAATTGTAAGTAGTTATAGAGTATTCAAAATATTCACAAGTGATGTTGTAAAACACTGCCCATGTCAGACAAGCTAAATATCCAGAAGCATCTGGAGGCGATCAGGAATATATCCGAAGCCTCAACGAAGAGCGGCGGGGCTATTTCTGTTTTAAAGGCTGTTACCAAAGAGATTGTAGAGACTTTGGGCTACGGAAGGGTTATTATCGGCCTCAAGAATAGGAACTCCCCCGTTTTGCGATTCAGGCTGGGAGGTGAAATCGGATGCAGCGATAGGGATCTGCTCAAGAAGCTGAAGGAACTTCCGTCCGTATCTCTAAATCCTGATGAAGACGGCAGGTTGAGCTCATCGGCATACGCCCTTTTAAACGACACTTCGATAATAGTCAAGGATTCAAACAAGTATGATTTTAAAAAAGACGAGACATTTCAGGATGAGATGCTCGTAAACAGCCTGAATTTGAAATCGTATATAATTATCCCCATAACTAATCGAAAAGAGCCGATCGGCGTGATTATCCTGGATAACAAGTACATTTCACGCACACTAAACGATAGAGACATAGAAAGTATTGAAGCCCTTTCCGATAACATATCCGTTTCTATTATTAACGCCAGAAAGTACGATACACTCAAGAGCTCCAACGCAAAGATCAAAAACGTAAAGAAGGAACTCCTTAGGTCCCAGAGGATGTATCGTCTGATGGTGGAGAGAGGTACCGATCCCATCTTCGTTGTGCAGAACTACAGGATAGTATTCGCAAACAGGATGCTTTTCAAGATCCTCGGATACGAGGAAGAAGAGGTTATCGGAAGGGATTTTTTGGACTTTGTCACCGCTGAGTCGAAACAGGATCTTTTTGATTCCTACGAAAACGCCTACAAAAAAAAGGGGCAAAAAACGGAGTACGAGTATTACGTAATGAGGAAAGATGGCTCAAAGATCGCCATGTGGATGACGACCTCCCTGACGCGCTACAAAAACAGGCTTGCCATTTTGTGTTTTGCGAGAGATATAACGGAAAAGAAGAAATCTGAATCGGAGTTGAGCGAGGCGAAGGATTACCTCGAAAACATCATAGAGAGCGCAAATGATATTATTTATGTGCTTGACAGGAGCGGGCAATTTACATATCTAAATCCAAAGATGGAGGAATTCGGGTACAAGAGGGAGGATTTATTGGGTAAATACTTTCTCGAGATACTCTCAAACAGACACAGGGGAAGGAGATTTAGAAGAACCTTAAAGGATGGGGTAAGACAGGTATACGAGGTAGAGATGCTCGAGAGTGACGGCAAAAGCGTAAGGAATGTGGTAATCAGCACCTCCCCCCTTTTAAATGATAAGGACAAAATAGAGGGCGTTTTAGTTGTGGGAAAGGATATCAGTGACAGGAAGAGGGTGGAAGAGAGATTGAAGCGCCTCACCATAACCGACAGCCTGACGGGCCTTTACAACCGAAGGCACTTTTCTAAGACATTGAAGGAAAAGCTGATATTAGCCAGAAAGGAGTCGAGTCCCTTGTGTCTGATGATGCTGGACATAGATGACTTCAAAATATTTAATGATACGTTTGGACATCTGGCGGGTGACGAAATTCTTCGTACCTTCGGAAAGATCACAACGAAATCGATCCGCTGTAATGTAGACCTCGCCTTCAGATACGGCGGAGACGAGTTTGCGATAATACTTCCCGATGCAAAAAAGGAAAATGCCGAAAAGATCGCGTGTCGTATAACCGAGAAGTTCGAGGAAAACTTCGGCGATCTGGAGATAAGCATTGGGATATCATCCTTGGACAACCACCAATCCGTAGAAGAGCTTATCGACGCCGCGGATAGTGCCATGTACGCCGCAAAGATCGAAAAGAAAAACAGAAAAATTAGAACCCAAAAGAACTAAAATCCTTCTTAAAAAACAGATGATCGAAAGAAGAAATACGAGGGTCATTAGTATCGGCGATGTAAGAATCGGAGGGGAAAACCCGATTGTGGTTCAATCGATGACAAAGATCGATACAAAGGAGGTCAAGGCGACCGTATCTCAGATCAAGGAGCTGCACAATAGCGGGTGCGAGATAGTGAGGGTGGCGGTCAAAGACATGGATGCGGTATCAGCCATGAAGAATATTGTCAAGGAATCCCCCGTCCCGATAATAGCCGATATACACTTCGATTACCGCCTTGCAATAGCCTCGATGGAGGCGGGCGCTGTGGGGATAAGGATAAATCCGGGCAATATCGGAGGTAAAGAGCGACTTAAGAAGATAATCGATCGTGCGAGGGCCGGCGATGTGGCGATACGTATAGGCGTGAACTCCGGGTCACTGGAAAAGGAGATACTTAAGAAGCACGGAGGGCCGACACCCGATGCGATGGTGGAGAGCGCCCTTGATTGTCTTAAGATATTCGAGGATTTTAATTACACGAATATTAAATTCTCGCTGAAGTCCGCGAACGTAATGGATACGGTCTTAGCATACAGGGAGTTTTCGAGGGTTTGTGACTATCCCCTTCATCTTGGGATAACGGAGGCGGGAACGGTTTTCAGGGGTGCAGTGAAATCCGCCGTGGGCATCGGCATACTGCTGTATGAGGGAATAGGGGATACGATAAGGGTAAGCCTGACCGGCGATCCGGTCAAAGAGGTGATGTGCGCCTATACGATCCTCTCGGCTTTGGGAATCAGAAAGAGGGGGATTGAGGTCATATCGTGTCCTACGTGCGGCAGGACAGAAATAGATATTGTCAAGATAGCCGACGAAGTGGAGAGAAGGATCAGGGGAATAGACCTTGATATAACCGTTGCCGTAATGGGTTGCGAGGTGAACGGGCCGGGGGAGGCCAGGGAGGCGGACGTGGGGATAGCGGGAGGTAAGGGTGTGGGGCTCCTCTTCAGAAACGGCGAGGTGATAAAGAAGGTAAAGGAAGAGGATATGTTGGATATCCTTATGAAGGAAATCGAGAAGATAAGGGTCGAGGAAAAATCCAAAAAAGCTCAGATCTAAGTAAGGCTTGCGGCGTATCTGAAATACGGTTTTTTTTAGATGATACGGCTCAACGAAATAACAGACAAGGTTAGAGATTACAATCCCGAAGCGGATATAGATGTTATCAAGCAGGCGTACGTATTCTCGGCCATGGTGCACCAGGGGCAGGTGAGGCTCTCCGGGGAGCCGTATCTCTCCCATCCCCTGGCGGTGGCATCTCTCTTGGCCGACCTGAATATGGACGTCCCTTCCGTGGCGACCGGCCTTCTGCACGATACCGTAGAGGACACCCTTACAACGATAGAAAAGATAGAGGAGACTTTCGGGGAGGAGATCACTCTTCTGGTGGACGGCGTTACGAAAATAAGCAGGATGAGCTTTTCGACGCATGAGGAGAGGCAGGCGGAGAATTTCAGGAAGATGATCATAGCCATGACGAAAGACATTCGGGTGCTTCTGATAAAGCTCACGGACCGCCTCCATAACATGAGGACGATTCAATTTCACAATCCGGAAAAGAGGAAGGTCATCGCCCAGGAGACAATCGATATATACGCGCCTCTGGCAAACCGCCTCGGGATCGATTGGATAAGAAACGAGCTTGAAGACCTGACATTCCTCGTCCTTCAACCGGATATATACAGGCATCTCTTACGAAAGGTCGAATCGAAGAGGGCGGAGCTGGAAAAATACAGCGCAGTTGTTATGAAGATCATCGAAAAGGAGCTGATCAAAAATGGTATCAAGGCACGCCTTCAGAACAGGATAAAGCACCTCTACGGAATCCACAACAAGATGGTGGTTCAGGAGATAGGATTTGAAGAGGTTTATGATATAGTCGCCTTCAGGGTCATCGTAGATACGATAAAGGAATGTTACGGATCGCTGGGGATAATACACTCCCTCTGGAAGCCGGTCCCGGGGAGATTCAAGGACTTCATAGCGATGCCTAAGCCGAACATGTATCGAAGCCTCCACACAACGGTGATCGGTCCCAAGGGCGAGAGGATCGAGATACAGATAAGGACCGAGGAGATGCATAAGATCGCCGAAAAGGGGATAGCCGCTCACTGGCGTTATAAAGAGATCAAGAAGGGAGTAAAACAGGATGACCAGAAGAGCTACGACTGGCTAAAGAGGCTTTTCGAGTGGCAGCAGGACGTGAAAGACCCCAGGGAGTTCATAGCGACCGTAAAGATAGACCTGTTCCCGGAGGAGGTCTACGTGTTCACTCCCAAGGGGGACGTAAAGGCCTTCCCGAGGGGGGCGACGCCCTTAGATTTCGCCTACAGCATTCATACCGACATCGGAAATACCTGTTCGGGTGCCAAGGTAAACGGCAGGATAGTGCCGCTGAAATACAAGCTCCAGAACGGCGATACGGTGGAGATAATAACGAACAAGGGGCAAAAGCCGAGTAAGGACTGGCTCCGCTCCGTAGCCACGTCAAGGGCAAAGCAGAAGATAAAGCATTGGTTCATAACGGAACAGCGGGAGAGAAGCATCAGCCTGGGCAGAGAAATCCTTGAGAAGGAATTCTCGAAGAACGGCCTTAGTTTTCAGAAGAAACAGAAGTCTCGCCATATGAACGAGGCGATCGAAAAGCTCAAGGCGAAGAACCTGGATGACCTTCTGTCCAAAGTCGCCAATGCAAAGGTGACCGTATCGGAGGTTCTCGAATTCTTCATCCCGAAAGAAGAGATCAAGGACACGGTAGACATCGAGGCCGTTCAGATAAAGGAGATTAAGAAGGGGGAGAAAGCCAGGAGGAGCAAGAGCGGGGTTTTGGTCAGCGGCGTGGATGATGTCATGGTCAGGTACGCCAAATGCTGCAATCCGCTTCCGGGAGACAGTATAGTGGGATTTATAAGCAGGGGAAGGGGCCTTACAGTTCACAAATCCGAGTGCTCCAACATTTTGGAGTTCCCGGCGGAGCGCCTGATCGATGTTGAGTGGGACACCAGGGACAAGGCGGGGGTCTACACAAGCAGGATCCTGGTATTGTGTGAAAACAAGAAGGGAGTTCTCGCATCCATCGCCACGGCGATATCGGAGGCGGACGCGAACATCAGCAACGTTGATCTAACTACCGAAGACAATAAGGCGAATTTCGTTTTTAATCTGGAGGTCGTTGACCTAAATCATCTCAACAAGGTTATTAAATCGGTGAAGAAACAAAAAAACGTCATCAATGTGGAGAGGATGAACTGAGATTAAGATTTAATTGGGACGAATGTTTTTAAAACGGGCTGTAAGGGGACGGGGCGTAATTACAGATAGGGGAGAGAAAATGTCAATTGAGCGAGAAATAAAGACGAAATAATCTGACTTCAAGGGATTAAAGAAGGCAAAAAATAGAACTTCGGCTTGATCATGACGGGTCTCGTCGTCATCCTTAAAAGAATAGAATTTCCGCGAGATTAAAAAATGTCACCGATCATCATGCACAATATGTGGGGGTGGGGAGAGACGGATCGGCTACTCACAACCTTTTCGGAGTGGAGACAACACCCCGATATGGAAATCCATAAGTTAAAAAGCTGACAAAAACCAAGATAACGGCTCTATTATCGAGATGACGAGCGAGGTGTATAACCAGGGGAAGAGAAGCAGGTACTACACACATATCAACGATGCAATAGACGGGCTGGTTGTGCCCATTCTGTGGGGGAGGAGGGACGGCTCAGGCCCTCACCACCTTTTCGGAGCGGAGACAGCGCGTACAGACCTTTGCCTTTACGACCTTACCACCGACCTTGATACGCATGGTATGTATATTGGGATACCATCTCCGTTTCGTCTTGTTGTGGGCGTGGCTTACGTTGTTTCCAACTACGGGTCCCTTCCCGCATATATCGCAAACTCGACTCATCGTATTTCACTCCTGTTGGCTGGACCGTTACTTCAATTGAATGTAAAGAATTAATTATTTTAACAGATTTTATGGAAAAATCAAGATAAATTATGAAAAAAAAGGAAAATAAAGGCGTTTTGTACCTGGTTTCGACCCCCATAGGAAACCTCAAGGACATCACAATAAGGGCTCTTGAAACACTTAGAGATGTCGACTTCGTTGCCGTGGAGGATATGAAAAGGGCGAAAAAGCTCCTCTCGGCGTAGAATATCAAGGGGAGGATAATCGGCTATCGGGAGGAGAACAGGGAGAGGGCGGCGAAGACGATAACGGGATATATAGATGAAGGTAAAAATGTCGCGCTTATCTCGGACGCCGGCACGCCGGCACTTTCTGATCCGGGAGATCACCTTATCAAAAGATGCATCGAAAAAGGGATCACGGTGGTGCCGATCCCGGGCGCATCTTCGATAATCTGTGCCCTGACCGTGTCGGGGCTCAATATATCTGAGTTTACATTTTTAGGATTTCTCGATAGGAAGGGGAAGAAGAGGGGAGAACAGCTTTCAAATCTTGCGGTGAATAGGAGAACTTCCGTCATTTTTGAATCGCCGAAGAGGATAGTCAAAACCTTGACAGACATATTAGATGTAGTCGGCGACAGAGATGCGGTGATTTGCCGGGAGCTGACAAAGCTCCACGAGGAGGTAATAAGGGGCTCGGTGTTGGAGATCATCGGTGAGCTAAAAGAGAGGGAGGAAATTAAAGGAGAGGTGGTGCTCATCGTTTCGGGAGGCGAGGATCCGAAAGACAACTTGGACAGAGACGTCGTAGTCGACAGGGTAAAAAAGTACGTTCAGGAGAATCCCGGAAAAAAGACCAAAGAGGTCGCAAAGGTATTGGGAGCGGAGCTCGGTGTATCTGTCAGAGAGATTTATGAGATAACGGTCAAGGAGAGGGAAAACTAAATAGGTTTTAGAGGTCGCAAAGATATTGGCGGAGGAGCTCGGAGTCTCCGTCAGGGATATTTATGAGATGGTAGTCAGGGGGAGGAAATAGTAAACCATTTAGATAAAGGTTTATGTGGCTTCTTTTCTTTTCTCCTTCTCTTTTTCCTTCTCCTTCTCTCTCTTTTCCTCTTCCTTTTTCTGGGTAGAGAGGAATTTTCCGAAAACTGTCTTGTAGATCTTCTTATCCGTTTTCAGCTCAAGCCTTACCGCTTCCTCGTAACCGATGATCGTGTAGTAAATGGCCCTGTCGAAGAAGAGGACGACGCGGTTGTTCAGCTCCAGAGACTGGTAAAGCTCGAACGCCGTGGAGAGCTGACCGTCGGAGAGGATATGGATCCAGAGGTGTCTTTTGAGAAGCACTATGGCGCTGACGACCTCATGAAGGGCAAATCCCTCTTTAAACCTCTCCTGGCCCAATTTCGTATAGTAGTTTCTTATCTCCTCCTTGCTCGTTTCCCTCGATATCCAGTGGCTGAGCTGACTGAAGACGAGGTGGGCCCGCTTATAAAGCTTCTCTTCATCAAAGACGTGATACGTCGGGGTCGATGGATTCGCCCTTACGTCTGTCAGCCAGTGTTTGGTCAGTATATCAGCATCGCTTTCTATTAGTGTAACAAGTTTTTCCGATATCATAAACTTCCCCCCTAAAACTTATTAACATCAAATTGATGTTAATAAGTTAGCATCAGAGGTTTTCGTTGTGAATAGAATTCTATTTTATTTTGAACTCAAAGGGTATCGCGAAGGTGCGGTCGCTTATATAGACATCCTGGACCATCACGACAAATTTCTTTACGGAGCTCGGAAGCTCCGGGAAAATCAGCATTCCCTCGATGGCGGTCCCGGGGGGTATATCGAGGTATATATCGTACATGGTTTTCTTGAATGGAGCCGGATCGGCCAAGGGAGCGTGGCGCCTGAAGCGCACCAGCACCTCCGAGTAGTCCAGAGATCCCCTGAAATATTGTCCGCCCACGTAGACACTCGATCTCTTCGGGTTAAAACGCATCATATTCTTGGTTTTGTTTGCTATCGTAACCTCGAAGAGGAAAAACTTCTCCCTCATTGAATCGTAATTCAAGAACGGATTTGTAATCTCATGCTTCAAAAAGAAGAGGTCCGTGTCGGAGCGGTTCATATACCTGATTTTTACTATTGCGTCCAGAACAGTAAAATATATGGTGTTCCCGTCGAACCTGAATCCCTTCGGCAAGTCCTTACCGTCTTCGACGGGGATGACCATGACGGCCCCTTTCTTGTTTCCGATCCCCGCGCAGGAAAAAAGGAGCAAAACCATTGCCGACGTAAAAATAATCTTGAGAAAGCTTTTCATAAATAACTCATCCGACAAAATTTAGTTTCGTCTTGCACTTAACGCAGGTGTCCTTTGAGAGGCTGTGAACCTTTGTCCTGTATCCCGTCCTCTCGACCAAGAGCGCGCTGCAGTTGGGGCAGTATGAATTGCTCCCGACTTCGGTAGCAAGGTTTCCAATGTAGACGTAGTTGAGACTCTCCTTGGCGATATCGTGGGCCTTAAGCATCGTCTCCTTTGGGGTTGGGGGTGCACTGAAGGAGCGATGGGGAAAGTATCTGGAAAGGTGAAGGGGGATGTCCGGATTGACGCCGGCGATGAAATCGGCCAGCTTCTTGATGTCGTCGTCCGAATCGTTCTCCCCCGGGATGATGAGACACGTTACCTCGACGAGGCAGCCCTCGCTCGCGAGCCTTATCGTCTCCTTTACAGGCCCCAATCTCCCCTTGCAGTTTTCCCTGTAGAAAGAGTCGTTGATAGATTTCAGGTCGATGTTCATCGCATCGATGATCGGAAGCAGCCTTTCAAGGGGTTCTTTGTTTACGAAGCCGTTGGTGACGAGGACGTTGAAAAGGCCGCTTTCCCTGTTTATCTCTCCCGAATCAAGGATATATTCATACCAGATCAGTGGCTCGTTATAGGTATAGGCGATCCCCGTGGAGCCGTACCTCTTTGCCAGCTCCGAAACGTCTTCGGGGGGTGTGTATGAATGCGGTATGTCGGCCGTGACGAGAGACCAGTTCTGGCAGAAGGCGCAGGCAAGGTTACAGCCGACGCTCCCCAAAGACAAAATCTGGGAGCCGGGGCTCAGGTGATAGAGGGGCTTTTTTTCGATGGGATCCATATGGGCGCTGGCTATGCGCCCGTAGCTAATGGCGAGGAGCTTTCCCGAACTGTTCTCCCTGACACCGCAGATCCCCCTGTTTCCGTCATTGATAGTGCACTCGTGGGGGCAGAGGGTGCACCTTACCTTCTTGTCGCCGTCGACTTCTTCGTAGAAAAGCGCCTCTTTCATAATCCCCAAATCTCAATAGGAAATAGTGAAGTCGGAAAACTCCCCCCTGTAGTCTTTCCATTCTGTGATAACATCGGTTACCTTGGAGTAGGGGGGCCCCTCGCGGCACCATTCGATGAGCCTGTCGATCTTCTCCTTGTCTCCCTCCACCAGCACCTCTACGTCTCCGTTGGGAAGGTTCCTGACCCAGCCGGTAAGACCCCCGATGCTCTTTGCCTTTCTCTCGGTGGAGTACCTGTAGAAGACACCCTGAACCCTCCCCTTGATAACAAGTCTTGCGCGAACCATATCCAGATCACCCCCCAAGAATCTTTATGAGATCGTCCTCGGAGATTATATTGACCCCAAGCTCCCCGGCCCTGTCGAGCTTCGAGCCGGGGTTTTCCCCGGAGACGAGGTAGTCGGTGTTCCTGCTGACCGAGGACGACGCATTTCCCCCCAGGGCCGTTATCCTCTCCTCCGCCTCGCTCCTCGACATCGTATCCAGTGTCCCGGTGATGACAAACCTCTTTCCGGAAAGGAGCCCGTTTTTGAGTTTCTTACTTCCCTTGACTACAACACCGGCTTTTTTTAAGCTGTCTATGAGGTCGAGGTTTTTCTTCTCCGCGAAAAACTCCACGACGCTCTGGGCGACCTCCTCCCCGATTCCGTCTATCGCCGTGAGACTCTCTTTTCCCGCCTTCATCAACGTGTCGAGGTTGCCGAACTCATCGGCGAGGACCGACGCGAGATGCCCCCCCACGTGCCTTATGCCGAGGGCGTATATGAACCGGTCGAGCCTGACCTCCTTCGATCTCTCGATAGATTCGAGTATGTTGTCTGCGGACTTGTCAGACATCCGCTCGAGGCCGGACCACTCCTCCCTGCCGATGCGGTAGAGGTCGGAGAAGTCCACAACCAGCCCCTTGTCCACGAGCTGTCCGATAAGCTTGATCCCCAGGCCGTCTATATCCATGGCGCTCTTCGATGCGAAGTGAAACAGACCCTCCTTCAGCTTTGCGGGGCAAGAGGCGTTGATGCAGCGGTATGCCACCTCGCCCTCTAACTTCACGACGTGCCCGCCGCAGACTGGGCACGCCTTCGGCATCTGAAATTTTACCTCGGAGCCCTCACGCCTCTCCTTTATCGATCTGACGACGTAGGGTATAACCTCGCCGGCCCGCTCCACAATAACCCGATCACCGACCCTTATATCCTTCCTTTCAACCTCGTCCTGGTTGTGAAGCGAGGCGCGACTTACAGTAACCCCGCTCAGACGAACGGGATCGAGTAAGGCCGTCGGCGTCAAAACGCCCGTCCTTCCAACGTTAACATCTATTTTGAGAACTTTCGTCTCCGCCATCCTGGGGGCGAATTTATACGCCACGGCCCACCGGGGCGCGCTCGATGTGCTGCCCAGAGATTTCTGGCGGGCGAAGCCGTTGACCTTTATGACCACGCCGTCTATCTCGTAGGGCAGTGAGTCCCTAATGGCTTCCATCTCTTCGTGGTAACTTATCGCCTCGCCTGCGCCGGAGAGGACCCTGTACCGGTCGTTTATCTTAAGTCCCCAGCTCCCGAACGCCTCCAGCATTTCGCTCTGGGTGCTGAACGAAATGCCCTCGACCGCGCCCACGCCGTAACAAAAGAAGTCGAGGGGTCGCTGAGCCGTTATCGAGCTGTCGAGCTGTCTCAGAGATCCGGCAGCTGCGTTTCTCGGATTGGCGAAGGGTGGCTGGCCGCTCTCCTCCCTTACGGCGTTCAGCTTTCTGAAGTCCTCGATCCCGATAAATACCTCACCCCTGACTTCGAGGAGGCCGGGAATCGGATTTTCTTCACTTCTCAAAAGGCTTAACGGAATCGACTTTATCGTTCTCAAGTTTATGGTAACGTTTTCGCCGGATATGCCGTCTCCCCTTGTGGAGCCCAAGGCGAAGCCGCCGTCTCTGTATATCAGCTCCACCGCGAGGCCGTCGAGCTTCGGCTCGCCGACATACTCGATATCAACATCGGTCTTCAACAAGCGCTTCACCCTGTCGTCGAATTCGTGGAACTCTTCGGGCGTGTTTGCGTTAGAGAGGGAGAGCATCTGCTTTGTGTGTATAACCGTCTCGAACTTGTCCAGGGGGGGCGCCCCGATACGCCGGGTGGGGGAGTTTTCGGTGACGAGCTCGGGATGGCTCTCCTCGAGCGAGATCAGCTCCGCCATCAATCTGTCGTATTCCGCATCAGATATCGTTGGACTGTCCAACTGGTAATATTGCCTGTTGTGGAAGTTGATCTCATCCTTGAGATTATTTATCTTTGTCTTTGCCCCGTCGATATCCATAAGAAACATTATATACGAAAAAAAGTGGGGTTTGCAAGTTCAATCGATTGTCGACAGACGTATATTTACCCCAAGTCAATGGAATAAAAATGTTTCAAAAAAATCCGGTAATATGATATCTTTGACCAATGTCGGGCTTTCTGATTTTTATATCGAGAACAATTTTACGGGGGGCCAAATGAGCGTTAGAGATAACCACGACGAAAATATCTTGACCGGTCTCGGGACGACGAGGAGGACGTTTCTAAAAGGTCTTGCCCTGGCGGCAACCGCAGCAAGCGCGGGGACCGCGATGTCCGGCTGCGGCGGATACCCCGAAGTTCCCGGGGGGCTGAAGTTTTTGGACGAGAAGGGGCACGCGGTGATTTCCGCCTTTGCGGACAGGGTAATCCCCAGGGGGGGGCCGTACGAGTTGGGGGCGCTTGATGTGGGGGTGGTAGAGTTTTTCGACGAGTTCGCCGCCACAGACTACCCGGAGGCGCAGAAGGACTTCAAGAGCGTGATAACGCTCTTGGAGCACGGGGCGCCTATGCTGGACTTCAAGTTCAAGAGATTCACCCAGATGACGGTAGACGAGAGGGACGAGTACCTGAGGGGGTGGGAGTCGAGCAGGCTTGCGCTCCTTCGGGGGGCCTTTGTGGGACTCAAGAAGCTCTGCTTCATGGGATTTTATACCAACGAGAAGGTGTGGCCCCATATAGGCTACGACGGGCCCTGGGTCTAATCCATATAAAGGAGTAAAGGGATGATAATAAATCCTAAAGATATTTACGGGGACGTCAAGGAATCGTGCGACGTATGTATTGTGGGCTCCGGGTCGTCCGGCGGGGTAATGGCGATGGAGATGGCGGGCGCCGGATACAAGGTCGTGCTACTGGAGGAGGGTGGGTATTTCAAGGGGTCGAGCCTCAACCAGCGGGAGCCGGAGATGATGGGGGAGCTCTACCAGCAGAGGGCCGCCCGGACGACGAAAGACCTCTCGGTTGCCATCATGCAGGGAAAATGTGTGGGCGGGGGAACGGTGGTCAACGTCGCCGACTGCGTCAGGATCCACGACGAGGTCCTGAGAAGGTGGGAGGTTCTGTTCGGCATAGAGGACATGACACCGGAGATAATGAGGCCCTACTTCGAGAAGGTGGAAAAGATCCTAAAGGTAACGAGGATAAAAGACTCGGAAATCAGCGGCTCTAACGTAATGGTAAAGAAGGGCGCCGAGAAGCTGGGGTATTCGGGATCTCCCTTCGACACGAACCGGGAAGGGTGCATCGGGTGCGGATACTGTCTGCTGGGCTGCACCTACGACAAGAAGCAGGCGGTCTCCTTAAACTACATCCCGACGGCAATGAAGAGCGGGGCCAAGGTGTACGTCTACACCAGGGCGGAGAGGGTGGAGGAGAAGGGGGGAAAGGCACATAAGGTTCACGGCCTACTTATCGATCCGAAGACGAAAAATCCGAGAGGTAGCATCGAGGTCATGGCAAAGGTGGTCATGATCGCCGCAAACACGATAAACACCGATCAGCTGCTGTTGAAGTCTGGTCTCTGCAACTCCAGCGGACTTGTGGGGAAAAACCTGATCCTCCAGCCCCAGACGATGGTGGCGGGGATGTTCAAGGAGGAGCTTCAGAGCTACAGGGGAATCCCCCAGGCATACGTCTGCGACGAGTTCGAGGAGGTGGACGAGGAGAGGGGGCTTACCGGCTTTCGCGTCGAGGGGATATTCGGGATGCCGGGAATCTCGTCGAGCCTCATGGGCGGCTTCGGCATGGAGACAAAGGATCTGCTGACGAAATTCAACAATCTCGCGGCCGCGATGATTCTGGTTCCCGAGGAGCCGAGCGGCGAGGTCAAGCTAAACAGGTACAAGAGGCCCGTCGTCCACTACAAGATGCGAGACGACACGAAGAGAAGGATGATGGAGGGGATGAAACAGGGTGCCAGGATCATGTTCGCCGCGGGGGCCGAGAAGGTGAGGCTCTTCTACGAGGTGCCGGCGATGCTGGACGACGAGTCGCAGCTTGACGTGATCGACGAGAGGGGGATAGAGCCGTGCGGCCAGGCGATCATGGCGTTTCACATCCAGGGCACCTGCAGGATGGGACCGGATCCGAAAAAAAGCGTGGTGGATAACTACATGGAGAGCCACGACGTGAAGAACCTGTTTGTCGTGGACGCCTCGGTATGCCCGTCGACATCAAGCTCCCACAACATGGTGGCCGTAATGGCGATGGCCCACAGAACGGCGGACTACATCCTGGCGAATAAAGAGAGGTACTTCGGTTAGGATAGGGAAAAAGCGGTTTTCTCGTTTAGAGTTGAGGGGAGGAGAGGGAGGAAGGCATTTTTTTTCAACTTCGGCTTTGGCGGAAAATGGATTGGGGATAGGGGGGCAGGGTGGAAGGGTGGCAGTTTCTCCTTTAAGGGAGTTGGCCTTGGCGTGTTTGTCCGTTACAATATAAGTCAGGGGGGCGAAAATCTTCAACGGTAAGATAGATAGGCCGCTCCCTCCCCCCCTCTTATTTTGACACAGTCAAATGACGCCGAGGTAAGCGCGCGTGGTAGATTGGCGGATAAATATTCGCGACAAACAGCCAAATCGGTTCGGGAGCGGGGAGCCGTATAATCCTCTCCCTTCAGCAACTTATAACACCCTATTATTTGACAAAGTTAAAAGACAATCTCAAGACTGCTCAGGATACTTACCGGTGATGTTGGAGTAAAAGGCCAGAATCCTCTTCATGTCCGCCTCGTAATTGCCTGTGGGGAATATCAACGGGCCTATCCCCGCCGCTTTTTTGAGATAATCGATAAAAGTGAGCAGTATGGGAATCTTAACACCCATAGCGATGTGGTAGAACCCGGACTTCCACTCCTCAACCTTCTTTCTCGTCCCCTCCGGGGCGAGCACCAGGATCATCTCCTTCTTTTCGTTGAAGACCTTAACTATATAATCCACGACATTCGAAGACTGGGTCCTGTTGATCGGTATGCATCCCATCCACCTGAAAAACAGGCCGAAGGGGCCTTTGAAGAGACTTTTCTTTGCCAGTATCGACATCTTTTTCTTGAACGAAAAGGCGACGAGAATGGCGATGGGAAAATCCCAGTTCGAGGTGTGGGTTGCGATGGCCACGAATTTAGGTATATCGGGGACTTCTCCCTCTAACTGCCAGCCGAATAAGTTCAAGATAAACAGTGAGATTCGGCTGAGTACGGAATTTAATATTGGTGTTTCGTAAATAGTTATGCTCATAATATGAGTTCTCCTTAAAAAAGAATGACAAGATTTAGAATACATGTCGTCCCCCTTGATGTCAAAGGAAAAAATTGACTTTTTCCCGGTACATATTGATTGGCCTGATTGTCCGCTCATGGTGAAGCGGGGGATGGAAAAATCTAAATCAACCGTTTTCGACAAGACTCGATATTAGCAGAAAGAGGATAAGGAGAGAGAGGATGGTAACTATGGTCGCTCTTCCCTTTCTTTTCAAGAGGGGAAAATGAATCACGACCTCGGTCAAGGAGGCCGCGGATATTGAGAAGAGGGAGACCAGTGCGATGTAGAAGCCGAAGCGCTCGCGGTAGTTGGTAAGGAAGAATATGCCGAGATCCATGAAGACCGTAGAGAAGAAGGTCGAAAGCGCCTCCGCGAGGGAAGTGATTGAGCGCAGCAATGGACGCCTCTTCCCCACGACGAGAACGGCCAAGGTGAAGATTACAACTCCGATTATCGGTGCCGCCGTCGTCTCCGGGACATTGTGTTCGACTGCGAGCGAGAGGCCGGATATGCTCTCGCTTACGACGGTGCCGTCGCTGCACCCCTTCACCTGAGACGCCCAGGGGAGAAAAAACGATCCAATCAGAAGGAGAGATGCGGACAGCTTAAGCCATCTAAGAAAGGCGGAGGCGGAGAGGGCGAGCCCGATCCAAGCCGGCCTCACTTTACTTTGTTCCTCTTTTCCATCAAGTCGTTCAGGAGGCCGTTCAGAAGGCATATAGCTTCCTTTCTCGTCTTTATAGTTCCAGTTGCTTGGGCGAGGAGGAGCTCGGACTTGAGTTCTCCAACCAAGATTCCCTCCTCGATTCCGACAAGCGCCATGATCTCGCTGCCGGAGAGCAAAGGTACCATGGGTTTTCCCCCCCCGCTCATTCTGTCGTAGGCTTTGAAAACCGTCTCTATCAGCTCCCTGTTCCTTTTGAGCCCGTTGTTGTTGGATGCATCCCTTTTGCCCGCCAGTGTGTCGGCGAGGCCCAGGATCAGAAGCCCCGGGATATCCTCTCCCACATCCCTTATGAGCCTACCGATTCCCCTTTCGGTCACCTTTTCTGCTGAGGCGAGGGAGAGAAGCCGCATATGGTTCTTTATGAGGCTCGTTCCGATCTTTGCGGCGCTTTTTGTTATGATTATCCTCTTTGCGATGCCCTTGAAGATCTCCGCCCCCCTGTTCTCGTGGCCGTAGAATGTGGCGTCCTTTTTCCCAGTGCCGTCGAGGTCTGAGGCGTTTGTCTTCTCGCCCCTGGTCTCCGGCTTTCCCACATCGTGGAAGAGGGCCGTTAGCTTGATCAGGGAAGACCTCCTCCAGCCCCCCCCCACGGGCGTATTCAGATAGTCGCGTAGAAAATCGCCCCTCTCCGGAAATTGGGCCTCCGGTCTTTCGACGATCGACTCCGCCTCCTTAAGGCAGGAAAGCGAGTGGCCCCAGACGTCTTCGGTGTGATACCGGTTCTGGGTAACCCCCCTCATCCTCTCCACCTCCGGGAAAATAGCTTCCAGAAGCCTCGATTTATCCATCAACACAATCGAGGAGAAGGAATCGCCCCCCGAAAAGAGTTTTACGAACTCCTCCCCAAGCCTCTCCTTGGCTACGTTTTTTATCAGGCCCCTATCGCGTGTTATCCTTTTTAGGGTCCTCACCTCTATCTTGAATCCCGGGAGGGTCGCCATGAACCTGAAGGCCCTGAGAAGCCTCAACGGATCGTCCGTAAAGGTCTGCTCGTTGGTCTCTCTGATTGTCTTATCCTGGATGTCTTTTCTGCCCAACTTGGTCGGATCGAGGATAACATTATTGCCCGTTACGTCGGCCCTCAACGTGTTGATTGTAAAGTCCCTCTTCTCCGCGTCCGATATATGATCTTTACCCTTGGGAGATGAAAAGTCGAAGATAGTCTTTCCCTTGACCACCCTGTATATTCTTTCCTCTTCGTCGAGGAGGACGAGGGTTCCAGAAGATTCGGTCGCCCACATCTTAGCCAACTTTTTGGAGTCGCCGAATACGATAAAGTCGAAGTCCTTGATTTGGCCCGATGATTTAAGGTCTATCAGGTAGTCTCGGATTGCGCCCCCCACGAGGCAGACGTCATACCCGGACGAGAGGACGACATCGCGGAGTCGGTCGTAGTCCGGGAGGATTGTCATGAGGGGGATTCTGTCCATTTCTGTAAGAGGGGGTATTCGGGGGAACGGTCGGTTCCCCCGAATATAGGGTTTAACGAGCTTCGGCTACTTCTTTGATGCCTTGGGCTTGACTTTGCCTTTTCTAAAGTATTTTACGATCTTCCAGAGGACTACGACGAATATCAGGCCCAAGATGAGCCAGGGCAAGACCGCGAATATAAAAATCATCAACGCCCTGATGGAATAGGAGAATGCCTCGAGGGAGTCTCTGATCGAGTTTTTGAGGGGTGCCCACGCGCTCTTCGAAGGGCCGATGGGCTCGGGCTCGGCGAGGTTTAAGGTTATCGTGGACATGCCCAGCAGGTTATCGTAGTAGCGGAGGGTACCCTTGATGTTCTCGATATCTTCGAGGATTCTCCCAAGCTCCCTTTCCACCTCCAGAAGGTCCTTGACGTTGTTGGTACGCTTCGCCAGAAGATCCAGAAGTCTCCTCTGCATCTCCTCTTTGGTCTTGAGCCTCAGCTCCAGGTCAAAATATTTTTTTGTGATATCCTCACCGGTGATTTTCTTGGACTCGAGATCGCCCAGGGATTCTATCTTCTTGATGAGGCTCTCGAAATTATCAGGGGGGACGCGAATCGATATTTCGCCGCTCATATTGCCGAGGTCCGACTTGCACGACGAAGAGTCGGCGATAAATCCCCCCTCTGATTTAACCATTCCCTGGAGGGTATCTAAGGTCTTGAGAAAGTTTTTTGTCTTGATCGATATCTGGGCCCTTTTTATTATCTTCCTCTTAATTGTATTGGTATTTAACGTTTCGGTTCCGTCGGGCACGGGGGTGCCGCCGAGTGCGGGAGGCGCTTCGGACGGCATTTCGGCAAGCTCGTGCTCCATGGCCAGTTCCCTGGTCTTGTCCCCCATACCGGGATAATGGGCCTCTTCCGGTTTTCCGCATGAGAAGGCGGCGACAGCTAAAACGAATATGGATACAAGCAAGATATTTGATTTAATGGTTTTCATTTCTACATCCCTCCTGACTTTTTTATTATATGACAGATAAAGGCGCTGTTTGTTTCATCTAAAGCGTAGTCTTTTATTAATGTATAACACAAAAAAACCGACAAAACAAATAGAAATCGTTTTCGTAAATTCTTGACAAAAGCGTATAAATCGGGTATTTATATATACAGAGTGCGGTTTTGGGGCGAAATGGTGCATGGGGGAGAACGGATGGGAGAGAGTCTTCACTCTTCGGCTTGTAGAGATATTGGAATCAGGTTTTTCATAGGTCTGATCTGCGGTTATCTCGTTTTGGCGGCGCTGTTCGGGTGTGAGCTTACGACGGGCGGGGCCAACACGGACAGGTCGAGAAACATACGGGAGCTCGAGAGGGCGGTCGTTGATCTGGAGCATAAGATTGATGAGATAACCCTCCAGCTTTCAAAGCTCGACGAGAGGCTGAAGGATTACGAAAAAAGGCTGAATAAAAAGGGTTCTGGAGATGGGGGGGAAACGTTGCGCGAGGAAAGGATAACGGGAGACGATGGCGCTGCTTCCCCGGGTCCGGATGGGGCCTCTAATGATGATGGGGGTGATGGAAGCGGGGGTTCAGAAACAGATCTGTCGAAAGGGAAAAATCCCCAGGAGCTTTACGACAAAGCCTTAAAGGAGATATTGAACAGAAATGCCGAAAAGGCGCTTCCCCTCTTCATCGAATTCGTCGGCAGTTACCCGAAGCATGAGCTGACCGACAACGCGTATTACTGGATCGGGGAATGCTATTACTCGCTTAAAAAGTTTGGTCTTGCCCTGGAGAATTTCGCGATAGTCAAGGAAAAATTCCCCGAATCGGGAAAGACGCCGGACGCACTCCTCAAGATGGGGTATTCCTGTTTAGAGCTGGGGGACAAGGAAAGGGCAAAGGAGATACTAAGTGATCTGGTCTCGAAGTATCCGGACAGCTCTTCCGCAGACCTCGCCAGGAAGAGGCTTCTGGAGATCAAATGATATTTTAAAGATGACATTTTATGGAAAAGATGATGATTAATATTATTGATAAAAGGCTGATTATTATACTGACAATTTTAACGCTTTTCCCGGCGATATTCGTCTTTGCCCAGGAAGAGGGCACGACACCGGAAACAACGGACGATACAAACGTCTATACTGTCAAGGCCGGGGACACCCTTTCGAGCATTGCCCAGTCCAATCTCGGCAGCGCATCGAAGTGGCGGGATTTATGGAAGCTTAATCCACAGATCAAAGACCCCAACAAATTGAAGATCGGCCAAAAAATATACCTGAGCGAGACGAAAGGTGGAGAGACCAAGCCGGAAGGAACTGTACCCCCCGAAGCGGAGACCGGTAACGGAGGGATATCCGAGGAGACCCTGGTTGTCCCTGAGGCCGCCCCGCCGGCAGTTACTGCGCCTACGGAAAAGCCGAAGAAAAAATTTAAATTAAAGCCTTCGGATCTCTATACTATTCCGAAGGTAAACATCTCCGGCTTCTTATCCGAAAAAGACCTTGAAGACTCGGGATATATTTACCGCTCCCGTCACAACAGAAAGATGATAACCGATGACAATATAGTCTTCATAAGGCTGCCGAAGGAAAAGATGGTAAAATTGAAACCGAACGACAGGTTTTTAATTTTCAGGGTCCTCAAAAAAGTTAAGCACCCCGTTACCGGTAAAAAGGTGGGATATGCAATTCAAGTTGTGGGTGACCTGGAGGTAACCTCCCTCGGCGAAGATACCGCTTCGGCGATAATAATGACGGCAAGCGACATAATCAAGGTGGATGACAGGATCATTCCCTACGAACAAACCAATGAAGTTGTGCGAATAATAAAGGGAAAATTTCCCGTCGTGGGCTATATTGTATATTCTATTATGAAATCGAGGGACGTGTTAGAAGAATCTCTCCTGTCGGATAATGACGTGGTCTTTCTGGACAGGGGCTATGCGGACGGGGTGAGGGTCGGGAACATTTTTGATGTTTTGAGACTTAATGAGAAGTACAATACGAGAAAGCTGACGGCCGAGGAATACGAAAGGATGCTGGAAAAGGGGGGCGACACGGACAGCCGGGCCGTCGTATATCCACCGGATGTTATAGGGCAGGTAGTCGTGATTAATGTGGGTGAATACACATCCACGGGCGTTATAAGCAGCGCAAACGACGTCATTCATCACGGGGATATGATAAGACTCCAGATCGAGTGAGTCCGACGTTTTGAAATAGAGCTTTGCGGCGTCGGGGCTACCCGGCGCCGTTTTTATCTTGACTTGAATAGATATTTTTACTATTTTCCCATGATGAACGATTCTACCGTCTATTCCTTGGCGCTCTCTCAATTAAGTGGGATCGGGAACGTTACGTTCAAGAGGCTGATAGGGCACTTCGGAAGCGCCAGGGAAGTCTTTAAAGCGGGTAGAAAGGATCTGGGCGAAATAGAGGGGATCTTCGAAGCGAAGATAAGTGCCATAGTCTCCTTTAACGACTGGGAGTCGATCAGGGAAAGAGTCAAGGCGGTCGAAGAGAGGGGGGCGAGGATCATCTCCATTGAAGACGATGATTACCCCAAGAGACTAAAGGATATATACGACGCCCCGTCGATTTTTTACATCAAGGGCTCCTTTACCGAAGAGGACGAGTTTCCCGTTGCGGTCGTCGGCTCCCGAAGGGCAAGCACCTACGGTTACCTGTCGGCCGAAAATATAGCGGCCGGTCTCGCCCAGAGGGGAATAACGGTGGTCAGCGGAATGGCCAGGGGGATAGACTCCAAGGCCCACGCGGCGGCGCTGAACGCCGGGGGAAGAACGATTGCTGTTTTGGGCTCAGGGATAGACGTCGTCTATCCGCCGGAGGGAAAGGGGCTTTACGATAAGATAGTTGAGAGGGGGGCCGTTGTTACGGAGTTTCCACTGGGAGCGCAGCCGGAGGCGGGCAACTTCCCCAGGAGAAACAGGATTATCAGCGGGCTCTCTTTGGGGGTCGTGATAGTCGAGGCCTCGGAGACGAGCGGGGCGCTTATTACGGCGGAGCTTGCCATCGATCAAAATAGGGAGGTCTTTGCCGTTCCCGGGAATATCAACTCGGTCAGGTCCAAAGGGACGAACAAGCTGATAAAGCGGGGGGCCAAGCTGGTTGAAAGCGCAGAGGCGATTGTCGATGAATTGAGGTTTATCTTGGGGGAAAAGTATAGCCCTGAGATGACCCGTAATAAAGACTGGTCGACAAGCGGCGAGTCGTTTACAGAAGAGGAGAGGAGGGTGCTGACCTGCTTGGGGACGGAGCCGGTTCACATAGACACCGTAATCGACGAGACCGGTTTTAAAAGCGAGCAAATATTGACAATACTGCTGGAGTTGGAGATAAGGGGATTTGTAAAACAGATTCCGGGAAAGAACTTTGTTTTAAACTGAATTTTGGTTGGTTCAATGACAAATGCACTGGTTATAGTAGAGTCTCCCGCGAAGGCGAAGACGATAGAGAAGTTTCTCGGCGGGGGGTTCAAGGTTCTGGCGTCCTACGGGCACGTGCGCTCGATACCCAGCAAGAAGGGATCGGTCGACATAGAGAAGAACTTTCAGCCGAAGTACGCCGTAATCGAAAACAAGCAGAAATATATCGATATAATAGAGGCGGAGATTAAAAAGGGGGTCGACGAGATATACCTCGCCACAGACCTCGACAGGGAGGGTGAGGCGATAGCCTGGCACCTCACGGTCGTTCTGGGGATAGACAACGGTAACGGGAAGGTGAACGTCCACAGGATAAGGTTTTCGGAGATCACCCAGAGCGCCATCAAAGATGCGGTGAAAAACCCGGAGAGGATATCGAAAGATCTCGTAAACGCCCAGAGGGCGAGGGAGATACTGGACTACCTTGTGGGCTTCAACCTGAGCCCCTTTCTATGGAAGAAGGTCAAGTTCGGCCTCTCTGCGGGGAGGGTCCAGTCGGTGGCCCTGAGGATGATCTGTGAGCGCGAAAATGAGATCGAGGCGTTTGATCCCGAGGAGTTCTGGACGATAACCGGCATCTTTAACGAAGAGGACAAATACGACCCGTTTTCGGCCAACATGATCTCCGTAAAGGGCAAAAAACTCGACAAGTTCGACATAGAGAGCGAGGTAAAGGCGATCGAGATAATCGACGATATGGCGGGCCTGAAGTTTTCTGTGGGAGAGATCAGGAGGAGGGACACCAAGAGGTCCCCGTATCCCCCGTATATTACCAGCACGCTTCAGCAGGACGCGTCGAACAGGCTCGGCTTTACGGCCAAGAGGACCATGGACGTGGCCCAGAAGCTTTACACGGGAAAGGAGGTGGAGGGGGAGACGGTCGGCCTGATAACGTATATGAGGACCGACAGCACCAACGTCGCCGAATCCGCTCTGGCCGAGGCGAAGGGTGTCATCGAGTCTACCTTCGGCGACTCCTACTCCCTGAAGTCGCCGAGGTGGTTCAAGAAGAAGGCCAAGGGCGCACAGGAGGCGCACGAGGCGATCCGTCCAACCTCCTTTGCGAGGGAGCCGAAATCCTTGAAAAAATTCCTCACGAGGGACGAGTACAGGCTCTACGACCTTATCTGGAAGAGGGCACTGGCCTCTCAGATGGCAGATATGATCCTGGACTCGATATCGGTGGAAATTGTGTCGGAGAGGGAGGATATGCTCAGGACTACAGGCTCCACCGTGAAGTTCGCCGGGTTTTCCAAGGCCTATCCGGTGGCGAAGGACGAAGAGGCGGCCGCCCTGGGCGAAAAGCTTAAAAGATTCAAGGGGGGGGAGCCGCTTACCACCATCGGGTTCGTGCCGGAGCAGCATTTCACCGCACCGCCGCCGAGATACAACGAGGCCTCCCTCATAAGGGCGCTCGAGGAAAAGGGGATAGGAAGGCCCTCCACCTACGCCGGAATTATCAACACGCTCAAGACGAGAAAATACGTGAGGATAGTCGACCGGCGCTTTTTCCCGGAAGATATCGGGATGATAGTGAGCGATCTTTTGGTGAACCATTTCAACAGGTATGTCGACTACGAGTTTACCGCCCACATGGAAGAGGACCTCGATAACATCGCCGGGGGGAAGATGGAGTGGCTTCCTATGATAAAAGACTTCTGGGGGCCGTTCAACGAGCTGCTCGGGGTAAAGGACAAAGAGGTGAGAAAGGAGGACGTCTACAACCAGACGACCGACAAAACGTGCCCCGAGTGCGGAAAGCCGATCTTAATCAAGCTGGGCAAGTTCGGCAGATTCTACGCCTGCAGCGGTTACCCGGACTGCCGGTACGTAGCCCCCCTGGAGGGGAGGGAGGAGGAGGTCCCGGAGACGGACGAGATCTGCGAGGAGTGCGGAAAGCCGATGCAGGCCAAAAAAAGCAAGTACGGATACTTCCTCGGGTGTACCGGATATCCGGAGTGTAAATTCAACAAACCCCTGAAGACCCCTCTGGATACCGGGGTCACTTGTCCGGAGTGCAAAAAGGGGACGCTCCTTCAGAGGGAGGGAAAGACAAGGAGGAGCAAGGGAATGATATTCTACGGGTGCTCGAGGTTTCCCAAGTGCAACTATACGTTAAGGGATCGCCCATATCCGGAGCCGTGCCCCAAATGCGGAGCGCCCTTCGTCGTACTAAAGACGGAAAAGGACGGCACGAATAGGTTGGAGTGTATTGTGGATAATTGTGATCATTCGGAAGAGATAGGAACAAAAGACCTTGAGAGGTTGGAAAAGAGGAAAAGTGCCTAATATAGTTGTAGTAGGAGGCGGCCTTGCGGGGTCGGAGGCGGCCTGGAGGGCCTCGAAGATGGGGGTAAAGGTTACCCTCTACGAGATGAAGCCGAAGAAATTCTCCCCTGCCCATAAAACCGAGGGGATGGCGGAGCTTGTATGCAGTAACTCCTTGAGATCGGAGTCGGAGGAGAACGCGTCCGGCCTCCTGAAGAGGGAGATGGCGATTCTTAGCTCCATCATCATCTCCGCCGCGGAAGAGACGAGGGTTCCGGCGGGCTCCGCCATGGCGGTTGACAGGGAGAAGTTCTCGGAATATATCACCGAAAAGCTGAAATCTGATCCGAATATCGAGATAGTGACGGAAGAGGTTACAAAGCTCGACTTTGATGTGCCGACCGTTGTGGCCACCGGCCCCCTGACCACGGAGGGCCTGACCGAGGAGATCATCGGACTTACGGGAAGCGACAAGCTCTTTTTCTACGACGCCATCTCCCCGATTATCTTCACGGAGAGCATAAATATGGACGTGGCCTTTCGCGGCTCCCGGTACGGAAAGGGGGGAGACGATTACATAAACCTTCCGATGAACGAAGAGGAATATTACGGCTTTATAAGGGAGATAAAGAAGGCGGACGAGGTGGCCCCCCACTCCTTTGAAAACAAGAAGATATTCGAGGGGTGTCTCCCCATCGAGGTAATGGTAAGGAGGGGGGATGACACCCTCGCCTTCGGCCCGATGAAGCCGGTCGGGCTTGAAGACCCGAAGACGAGCGAGCGCCCCTTTGCGGTAGTTCAGCTTAGGCAGGAGAACAGGGAGGGAACGCTTTACAATATGGTGGGTTTTCAGACAAGGCTCAAACAGGGAGAACAGGACAGGGTGTTTAAGATGATACCGGGCCTTGAGAGGGCCCAGTTCGCCCGCTACGGCAGCGTCCACAGAAACACGTTCATATCATCTCCCAGGCTCCTCTTCCCCACCCTTGAGCTGAAGAGAAGGCCCGGCCTATTCATATCGGGGCAGTTGGTAGGTGTGGAAGGATACGTGGAGTCCGCGATAATGGGTATCCTCTCCGGCTTGAACGCCGCCCTCCACGCCATGAACGAGAATTTGATGATACCTCCGAGAGATACGGCCCTGGGCTCCCTCGTTTCCTACATCACCGACAAGAGAAACAGGGACTTTCAGCCGATGAACATAAACTTCGGGCTTTTCCCTTCTCCGCCGGCAGGGGTGAGAAAAAAAGACAGGAAGAGGTACATGGCCAAGAGGGCCCTAAAAGAGATGGAGCTTTGGGAGGAGAAGATCAGTCGGCTCACTGCCTGAGTCGTTCGGCTAACGGCATGTCGAAAAGTATGCCCAAAAAATATACACCAAAAAGTATACACCAAAAAGTATACAATATTAACTTGATGAAAAAACGGGGGATGTGGATATGATGAACAGCGCATCATCGGCCCTGGTGATACTTGTGACGGCGGGAAGTGAAAGTGAAGCGGAAAAGATCGCCATGGGGCTTGTTCAGGAGGGGATTGCCGCGTGTGCCAGCATCGTTCCGAAGATAAAATCGATCTACACCTGGGAGGGAAAGATCGAAAACGAGGAGGAGATCCTCTTGATAATCAAGACCCGAGAATCGCTCTTTGAAAAGGTAAGGGACAGGATCAAGAGCCTCCACAGCTACTCGGTCCCGGAGATAATAGCCCTGCCGGTAACAAATGCGCTGAAGGAGTATCTCGACTGGATTGTCGAGGTGACGGTCTGACTCCATTCTGATCGGATATGGTTTTCAATAAGGGAAGGGGAGATTTTTGACTCCATAAAGGGGGAGGGGGGTGTGCGTTTCATCCATTCATTGGGTATCAGGACTGAAGGCAAGAAACCCTTTTTTTGTGCCCCGGACGTTAGGGGGGTGAACAGATAAGCGGCGGGTCTTAAACCTCAAAAACACCCGGACGAAAAGAGGAAGGGCGGTGACCCCATAGGGTATATTGTGTGTCGAAAGCCGAACACACCGGGGCCGGGAAAAAGCCGGGCAATATCTGATATGCTTCGCGGAAGCCTACAAAAAGTCCACAACAGCGATACGACATCGAGACGGTGACACAATATCAATAACATAAGGGGGGGGCGGGGATTGATTTTTGTCCAATCTATTCGTCGTCCTGTTGGGGGAGTCTCTCCTTCAAGAGCGAACTGACCGCCTCCTTCAGCTCCTCGTTTTCGATATCCCCGGTCAGCTTTTCGAGCCTTTTTAGATCTTCTTTTAAAGGGGGGGCACCTGGGGGGGCGCCTTTTTTAACGGAAGAGTCATCGGACTCCTCCGGGATCTCCCCCTGGATGAATCTAATCTCTTTGACGATATCGTCATTCAACTTCTCGTTGAGTCTGTCTATAATCTTTTCCTTCATCATGGTAAGCTGCTGGGTCCAGGTGGGATTTCTCGTAATAACGACGAGTGAACCGCGGTTGATTTTCTTTGGGAGCGAGTTCTTTGCGATCCTCTCTCCCACCACCTCGTCCCAGACGGACAGCACCCCCTGCTCCCTTACCTTCGCCTCCCATCCCCTGTTCTTGAGGATATCCCTTATTATATCGGATATCTCCCCACCGTTCTGGCCTGTATCGTTATCATCCATATCCGAATGGTAGCACATTAAAATATCCAGTCAATTGTTTTTCGACTTGAAAAATCCCGCCTAATATTCTATTATTCTATAGAATTGTCTGAGTCAAAAAAGATTAGCGCCTTTTAGCTTTTTCTTGATTTCGAGAAAAAATACTATATAATTACGTTGTATCTGCAAAGATTTTTGACATCGGGGTATGTCGTTTTATCGCAAATACGATTTGGAGACGGGCGATGAGAATCGGCGTGATATCGGACACGCACATTTCATCGGTTGGAGATGATTTCAAAAATTTCGTCGAGAGACACTTTTCCGATGTGGATGCAATAATCCACGCCGGCGACTTCGTTGATATCTCCGTCTCCGAGTTTCTGAACAGTTACGCCGAGCTCAAGTTCTACGGGGTCTCGGGAAACATGGATCGGGGCATGATACAACATGAGCTGCCCAAAAAGAGGGTGGTGAATTTCGATGGAGTAAAGGTCGGGATTATTCACGGGTGGGGCGCCCCGAACGATTTGGCGGCAAGGGCCGCCGCCGAGTTTTCCGGTGATGGAGTCGACTGTGTGGTGTTCGGGCACAGCCACACGGCGATGAATAAAAAAATGGAGGGTGTCCTCCTTTTCAATCCGGGGTCCCCTTTTGACAAGAGGTTTACGAAGGAGAACACCATAGGTTACCTTACCGTGGAAAAAGGAATAGAAGGGGAGATAGTTTCAATTTGAGCGGTGAAAAGAGAGAAAATCTGTGGGCACCCTGGAGGATAGATTACATAAAAGGTGGGGGAGCCAAGGAGAAGGGCTGTATTTTTTGTAACAGATTGAAGGAGGATAAGGACAGGGAAAATTTGATCCTGGTAAGGGGTGATCACTCTTTCGTAATAATGAATCGTTATCCCTACAACAACGGCCACCTGATGGTTACCCCGAATCGTCACGTGGGTGATATTTTAAAGCTCGAGAGCGAGGAGGTGCTCGAGATCTTTTCCCTTCTGACCGTATTGAAGGAAGCGATATCAAAATCGATGAATCCGAGTGGATTCAATATAGGGATGAACCTGGGAAGGGTGGCCGGGGCCGGGATTGATGACCACCTTCACGTTCATATTGTCCCCCGGTGGGACGGGGACACGAATTTCATGCCTGTTTTGGGAGAGGTCAAGGTGATCTCGGAGCATATCCTGTCAACGTACGATATTATTAAGGGCGAAATAGAAAAAATAATAGATAAGGAGAAGCCATGAAATATATTAAAATAGTCCTGTTTACGGCGATAATAATGATACTCGTTCTCTTTGCGGTGAGAAACCAGGGCAAGGTGAACTTTGTCCTGGGTTACAAGACTACGTTTACGAAGGGGACAGAGGTCAAAAAGGATGTAAAGAAGGAGCTGAAGCCGGAGGATGAAGAGGGAGCCGAAACGGCTGCTCCGGAGGGCGAAGTTCCACCAGGTACGGCAACAGAGGAAGAAGCTGCAAAGTTGAAGGAGGAGAAAGCTCCGGAGCCGGTGGCCGAAAAGGCCGGCAGAACGATAGGATACGAAAGGGAGTATGAGATCCCCCTCTTCCTGCTCGTATTTATCGAGGCTTTTGTCTTGATAGTCTTGATGTCTCTTGTGGGGATATTCGAGGATATATCGTTGAGACACCGAATCAGGGAGATCACCAGGGAAAACAAGAAGATCAAATCGGAGCTCAATATCCTTAAAAAGGGTGATAAAGAATCGGAAAAGGTAAAGGTCGGCAAGGCGGAAGAAGGCGCAAAAGTCCCCGAGGCAAAGGACACGGCCGAGAAGAAGCCGGACAAGGTGAAGAAGGAGGCCAAGAAGAAAAGGTCTCTTTTGAAGAATATCAAAGGGGAAAAGACGACGCCGCCGAAGGGGCCCGGTGAAGATAAGGGATTGTGACCTGTCTTGTTTCCACCACGGCAGGAAGAAGGGTGAAGGGATAAAGGGGTAGAGAAGGGGAGTTAGTTTTAAGGCCGTTTCTGGAGCGGGAGGTCTCGGAGTATACTTGGGTTGTGATTTGACTTTTCGTTTTTTAATCTCGAAGTCAAAGGAACGGGAAGCAAGGTCGCGGTGGTATATCGAAATGACGAAATGGAGATGGGCGAAATGGGGATGGGGGGATAAATTCTTAAGACTGTTTCTTAAAACAGGGCACCATGAGATATGAAGGTATTGTAATTCGACCGCCGAGCGAGGCGGGAAGTCTGATCCTCCAGGTGACACTGGGCTGCTCTCACAACAAGTGCACGTTTTGTCCCACATTCAAAAAGAAGAAATTCAAGATCAGACCCCTTGATTCTATCAGGGCGGATCTAAAAGAGGTCGGGGGCTGCGGGAGGATAAGGAGGATTTTTTTAGCCGACGGCGACGCGCTGATAATTCCCCAGAAGTCCCTCGTCCCGATTTTCGACAGCGTAAACGAGTATATATACGGGATCGAGAGGATCGGGATATATGGGAACGTGAAAAGCATTTTGAGAAAGACACCCGAGGAATTAAGGGCTCTAAAGGAGAGGGGATTGGGTATAATCTACATGGGTCTCGAAAGCGGGGACGGCGAAGTCTTGAAAAAGGTGAAGAAGGGGACGGGACCGGAGGAAGCCGTTGAAGCGGCGAAAAGGGTCAAGGAGGCCAAAATCCTCCTCTCGGTGACCGTCCTTCTGGGGCTAGGAGGGAAGAATGGATCGAAGCGTCACGCACTCGAGACGGGAAAGATTCTCTCGGACATGAACCCCGATTTTATCGGCGCATTGACCCTGATGATCGTCCCCGGCACCCCCCTTTACGAAGATGAGCAAAAAGGCACATTTCTCCTTCCGGATCAGATGGGCTTTCTGGAAGAGCTCTATCTCATTTTAAAGAGTATAAACGTAAACAGCTGTCTCTTTACATCCAACCACGCCTCGAACTACCTTCCCTTAAGGGTAAATCTTCCCGATCAAAGAGATGAGGCGATATCGTTGATTCGCAATATCCTCGACGAAGAGAGGATAGATCTCCTTCGTCCAGAGTCCACGAGAGGTCTTTAGGAATTCACTCCTTTATCATGGGATCATATTTCAGAGAAGATTTATTTGACAGAAGGATTACGCTTCTCGACGGTATTCTCGACTACACCCAGGGCATTGGAATCAGGAATAAAGATTTCTGGATGCTCAAGAAGAGCGATCTGCGCTTCTCCCTAGGTGAGACGGAAATAAACATGAGAGTCCCGTTTATCTTCGGGGGGGAGAGTGAGGAGATAATCGAGGATGCCCTGGAGGAGCTCATCTCACTCATAAAGGGACGTATCGAGCCCCCTATCGTCTACGACAGCCGCGGCGGGATGATGATATCGGTGCTGGACGAGAAGGTCAAGCTCCCCCCAAAGGGGTACCGGCTCGGAAAGGACTTTACCACAAGGATCGAGTATAACTCCGCATTGATTACGCTCATCTCGGATCCGCTTATGGATTCGGGGATTATCGTGAGCTGGCTCTCCCCAAAGCTCTCCGGAAGAAAACTGATAAGCGAGATAATGAGGATTTACAGAAAGGCGATCGAGGAGGAGATAAGGTTCGGGGGTAATGAAAAGACTGCTTTTCTCACACACCTTGCGGTCTCGAAGTTTTTGGGCGAAAAGAAGGAGATGATAAAAAAGGTAAACATAACGGGAATATCTTACGAAAAGCTTGAGCGCTCGATCAGTATATTTTTCTACGCCCTGATTTTTAATATTATTGAGGAGATATTTAACAAATTCAGGGGAAAGCAGCTTTCTTACGATCTTAAGAGGATCGAGTACCTTTTGATGGGGAGCACAACTCCCTTTTTCGCCCTTGGAATAAAGAACTCCCTGTTGAACAATGAGCTGAATCCATACAACCTGTCACAAAAGATCATATCGAGGCTGGAAGGCCTGTACAGCCAGGCGGCGAAGAGGGCGGTAAGCCTCTTCGATCTCCTCTCCAAGATGACGGAAGCGGTAATGGAAGACAAGGCGCTTTCCGATGACATCCTGGGATTCTATTCAACCAGCAAGTTCAGGGATGATATATTGGACTATCTGGCACTGTATGACGACCAGAGGGAGGAGGCCAATGTATTTCTCTCCCGGATAGCGTATGACGAAAATGCCTTCAGGGGCCTGTGGGACGATCAAAAGACCGCTTCGATGCTGATGTTGCAGCTTTACAAGATCAACGAGAAATATTTTGCGGATAAGGAGCGTACCACCAAGTTAAAGCAGATTATCAATCATTTAAAGGTCTACAAGAAGTGGGGGGCGCTCCGCATGTTCTCGACCGGCAAGGAGGGGACGAAGTTCAAGATCTCGGAGGTGCTCAAACGATACATAATTTACAGGATCGATCTCAATTACGATACATACATCACGACATCGAAACAGGCCCTTGAAAACAAGAAGAAACAGATGAAGTTCAACGAGCTCGTCCACAACTACGACGAGGGGAGGCTTTACAGGATTTCCGCAGACCACAAGCTGACCCTGATAAAAAAAGAGGGGAGAAAAGAGGGCCACCTGTTTGTGGACCTCAAAGGATTTACCAGAAGGACGAGGAAGACGGGAAGCCTCGTCATGGCGGAGTTTTTGAAGATCGAGTTTTTTATACCGATCATCGAGGCCGCAAAGAACTACTACCTAAAGGTGGGCAAAGATCCGTCGCTGGGGCTCGACCTTAATAACCTGTTGGGTGATGCGGTGACTTTTTCGGGAAATATACTCGCGCTGTTTGAGCTGGCAAAAGAGATAAGACAGATAGTCTCGCAGTATCAGAAGAAATTGATAAAGAAATACCCGGAATTCGACGAGAGGGTTCAAAGGGAAAAGCTGAAGTCGAGGTATCAGGCGGATCTCAAGAGACTTAACGAAAATTCAAAGATAATAATAGGCACAATCATCGAGCTGAACGAGATCATGGACGCAAAGAGGGGCATGAGCCCCGTTGAGATGATGAAGGCCCAATTGAGCCATTTCAATAAAAGCATCGAGGCCTATGTAGACGCTATAGGGGATATTTCCACCAGGATAAAGGATACGAATCGTTCAGACGTAAAGGAGAGGCTGGCTGAGAGCGAGGAGGCCTTGAGAGACAAGCTGTCGTTTATAAGCAAGGGGAAGAAAGAGCTGAAGATGGAGGTGGAAAAGCAACGCCTTGAAAAACGATCGATGGATTTCTACAGGGAGATATGCCAGGATGAGATCGTGCAGATAAGGCGGCTCAACGGGATGCTCTCCACAATCTACAAAAAGAAGACAGAGCTGGTACAGGCTTACTACGAGAAGCTTGGAGAGATCGTCGATCTCGGGATGAACACCGGCCTCTATATATCTTACGGCGATGTTGTGGAATCGGTCGATCTGAAGGACAACGTTTGGGGAAACGTGAGTGTAAACATCGCAGACAAGATCAACGAGGCCGCAAGGGGAGCGACAAGGAGCCAGAGCATCAAGAAGAGGATTGACAGATATGTGGAGAGGTGTTGTTTCGAGATGGAAAATCCGAATCTCGTCTACCCGTTCAACGTTATCGTGGGAACCGACTATTCCTTGATAAAGCCGATAGATGAGGAGCCGACCTTCTTCGAGGAGGAGATAGACTACATATTGGATTACGCGGAAAGGCTGTTTAACGAGGAGGGCGACGAAGGGAAAAAGGTCTCGGGACTTGAAGTCTGGGAGAGGGAGGTGGAGCAGTTCAACAAGGAATTCGTTTCCACTAACACCGATATTTATAACCTCGGGGAGGCCCTTTCCGGAGATGCGCTGAGGGAGTTCATACGGGAGAGCAGGGGTCGATTGTACTTTTTCGAGAAGAGGGTCTTGAGGGGGGAGCTCGATCAAAAATTCTGGAAGCTCTTTGCATTCGAGGGGACGGAGATTCATCTCATCTTCGGAGTCGAGACCAAAAAGGATCGGGATGTCGTTGAAGTATTCAGATACGCCGGCAACATCGATTACACGGGAACTACAAAGAGGGAACATACGGAGGTCTACGAGATAATCCGCCCCACATCTCAATTCTACAAGTTTATAATGGATTATCACTTTAAGGAGTGGTATGAGGATTCGAAGGTGAAGGATGAACAGAGCAAGGGGATTGTGAGGATGTAGAGGTAACGTCTTAAATCATCTGTTATATTGCCTTCAAAGTTCGTAAAGCTCTTATCGTCGTTTCAGAAAACGTTCCGGAATTTGAAGTATCGGTAAAGTCAGGGACTCAAGGTAAATTTTACAGGGACCCCATGTTAATATTATGTTGCAGCAAGCAAGAGTAGGGGGGCAGGGGTGGACCAAATTTCTTTTTGTTGTCATAGACAGGTCGGCTTATGCACTTCGGAAAGGCCCGTCAGTCGATAGAAGGTCATCGGTGGTGGAAGATTAAACGTTGGGAAGATGTGACTGGGGTAGAGGGGGGAGTGGGATCTATTTTATTGTAATGTAGATACGGTTGGGGATACATATGATTGTGTCCCCTTTTTTTGATTTTCTGCCCATATCGATGCACACCTTGTTGGGGCACGGGGAGTCTTTCATGTACACCTCGCCCTTTTCTATGACGACCGTGCTGACGCCAAGGATGCCGGTGACCTCGATAACCCTGTCCTTGGAGAGGGAGTAGGTTCCGAAGACCTCGTTTGCCTCCTCGATGACAACCTCACGTCCCGTATTTGCAGATATCGATTTGAAAAAAATAAAGGCGCCTGCAATAAGGACGGCGCACACGACGATGAAAATTATGTCGCCTCTCTTCATGTCATTCCAAAATTCATGCGTATGATTATGTCTAAAGTTTCGTTTTAAATTAGGGACGGTTTAAAAAAGAGGGGAACGGCAATATCGATATAGCGATATGGCAATAGAGCACGTTCCCCTTAAATCTTTTTATGGTGGTTTACGGGCTAATCGAAAACGGCAAATAACATATGGTTCAAAAGTGCTGTCTCTCAAACGGGCATGGATGTTGTTTGTCCCTTAACCGTCCCCCAATTGCGCGTCCGACCCTACGATATAATCGGTGAATTAAACCCACCCACCCGACCTTTGTCCATCACCTCATGCCGAACAGATCCCGTTCACCCGACCATCTCCCAAAACCTCTCTCCCGTCGATCAAGACTTGCTCACCCTGCCTTTAACCACCGGCCCCCTTCCGGACGAAAAGCCCGTAGAAAAATCCCGAGACCGTTTATTGCCCGCCGCCTTTTTCCCCAAGCACCTTTCCTTCTTGTATCCTCAGTCCGCCCCTTAATTTCTCTCGGTGTGGCAATCGAGACATTCGGTGGGGGGCTTCTTCCCCTCTGCCAGCTCTTTTCTGTGGCAGATTACGCAGGTTTGATGCATGGAGTCTTTATAGGTCAATTCGCCGCTGTCGGCGTTGTGGCACGCCTTACACTGTGCGGGCGTTCCGGAGACGAAGTCCTTGTCTTCCGTGTGATGGCACGTAATGCACGAGATGTCCAGATCGCTCAGGTGATATTGATGCTTAAACTCGAAGGGGAGGTATCTGCTCGTTGCCTTTGTGGTGTCATCGATCTTTTCTATCACGTCTCCGTAGTATGCAGTGAGGGCGTCGACCGCCGAAAACGCCAAAACAAAGGCCGTGAAGAGAGAGATTGCGGCAAAAATAGTTAAGATAGTAAAGCCTTTTTTATTAACTTTTTTCATTTTTCACCTCTATTCGTATTCAAGTCCCTCGATATCCATGATCAGCCGATTGGCCATCCATCCGTTTATCTGAACGGAGCCGAAGCCGTGAAACAGCTCTGTCCAGTTACTTGCGATAAAGACGTTGTCGATCGGAGTTCTTATAGGTATCTTCTGCCACTGATTTACGTCCAGGTAGAAGCCGTATATAACTCCACCATGGTTTAATGTAAACTCGTTTATCGTGACGGGGGTTAAGATCTCCATCTCCTCGATGTATCTCTTCTCCTTGATCTCGGGGATAGCGTTGGCAGCGAGATTAATAAGCTCCCAGGCCTTTTCCTCTTTCATTTTCTGATATTCTTCCTTGTCCTTCGGCCAGATGTTGTAATCGCAGTAAGAGTGGAGGACCACGACCGATTTGCCCTTTGGTGCGTATATCGGATCGCCGTAATTGGAGTAGATGGTCAAAGTTGAGGCACCCTCCTTGAAGTTCCCCTTCATCATGTTTTCGTATACGAGGGTGCTGTCCAGAGACGTATTGTAGAATATCTCCGTATCGTCGTAGCCGAGCTTCTTAAGGTCGATATTGAGGCCGAGGTAGACGCCGAAGAGGGAGTTTGCCACCTTCATACCGCTGACTTTTTCTACATATTTCTTCGGCAGATTATCCTGGCCGATCAGCTTGTAGATGAGCTGATAGGGATCGGTGTTCGCAACGATGTAGCGGGCGGTGTAGACGTCGCCGAACTCGGTCTTGACGCCCTTTGCTATGCCATCCTCAATGATTATTTCGGTGACGAGCGTTCCGGTCTTTACGGTGCCTCCCATCTCCTCGATACTCTCCGCGTAGGCGTTTGCGAGGTTCTGGCTGGTCCCCATTACGTGTACGGGCCCTTCGTTTAGATATGTATCGTTGGCGATTAACATAATGATCGCCGATTGATCTTTCACCGGCGCTCCGTAGTAGACCCAGAACTGGGAGACAACAGCCTTTAATCTTTCGTCTTCAAAGCACTCGTCCATGAGGTCCTCGAGGGTTTTACTCTGCCACTCGAAGAAGAGCCTCTGCTTAATGGGGACCTGCATCTTTACCGTAAAGGTCCTGAAGCTGCCGTAGCGAAACAGGTTTGATAGAGACATAAATTCGACGGTGAAGTCTGTACAGAGTCTGTGGAATTTGTCAATCCCCTCCGATTCCTCAGGCCACCTCTCCTTTAGGGTATTGTCCCACCCCTCCCAGGTCGGCGGGAGGGTGATGTCCACCCCCGGATATATCGAGCGATACAGGTCCGGCAGCTGGTAGGTCTTTACTTTGTCGTAGACTCCACAGAGCGTCATAAGCTGTTTCAAGTCGCCGTCCTCGACCCTGGGACCTCCCCCCGCCATTTCATGGAGCGCCGTCTCGAAGACGAAATCCCCCCGTTTGAAGTTGGTGGAGCACCCCCCAACCTTGTGGTGCTGCTCCAGCAGGAGGACTTTAAGGTCGTTTTTGGCAAGGTGGGCGGCTGCCGAGAGACCGCCGAGACCACCGCCGATTATAATGACGTCGTAGTCCGCCTCGAAATCGGGCGCCTTTACCTTTCTGCAGGATGCGATGAAGATAAAAAATACCAGAGAAGCAATCGTGAGAACGATAAAAAGCCATTTGTGCTTCCGGAACATCTAATTTTACCTCTTTTTCATATAACTGCTACTTAATCCCTTCCATATCCAGTATCAGCCTTGAGCCCATATATCCGTTGATCTGGGCGGGTCCCACGCCGTGCCACGCCTTTGTCCAGCTTCCGGCGATGAAGAGGTTTTCTATAGGTGTATTGTTAGGGATTTTCTCCCACTGTTTCGTGTCCAGATAAAATCCGTATGGAATACCGTGATAGTTCTTGGTGAACTCCTCGATCGTGACCGGTGTCATGACCTCCATCACCTCTATGTATTTCTTGTCCTTCAGCTCCGGGATAACTTTTGCGCTTAGCTCTATCAACTCCCACGCCTTCTCTTCTTTCATCTTCTGGTATTCATCCCTGTCCTTGGGCCAGATGTCGTAATCGGAAAATTCCAAAAGGGCGACGACCGATTTACCCTTGGGGGCGTAGATGGGATCGCCGTAATTTGAGTAGATAGTAATCGAGGCCATTCCCTCGGCAAAATTTCCCTCCATCATATTCTTGTATACAAGTGATGTATCCGTGCTCGTGTTGTAGAATATCTCGGTGTCGGTGTAGCCGAGCTCCTTGAGGTCGATGTTCAACCCGAGGTACACCACGAAGAGGGAGTTTGCGGGCTTGAGGGATTTCAGCCTTTCCACGTACTTCTTCGGGAATTTATCCTCCCCCACAAGCTTGAAGACAAACTGGTACGGGTCGGTGTTGGCCAGGACGTAGCGGGATGTGTAGACATCGCCGTACTCCGTCTTGACGCCTTTTGCAAGGCCGTCCTCGACGATAATCTCTGTCACGAGGTTACCTATCTTGACGGTTCCACCGTTTTCGACTATAAGATCCGCATAGGCGTTGGCCAGTGCCTGAGATGTGCCGGTGACGTGCCAGACGCTGTCGCTTAAGAATGCGTCGGTCGCGGCCAGGGTCAGAAGGGCTAGCTGATCGTTAGCGGGCGCCCCGTAGTATACCCAGAGCTGGGAAACGACGGCCTTGAGCCCCTCATCGGTAAAGCACTCGTCCATGAGATCGGTCAAGGTCTTCTTGCTCCACGTCATAAGAGACCTGTGTTTCAGGGGTACGGACATCTTTGTCTTAAAGGCCTTGAAACCTGTGTAGCGGTAGAGGTCTTTTATGGCCAGAATGTCGCCGTAGGTGGTGGAGGAAAGCTCGTGGAATTTATCGATCCCCGCCGCCTCATCGGGCCAGTTTTCTTTTAAGGTATTGTCCCATTCCTCCCAGGTCGTGGGCATCGTAATGTCGACGTCTACGGTCGGATAGATGGAGCGATAAAAATCGGGAAGCTCGTAAAGCTTCACCTTGTCGTATACGCCGCAGACTTTCATTACCGTGCCCAAGTCCCCCCTGTTCATCTCGTGAAGGGCGACCTCGAAAGTAAAATCACCCCTGGTGAAGTTCGTCGTACATCCCCCCACCTTGTGGTGCTGCTCTAGAAGGAGCACCTTTAGGCCGGCATTGGAGAGATGGGCGCCTGCAGACAGACCCGCCATACCGCCGCCAACGATAATTACATCGTAGTCCGCTTCAAACGTCGGCGGCTTCTTCTTGCCGCACCCAAAAGTAAGTATAAAGACCGCAGATAAAAAGATCATAAACGATAGCAGTAAAAGATATTTCTTACTCATAAAATCGACTCCTCTAAAGACATTAACTCATAAAGATATTTAACATTTTCATTAGGTTTTTTCAATCATCTTCTTGACCCTGGATTGAAATAGCCTCCTTAAGATATAGCTTCTCAATTCATCGGCCAGCTCCGACATCCTGGCCGTGATTTTGATGTTTTCATCCCTCGATCTTCCGGAGACCACCCTCTTTCTCAATTTTATCTCTTCCTCGACGATCTTTTCGCCGTGATCGATATAGAACCCCATGTCGTTGATGTCCATCCCCAGTTCCTTGAAGCCCCATACGATATGTCTGGCGAAATTGAGGTCCTCGTGATTGTAAGGCTTTTTACCGCCTTTATTATATGGAATTAGGATGTTCATGGCCTCGGCCTTTTTGAGGAGATCCTTATCCATCCCGGAAGCCTTGATAAACTCTTCCCTGTCCATCAGTGTGGGATCCCCTTGGACCTTTGGGCTGAAGATCGCGTCCCTCAGGGAGATGAGGCCGTTCAGATTTGCCCCGTTGTCGATGCTCTTGATTATACTCCTGATAACGGAGAGGGGGTAGTATTTCTTCTCCTTGAGCTCTATTACAAGGGCGATACGCTCGATACAGGACTCGTCGTAGTAGGACATCGATTTATTGACCTTCTCCGGCTTGGGCAGTAGTCCTTCTTTGACGTAATATCTAATGGTTGACTGGGGAACTCCGGTTATCTTTTCCAGCTCGCTGATTTTTAATGACATAGATAGTCTATTTGGAGTTTTTGGTTACATATCAAATTATAATCTAAAGCTTAAAGTTAAGCTTGAAGCAATAGTATTAAAATGTCTCACGTATGTCAAGACCTTTTTGACTCGGGTGTAAAAGAAAATGTGTTGAATATATCGACCAAAAGTGGTAACAAAGAAAAGCGGGAAGAATAGATAGTTTCTTTAAGGGGTAAAAAATGTATCTCGAAAAGCTCAGGCTCGACGGAAAGACGGCAATCGTGACAGGGGGGAGCAGGGGGATAGGAAAGGAGACGGCCCTGGCGCTCTCGGAAGCGGGGGCGAACGTGACGGTCGCAAGCAGAAAGCTGCCGGCCCTAAAGGAGGTAGTGGCGGAGATAGAACAGAAGGGGGGCAGGGGGCACGCGGCAGCCGCCCATGCCGGGAATCTTAAGGCCCTCGAAAATCTCGTGAAAGAGACGGTCGATAAATTCGGTTCTGTGGATATACTCGTAAACAACGCCGCTATAAATCCGAAGTTCGGGCCCGTGGAGGATGTGGACGAGGCCCTGTTCAACAAGATGATCGATGTAAACCTGAAGGCCTACCTTTTTTTGAGCAAAATGGTCCTCGGGTATATGGAAAAGGCGGAGGGAGGATCGATCGTAAACGTGGCTTCGATAGAGGCGTTCTCCCCCTCCTTCGGCACCGGCGTTTACAACATAACGAAGGCGTCGGTGGTGATGCTGACGAAGGTTTTGGCAAAGGAGTGGGCCTCGAAGAATATCCGTGTGAATACTATCGCCCCGGGACTGATAAGAACCCACTTCTCCGAGATGCTCTGGAGCACGGAGGAGATCCTCAAAATCTATCTGGAGCACTGCCCGATGGGAAGGGTGGGGGAGGCCTCCGAGGTGGCGACGCTCGTCCTCTTTTTGGCTTCTGAGGCGTCGAGCTACACGACGGGGGCGGTACTGACCGCGGACGGGGGCTATCTGATTTAGATATCTGATTTATATATTTGGGTTAAAAGGGGCCGCGTAGTTGGAAGGCTTAAAGAATGAGCTAAAGGAGTTCTTTTCGGGTGAGCCCGCCGGTTTCGGCGTTGCGGATATAACGGGGCTGAATCCCTTGTCAACGGAGTATCCGAGGGCCCTGTCTATAATTTTGCCGTATACGTCGGAGTTCAAGGTCTATGACGAAGGGGAGTTTCACGGTCTGTTGGAGGATGTTCGCGACTTGATGAAGGATATCGTGGGCAGGCTCTCCGATCTCCTTCATTCGAGCAATGGGGGAATAAAACATCTGGTAGTCCCCCAGGGCGGGCAGGACCCCGAAACTCTTACGGCATTTTTCCCCCATAAGCTCGCGGCGGTGCGTGCCGGGCTGGGGTGGATAGGCAAGAGCTCCCTTTTGATTACGAGGGAGTACGGCCCGAGAGTGTACCTTGCAACCGTACTTGTAGACTGCAATATAGGGTCGGACAAACCGGTTTTGAAAAGCGAGTGTGGGAGCTGCAGCGAATGTTTGAAAGCCTGTCCCCACCTTTGCATAAACAACGTGAATTGGCATTCCGGTGTTCCGAGGGAAGAGCTGTTGGATGTTTACATCTGCAACGCCAAAAGGGAGGAGGTAATTGAATCGAAGGGGCGAAAGGACGAGTGCGGATTGTGTTTGTTGGCCTGTCCTTACGGGAAAGATTGTTAGGTGGTTAGGCGGTTAGCGTTTAGGAGTCCCGAATTGTTTTCTTAATCAGAAAGTCTATTTTGAAGTTTGAGTTATCTGTTCCGAATGGGGGGAGTGAGTTATTTTGTTTTTAACTTATCCCCACACCGCCTGCTTTAAGCCGCCCCGGTTTTCCCGCCCCTCCCCTGACTTACGCCGCCCCCTGTTTTAGCACGCCCACAGCCGCCAGCCACGCCTGCCGCCTTTAAATTGCGTATCTTTACACCGCCACCAACCCAACTAAATACCCCATACCCTTTCCCGCTTATAACCGACCCCCACCTCCTGAAAACCGGAAGCTTATCTGCCCCCCCTGATTACTTACAAAAATTTACCTTCCCACCTCAGTCCACCGAATCGGTGTTGATTCCGACTGCGGTGTCATGTACCCATTTATCGGCGTCCGATATCGGCTCGTAGTCATCGAACCAGTAGGCGTTCGGGTTGCTCTCGCACACGATAAGGCGGTTGAAATCGTCCCGATTTACCGCCTGGTGATACTTGAAATATGTGTATCCGCCCCTTTTCCCGACGACCTCGATCTTGCCCGTCTCGTGGGACATGGTGTACCTCGCGCGCTTTGCAAGGCCGGATACAAGGGATTTCGCCTCTTCAAATACATCGAACGCCTGCTCTACCTTTACCGCGTACATCTCGTTTCCGACGACGGGACGGCACTGGAAGATATAGTAGGGAGGTACGCCAACGAAAGAGAGGGCCCTGAAGAGCTCGGCGAGGGTTTCGGGATCGTCGTTGACGCCCCTTATCATCGGTGTTTGGTTTACCGTAAGGGCGCCGGCGCTCCTCAACATGTTTAAGGAGCTTACAGCTTCAGGTGTCAACTCCCTTGGATGGTTGAAGTGGAGCATCATGTAGATTCTCTTGTCCTTGGTGCTGTATTTTTTGATCATCTCGAGGAGGGAGGGATCCTGGGTGATTCGCATCGGGTAAAAGGCTGGCATCTTTGTGCCGATCCTTATAATCTTGACGTGATCTATCTCCCTTACCTGCTTAATGACCTTTTCGAGCTTTGCAGTGGAGAGGAGCAGGGGATCGCCCCCGGTTAAAAGGACGTTGGTGATCTCGGGATGTTTGCGGATATATTCCAACCCTCCGCTTATATCCCTTACGACTTCTTCGTTTCCGCCGATGAAGAGGCGCTTCCTGAAGCAGAAGCGGCAGAACCCACCGCAGATATCGTTGACGAGGAGCAGCGCCGTGGGTGTGTATTTGTGCTGCAGGCCGGGCGCCTTTGTGTAAAGCCCTTCGTGGGAGGCGTCCAGCGTTCCCCAGTCTGTCAGCTCATCCAAATCGGGTATTATGATGCGGCGGATGGGATCTTTCGGGTCTTCGAAGTTGATCAGGGAGAGGTAATATTCGTTCGACCTGAACTGGAATTTATCCGTTACCTTTGTGAGATTTTCCCTCTCTATCGGTGAAAGCCCCTCAATCTTGTTGATCTTCGTGATATATTTCGGCTTGATATTAATACTATCTTGCTTCATGTGTACCTCCTTCTCCAACTTACAAACAAAATGAAATACGTCGATGTATATTCCTAACCCTTAGATCAATATGCATAAAAGGGCAGATATCTTGATTGGTCTCCTCCCGTGTATTTACAAATTTTTAAGTATTAGCGTTTTGCCGGTTGATTAGAAATTCTAACCAAATCCTACGGGGATTTTTTTGTGAAATGATTTAGAATTATTATGGCTTATTTGTATTAGTAATATAACAAGTAGCGAAAAAAAAATCAAGAAAATTTGGAATTTTTTTTATTTTTTTAACAAGACAAATTTGAGTGCTATTTATTTCTTGACAAAAACTCCCTCATTCTATATCTTAAAAAACAAGGTGGGCGGTTAACTCAGTGGTTTAGAGTGCCATCCTCACACGGTGGAAGTCGCTGGTTCAAATCCAGCACCGCCTACCAGTAAATCCCCCCGGTCAAATTTTTTTCAATAGGGGTTGGGCAAGCCGATTTCCAACACCGCTTTCATTGCGAACGAACGTGGTTAAGCGCGGCGCTCTGATTTATAAATGAACCGGCATTTCTCATAATCCTATATTTTAACAACCTCATCGGTAGATACCACCCGATTGCCGCGTCGCTCGACTTTCCTGAAGAAAGTCTCGCTCCTCGCAATGACATAGCTTGTAATCTATTGACAAAACCCAAAACGTGTCATTGCGAGCGACCGCAGGGAGCGTGGCAATCGCGTGTTAAAAGAGAAATATCACCGAACTGCTTCATCGTTCGCTTTGTTATTAAGTCTCGCTCCTCGCAATGACGGCAAGGGGGCAGACAAGGGGCTTAAGCCCCTTGTCCCGTAGGGAGGCGCGTCAATCGCGTGTTTCTTGAGAAATAAAATATTCTGTCATTCCCAACATGATCGGGAAACTATACTGTCATTCCCGGCTTGATCGGGAATCCAGTAAATATCAATCTGGATTCCCGTTTCCCAAGGGAATGACATATAATTCTGGATTCCCGCTTTCCAAGGAAATGACAAATATTATTACGTCACTTCTTCAGCTCTTTACAGGCATCCTCTTCGCCGCCGTCGCAGGCCTTTTTGAAGTCGGCCCGGGCCTTGGCCGTTTCGCCCATCGCCTTATAGTTCAGCCCCCGGGTGTAGTAGAAAAACCAGAAATCCGGCTTGATACTGATCGCCTTGTTGATGTCAGCCATCGCCTCTTTATATCTCCCCAGCTCCCGGTAGATGTTACTCCTGCTGTCGAGAGCTGCAGCATAGTTTGGTTTTAAACGAAGCGCGATTGTAACGTCCTCCAAGGCCTTGTTGTACTTTTTCATATGGTAATAAGCCCAACCCCTGTTATTGTAAGCATAGGCAAAATTCGGGTCGATACTTATCGCCTTGGTGTGGTCCGCTATCGCCTCGTCGTATCTCTTTTGTTTTTCGTATGCCCAACCCCTGCCAGCATAGGCATAGGCATCTTTAGGGTCGATGCTTATCGCCTTCGTGTAGTCCGCTATCGCATCATTGTATCTCTTTAAATAACCGTATGCATTCCCCCTGTTGTAGTAGGCCAGGGCATAATTCGGGTCAATACTTATCGCCTTTGTGTAGTCAGCTATAGCGTCGTTGTATCTCTTTAAATCATAGTATGCATTCCCCCTGTTGTAGTAGGCCAAGGCGTAGTTCGGGTCAATACTTATCGCCTTGTTAAAATCCGAAATCGCCTCGTCGTATCTCTTTAAATTATTGTATGCATTCCCCCTGTTGTTGTAGGCCTTGGCGTAATCCGGGTCGATACTTATGGCCTTGGTGTAGTACTCGATCTTTTTGTTGAGGTCTTTTTCATCACATCCCTTGTTGTACCATTCTATTGCGGCTTTGTTCTTGCTCTGGGCGCCTGCCACAGCCGGCACCAACATAAACGCGCCCACAATAAACAAAGTCACGGTCAGTCTTAAAATCTTCATTATTTCCTCCTTGAAAGATTCTACTTAATCTTGATTCTATTATTGGACATCACAGATTCACAAAAAACTTCAATAAGTCTTCTCCCCCGCTTCCAGCGGCTCCACTATCTCCGGGTTGTCCTTGAAATCAAACGTGAACTCCTTGTCCAAGAACGGGTCATTTGTGGCCTTCATGTGCTCCCTTAGGAGCTCCCTCATCGCCTCAAGCTCCTTACTGTAATCGGGATCGTTGACGAGGTTCACCGACTCGTTAGGGTCGGCCGAAAGGTCGTAGAGCTCTTCTTCAACCCTGGGGCTCTTCCAGGGCTGGTCGGGAAGCTCGCAGAGCCTGTGGGCCCACTGTTTGTTGTTGAGCTGGTCGAGGCCGAAGGGATTGTCCGAATAGTTCTTGATATATTTGAACCTCTTCGTCCTGACCGCCCTCGATGGAATGTAGTAGACATGCTCTGTCATCTCGGTGAAGACGGCGTCGTGAACCGGGCCGGTCTCGTTTCCCTTGAGGACGTCGAGCAGGGAGGTTCCCTGTACCTCCTTCGGCATCGGGACGCCGCAGGCCTCGAGGATCGTGGGCATGATGTCAATCGAGTTGACCAGGCCGTCGTAGACCATACCGCCCTTAACGCCTTTGGGCCACCGGATCAGCATCGGCGTTCCGGTCCCCCGGTCGTAGAGCGTCATGATGCCGCCCGGAAACTGCGCCCCGTTGTCGCTGAGGAAACAGACGAGCGTGTTCTCGGCGATCCCCAGCTCGTCGAGGGTGTCCAGCACATCGCCTATCATCCGGTCCATCTTCATGGTCTGGCTGTAATATTTCGCCAGCTCCAGGCGTATCTCGGGCCACAGTCGGGGAGGGCAAAGTAATCGGGGATGGAAATCTTCTCGGGATCAACCGGGAACTCATCCTCGAAGGTCAGGTCGCCGTATACGTCCCTGTGGTTGTTCATGTAGTTCAGCTCCAGATAGAAGCGGTTGTCTTTGTTTCGCTTGAGGAACTCGATCGTCCTGTCAGTGCCCTTGATCCACATGTCGTCGGCGCTCAAGGCCATGCCGCCGATCCGCTCCCTGTATCCGTACCACCCGGTGGGGAGATAGGGAGATACGTGCCACTTCCCCTCAATGGCCGAATTGTATCCCAGCTCCTTGAGGACGGAGGGGAGTGTTTCGCGCCACGGCATCAATGAGTAACGTTTCTTCAAGTGGGTGAGACCCACAACTCCGTTTGTGTGGGGGTACTGTCCCGTTATCATGCTGGCCCTGCTGGGGGAGCAGCTGGAGGAGACGACGAACGCCCGGGTGAACCTTATCCCCTCGTCGGCGAGCCTGTCGATATTCGGGGTCTTGATGTCCCTGTTTCCGAAGCAGCCGAGGTCCTTCCAGCCCATGTTGTCGGCGGTAATAAGGATTATGTTCGGTAGCTCCGGATCGGTTGAGAAATCCCCAGGGCCGCAGCCGGAGATCGCCCCCGCGGAAAGCCCGATTGCAGATGAAATTATAGCGCTTCCTGTAGTCTTTAGAAAGTCACGCCTTTTCATTTTGACACCCTATTATTTAATATAAAAAAAAGCATTAAACATTCTATTATCAATCTAAAACATTGTCAAATATCTTAAAAAATAGAAAAAGTTGGATAAGTCAGGTAAAAGAAATTGCTTGACACGATGAAATAACTCTGGTATGTTTACAAATTGAACACCTGTTGTTGCCGATTCATTGTCTTCTTTGATTACTGGAATTTTCAAATATAACGTATCAAAATGGCAGAGCCAAAGGTAACAGTCTACATCACCGCCTACAACTACGGCAAGTATATAGAAGAGGCGGTTAAGAGCGTTCTCAACCAGACGTTTAAGGACTGGGAGCTGATAATAATCGACGACGGCTCTACGGACAACACAAAGGAGGTCCTTGAAAAATACAGCGGCAGGGAAGGTATAAAGATCATCTACCAGAAAAACCGGGGCCTGACCTACACCAACAACGTGGCCCTGAAGGAGTCCAGGGGAAAGTATATCATACGACTCGACGCCGACGACTACCTCGACGAGAACGCACTTCTGGTCATGGCGAATGTCCTTGACGGCGACGACAAGCTGGGCCTCGTCTACCCGGACTACTACGAGGTGGACGAGGGGGGCGAGATACTCAACATCTTCAGGAGAAAGAAGATAGGGACGGAGGTGAAGCTGTTGGATCTCCCCGCCCACGGGGCCTGCACGATGATCAGGAAGTCCTCGCTGTTGGAGATCGGCGGCTACAACGAGGAGCTGACCCGGCAGGACGGGTACGACTTCTGGCTGAAGTTCATCGACAGGTTCAAACCTTCGAACGTGAACCTCCCCCTCTTTTACTACCGGAAGCACGGCATGAGCCTGACCGACGATATGACAAAGCTCCTCAAGACGAGGCGCCAGCTGAAGAGGGATTTCGTTAAGCGGCACAGGCAGGGGAAAATCCCGAAGGTCCTGGCGATAATCCCGGCGGTCAGAAAGTCGGACGTCTATCCGGAGATAGCGTTAAAAGAGCTCGCGGGAAAGCCGCTGATAAG
>Ga0180432_10000868_pt1 | contig 49036 bp, 43 predicted proteins | sample SS_ome_10_FD_132414 | JGI IMG/M metagenome (GOLD analysis project Ga0180432, IMG submission 132414) | Hypersaline lake sediment archaeal communities from the Salton Sea, California, USA - SS_1_MS_2 metaG | ecosystem: Environmental > Aquatic > Non-marine Saline and Alkaline > Hypersaline >...
CAGGACCGTTTGGGCCCGCGACCTTGGGGCCAGACGCGCACGAAGAGGTGCCAAGTGAGGTATTTGAGAGTCCTGGTGTTGTTTCTGGTTGCGGCCTGTGCGAGCGCTTGCGTATCCTCAGGGGGTAGGCCCTCTCCTGAGCCGAGTGAGGGGGAGTTCTCCATTCGTCTGTTGGCTGAAGGCATCCGGGCTGATCTGCTGGCGAGCACCGATCTCAGCTCCGTGGTGCTTGAGGATGAGCCGACAGTCTCCGTGAGTGACATGGTGGGCTATGGGGTGCAGAGCCACTCGATCGAGCTCACTGCTGATGCTGCCGACCGGATCCGCGAGCTTGTGGTTCCCACAGTCGGGCTGCCCTTCGCCGTCTGCGTGGGGAACGAACCGGTGTATCTGGGCGCGTTCTGGTCGCAGCTCTCGTCCCAGAGTTTCGATGGTGTTGTGATCGAGATTCCGTTGCTGTGCGGTCAGATCATCCATCTCACGCTCGGCTACCCAGGATCGTCTGCGTTCACCGGCGAGGATCCCCGGTCCGACCCCAAAGTACTGCGATCACTGGAGCACTCCGGGATGCTGAGATAGGGCCTGGCCCAGGTGGCGGCGGACGGTAGCATCCGGGTGCCTGCAGGAAGCCGGATCCATGGAGGGTGTATGCCACGGGGGGCGGGTGCAACGTCTGACCAAGTCGCTTCCATCAGTGTCCGGGCGGCGGAGATGAAGGACGCCCCGAGTATCGCCACGCTGTGTGGCCAGTTGGGCTATGAGGTATCTCCGGAGCAGGTGCGGGAGCGTCTGGGCAGAATCGGCCGTGGTCGGGACAGCGTCGCCTACGTAGCCGAGTCGCCGAAGGAGGGTGTGATCGGCTGGGTACACGTCTACAGACGCGACCTCATAGAGACTGAGACGGACGCGGAGATCGGTGGGCTCGTCGTGGGTGAGGGCTACCGACGCAGAGGTATCGGGCGACTCTTGCTGGAGCGGGCCGAGCGATGGGCCTACGAGAGGGGATGCGTGGCGATGAATGCGCGCTCCAACATCGTACGCGAGGACGCGCACTCGTTCTACCAGAGCATCGGCTACGAGTGCGTCAAGACGCAGAAGGCCTTCCGCAGGCATCTGTGAATGGACTGATCTGATCCCGGCGTGCGGTTTGATGGGGTGTGGGAGCGCACTCTCGGCGCTGCGCGCGAGTGCTCGCCGGAGAGGCTTGTGCACTGAGAGGCATGGTGCCACGGACATGACCCGAAACCAGATCCAGAGGGTTGATGCCGACAACATCCCCGGCGCCACACGGCGCTTGTACGCGAGGGCGAGCGTCATCGCCCTTTTGGGTAACCTGGGGCTGCTTGTCGGGAAAGGTGTCGCCGCATGGGTTAGCGGTAGCAGTGCGGTGTACGCAGATGCGGCGAACTCCGCTTCCGATCTTGCCTACAGCCTCTTGATGGGAGCCGGCCTGTGGCTCTCACTCCGCCCGCCCGACGCCGGGCATCCGCACGGTCACCGACGAATCGAGCCGATGGTGAGTGTGGTGATCGGCCTGGCGATGAGCGTTGCTGGGGTCGAGGCTGGCCGCAGGGCGATGGAGAGCTGGCGAGCGGGGCAGAGCCCCTTGGTGACGATCTGGCCGGTAGCAATCCTGATTGGCTCGGCTCTCGTCAAGGGGGGCATGTACCTGGGAGTTCGCCGTGTGGCAAGAGCCGTGGGTAGCCCGGCCCTCGGGGCATCTGCGCGCGACAATCTGAGCGACACGGTATCATCGGCCGTAGCCCTGGTTGGCCTGCTGTCCAGTCGACTATGGCCGGCTGCGGATCCGGTGGCCGGTTTCGCGGTGACGGCATGGATACTCAGCGGAGCCTGGCAGGTGCTGAGGCAGAGTGTGCACCAACTCTCCGGAGGGGGGGCTTCGCCCGAACTGCATCGCTCCGTCGTCGAAGCGGCTCTGAGCGCCTCTGGTGTGCTGGGTACCGATCGGGTGATCATCGAGTACAGTGGACCACAGGTATACGTGGATATCCACGTCAGAATGGACCGGCGAGCTACTCTGGACGAGGTGCACAGGGCCAGCCACGCGGTTCGCGAGGCGGTACAGGCACTGCAAGACGTCGACCACGTCTTCGTACACGTCGAACCTGCGAACGCGGGGTCGCAGGACGAGTCCGGCGACTGATGTCTGAGGGCTGCTTGACCGGGCGGCTCAGGCCTTGCCCGCAGAGGTGCTGGCGTAACCCCACGATCTGTGCCGATTCCCACGAGGCTGTCTTGCCGGATAATGGTCTACCTGGACGATGAGTGGCTCCCGGTGCCCAGGTCCAGAGCCTCGTCCGCATGGCGCAGACGTCCGTGCTGAAGGAGAGCGAGCCCCCGGTGGAGGGTATCCTTCGTCAGCATCAGTTTGCGGTGGGGTTGGGTGCGATGAGTGACAAGGAGTTGGGCGAGGACCACACAGATTGCACAAGCATGGATGCCGAGCAGTACTTGCCGCTTCTGAAGCGTGTTCTGACGCCAGAGCGGCTGCGGCATTCCATTGGTGTGATGCGGGTTATGGAGGAGTTGGCCGGCATCTATCCGCTGGATCGCACCCGAGCGCGCATCACGGGGCTGCTACACGATGCGGCCAAGGATCTGGATCGGCGGAAGCAACTGACATTGGTTCGAGAGGCCGGCATTCAGTTGCAGGATCCCTGTGACAGACTCCCCGTCTACTTGCACGCTCCGGCAAGCGCCTGTCTGGTCTCCAAGGAATGGGGGATCAGCGATCGGCTCCTGCTCGACGCAATCTCGATGCATACGTATTGCGGCGACGGGCCGGATTTCGATGCTCCCCTCTCCCGATGTCTCCGAGCGGCCGACATTCTGGCTCCGACGCATCAGTGGAACGGGATGCAGAGGCTGCGAAGCGAGGTCTACTCCGGGCACCTTGAGGAGGCAGGTCTGCTTCAACTGAGATGGTTGATCGAGTACCTCGAGGAACTTGGTCTTCCCGTTCATCCCGATCTTCGTGCCAGGTGTCTCGATGCTGTCGAAGAGCTGTCTCCACCGGATGACTTCTTCACGAGGTGGTAGCCAGGTCGCGACAGAGCGCGCTGACCGCGGTCTTTTCAGGAGCGGATTCCCTGATTGTAGAGGAGGAGCTTCAATGACCGATACGATCGATGTCTTGAGCATCAGGCCCTTCGAGCCACGGGATGAAGCGCAGGTGGTGGCGCTGTGGCACCGCTGCGGGCTGGTAGTCCCTTGGAACGATCCCCACACCGACATCGAGCTGAAAGTTTGCTTCCAGCCGGAGCTCTTCCTCGTTGGCACTGTGAGGGGGCAAGTGGTAGCTACGGCCATGGTTGGATACGATGGGCATCGTGGCTGGGTCAACTATCTGGGCGTATCGCCGGAACTCCGGCGCCAGGGGATAGGCCGCCGCATAATGGAGGAAGCGGAGACTAGGCTGCGAGCTCTCGGTTGTCCCAAGTTCAACCTGCAGGTTCGAACCTCGAATACCTCTGTCATTGCCTTCTACGAGAGTCTAGGCTTCTCCGATGATCACGTAATCGGACTGGGCAAGCTGCTGTGACACTCATCACCTACCTGCGCCACCAAAGAGCTCCCGAGTGAGCGGAGGCGGACTCGGGGCGCACGACCACTGCCTCGCCCGACGGGCCGAGAGTCTGCCGGCTCCATTTGCAGGGATGAGAGAACGGTGCTACAATAGCAGAACAAATGATCTAGTCGCCGGTCTGGTATGACCACATCTGCGGGCAGTAGGCCCGGAGAAGGCCCACGACCGTTCAAGCCCCAGGCGATGCACGGAGTGCCGCATGCAGCCCGATAGCCTCGTTATTCGAGGAGCCAAAGAACACAATCTGAAGAGCATCGACGTGACGATCCCGCGTTTCAAACTGGTGGTGATTACCGGCGTGTCGGGCAGTGGCAAGTCGTCTCTGGCCTTCGACACCATCTATGCCGAAGGACAACGGCGCTACGTCGAGTCTCTCTCTGCCTACGCTCGGCAGTTCATCGGTCAGATGGACAAGCCCAAGGTGGACTTCATCGGCGGGCTCAGTCCGGCCATTGCCATTGAACAGAAGGCAGTGAGCAAGAATCCCCGTTCGACCGTGGCCACCGTCACCGAGATCTACGATTACCTGCGGGTGCTCTATGCGCGCATTGGAATACCGCACTGTCCGCAGTGTGGCCGCAGAGTTCGCGCTCAGTCGGCTCAGGAGATCGTCGATCGAGTGCGATCCCTCCCGGCCGGCAGTCGTTTTCAAGTGCTGGCGCCACTGGCCCGTAATCGCAAGGGTGCTTTTCAGGATACATTCGCCCAGGCGCGTGCTGATGGGTTCGCTCGAGTGCGAGTCGATGGCGAGGTGCATGATCTCGATCAGGAGATCAGCCTGGACAAGAAGAAGAAGCACAATATCGAGTTGGTGGTCGACCGTCTGGTCGTGCCGGTCGAAGGTGGCTCCGACCAGGATGCCTTCGTTACCCGGCTGACCGACTCGGTGGAGACTGGCCTGCTCTTGGGCGATGGCTTGGTCATCATCGATCGGGGCAACGGCCACGAGTGGTTGCTTTCGCAGCGCAACGCCTGCCCGACGTGCGGGCTAAGCTTCCCGGAGCTTACGCCCTCCATGTTCAGCTTCAACTCTCCGCTGGGTATGTGCCCCACCTGCAATGGCCTGGGCGCCAAGATCGAATTCGACCCGGACCGCTTCGTTGAGCCAGACAAGTCGCTCCATGATGGTGGCGTCAGGCCATGGGGCGAGCTGGGCAAGAAGAGGTCGAGCGGCTCCTATAGCGTCGCCCGCCAGATCGTGGAGCGGTACGGGCACGACCTGGACACTCCCTGGCGCGAGTTATCTGAGGAGTGCCAGAAGGCGATCCTCCACGGCGGTCCAACCGTGAACTGGCAGTCTCGCAGCAGTCAAGGAAGATGGTCCGGTGAATGGCAGTTCGAGGGGTTGCTCAACACGATTCCTCGTCGCTATCATCAGACCAAGTCCGACTACATGCGTCGGTGGTACAGTAGCTTCATGGGTCAGCAAGTGTGCCCTGCCTGCCACGGCAAGCGACTGCGACCCGAGAGCGCCGCCGTGACGGTGGCCGGCCTGCCGATCCATGAAGTGACGTCCATGAGCATCGGGCGAGCGTTGGAGTGGGTCGATGGGTTGGCGAACCAGGAGGCGGCCACGGGGGAGTCATCTGGCGTCGCACTCGCTGCGGAGCAGATGGAAATCGCAGAGGAGGTACTGAAGGAGATCCACGGGCGCCTCGAGTTCCTGATGAACGTCGGGCTGCACTATCTGACTCTGGATCGCCCCGCGCGAACGCTGTCGGGCGGAGAAGGTCAACGGATTCGCCTGGCCAGTCAGATCGGCTGCGGGCTGGTCGGTGTGCTCTACATCTTGGATGAGCCAAGCATCGGCCTGCATCAGCGCGACAACAGACGCCTCCTCGACACGCTGGAGCAACTCCGGGACATGGGCAACACGGTGATCGTGGTCGAGCACGATGAAGAGACTATGCGCACGGCTGACTGGATTCTGGACCTCGGTCCAGGAGCAGGTGTCACCGGGGGGCGCTTGGTGGTTGCAGGCCCCCCTGAGGTAGTGACCGGGTGTCCTGACTCGCTAACCGGGCGGTATCTGCGCAAGGAGCTGGAGGTGACGTCACCTTCCGGCAAGCGGCGCCCGATAAACGGGAAGTGGCTGACCCTGATCGGCGCTCGACAGAACAACCTGAAGAGCTTGGAGGTGCGCTTTCCCCTCGGGCTCTTCACATGTGTCACGGGCGTGTCGGGAAGTGGCAAGTCGTCCCTGGTAGCTCAGACCCTGTACCCGGCTCTGGCTCGAGCGCTGCACGGCGCGACCGCCAAACCCGGTGGTCACGACCGGATCGTTGGACTTGAGGAGGTGAACAAGGTCATCAACATCACCCAGGATCCCATCGGGCGCACGCCTCGCTCCAACCCGGCCACCTACGCTCAGGTGATGAGTCCTATCCGTGATCTGCTGTCGCTCACGCCCGAAGCCAAGCTCCGTGGCTACAAGCCCGGGAGGTTCAGCTTCAACGTGGTTGGTGGGCGCTGCGAAGCGTGCAAGGGCTATGGCAACCGGAGGGTGGAGATGCATTTCCTTCCCGACGTGTGGGTGACCTGCAACGTATGCAAGGGAAAGCGCTTCAATCGCGAGACGCTCCAGATCCGCTACAAGGGTAAGAACATCGCCGATATCCTGGACATGGACGTGGATCAGGCGCTCGCCTTCTTCTCCAAAGTGCCCAGGATACGGCGCATCCTGAGCACCTTGTCCGATGTCGGTTTGGGGTACATCAAACTGGGCCAGAGCGCTACGACCTTGTCCGGCGGCGAGGCCCAGCGTGTCAAGCTGGCCAAGGAACTGGCCCGCGTGGCCACCGGCGACACGGTGTACATCCTGGACGAACCTACCACGGGCCTACATTTCGCCGACATACAGCGCCTGCTGGACGTTCTGCATCGCCTCACCGATGCCGGCAACACCGTCATAGTAATTGAACATAATCTGGACGTCATCAAGACCGCGGACTGGGTCATCGATTTGGGTCCAGAGGGGGGCGATGCCGGCGGCCGGATCGTTGCGCAGGGAACGCCTGAGGCGGTCGCGGAGGTCGAGGGAAGCTTCACCGGGCGCTTCGTGAGGAAGATGCTTCGCGAGGGGGCCGGTCGCCCGGTGTGAACACCTGGTTGCGGATGGTGCGGCACGGGCGAATCCCACCGGGGGGGCAAAGTCTGTCGTTGGATGCGCGGGAAAGTGGACCTTGCTTGCGCAGCGTGCCAGGAGGAGCGATTGTGACCCAGATCTCACGGTCTGACGAGGACGGCCTCACCGTCATAGCCAGGGTGATCCGTCAAGAAGGAGAGTGTGCCTTCGGCCACCAGGTGGGCGACGAGGTGGTCTTCGATGGGCAGACCATCCGAGGCAGGGTGTGTCTCCATGCACTCTACAGTTTCCTGCCGAAGGTCTTTGCCATGCGCTACGGGGCTGTGTTCCCCTGGCTAGAGGATCCTGATGTTTCGACATCTGCCTGTCCGGACGCAGACAACCCGTGCGTGTTTGAGATCCGTCGCGCGCGGCCGTGAGCGACCGGCCGCTGCAGCCCCTGCCCGCGAGCACAGCGGGCGGACTGGGGTGGACGGCCGTTCCTTGGGTGTGCCGGGGAGTGCGACAAGGAGCACCGAGCGTGAGGATAGGAAGCAACGATGATTGGAGTGAGCGCTTCGCTGGGAACCAGGGGAAGGGAGCGCTCTCGCCGGAGTTGATCACCAGGGATCTGGATACCTCGATCGTTGGCCGCAACCTGGTTTGCCGCGATCGTGTCGGGTCGACCAACGACATCGCGGCAGGCCTGGCCAGGGAGGGTGCTCAAGAGGGCACCGTGGTCGTCGCCGAGGAGCAAACCTGTGGACGTGGACGTCTGGGGAGGCGATGGCGCGCGCCCGCGGGGAGCTCTCTTCTCATGTCCGTTGTCTTCTACCCCTCGCTCCTGGCATCGCAGATCCAGCGCGTGGCCATGGTCTGTTCGCTGGGTGTTCAGCGTGGCATCAAGATTGCCACGGGATTGGCTGCGCAGCTCAAGTGGCCCAACGATATCGTGATCGGTGGCAGGAAGGTGGCGGGTCTTCTGGCCGAGGCAGGCGTTTCGGGGGATCACGTGAACCACGTGGTGGTCGGTGTCGGGCTCAATGTGAACCTGGACCCCGAGGGCTTGGAGGACGTGCTGCTGCCGGCTACCAGCCTCAGCCAGGAGTTGGGCCGGTCGGTGGATCGTATCGCCGTGCTGCGGAGTGTACTCCGCGAGATGGATCGTCTGTACGTGCGTCTGACCGAGGGATGGTCCCCCAAGGACGCATGGGCTTCGAACCTGGCCACTTTGGGATGCAGAGTGACTCTCACCCAGGGGACAGCGGTGCTGACTGGGGTGGCTGAGGACGTGGATGAGAACGGCGTGCTCCTGCTGCGCGACCCTCAGGGAAGAGTGCACCGACTGCCCATCGGTGACGTTACCTCGCATCACCCGTGATGTGCCTGTACCGGTAGGCGCACCACCTCCTATGCCCCTCTGTGCCTCAGGACGGCGCCTCTTGACAAAACTTAAGCAACATGTTAGAATAGTTAATGTACAGATCAATAATCTCAATGTGACGCTGTGATTGAAGCGGCGCAAGACGAGAGGTGGTACCTTGTATCCGGTTACCGGCAAGTGTCCTCACTGTGGGAGCGACCTGGTCGTCACGGGTTTGCTGTGTCGAAGCTGTGGCTCGTCCATGGAAGGGCAGTTCGCTCTGGGCAGGTTCGATCGCCTGACGCCCGAGCAGCTCCTCTTCGTGGAGACATTCGTGCGTTGTGAGGGGAAGATTACACGCGTGGAGGCGGAGCTAGGGGTGTCCTATCCAACGGTTCGGAACCGGCTCACGGAAGCGATCCGAGCTCTCGGCTACGAATGCAGCGAGGAGGAGCGACTTCCTCGGAAGGATCGGAAGTCGGTGCTGGAGGAACTCTCGCGAGGGGACATCACGGCCGAAGACGCTATTGAGCTCCTGGGTGGGGTCTGATGTCTTGCATCGAGGGCGCATTACCACTTTGACGGCGATGATGCTATAATAGCATCGCTGCGATGGGTGTACAGGGAGTGACTTGAGATCCCATAGTGATTTCTCCGCCGCGTCGCGCAGGTGATCAATGGTTACCGGCATTCTGGAACGGAGTGGTGTGGATCGGGGGATCCGTCCCTTCGATGTGAGCCGTGACCTCGGCCAACTGGCGGATCTGATGGAGGCAGCCTTTGGCCAGGAGTTGCAGGCCACTGAGAACCTGATCGTCCAGGAACTGAGGCAGATGGCCCGCATGGGGGCGGCTCTTTGGCTACTGGGCAAGATCGCGCCGATGATGCACGGCTTCGTGTGCATGGATGGGGAACTCCTCGTGGGCAATGTGACACTGAGTGAGGACAGGGAAGTCCCCAGACAGTGGATCATGAGCAATGTGGCCGTCCGGCCGGCATACCGCAAGCGCGGGATCGCGAGGGAGCTGGTGAGGAGGTCTCTCGCGTGGATCGCTTCGCGGCGGGGGCGCAGGGTCCGGCTTCAGGTGCGCACGGACAATCTCGCTGCTCAGACGCTCTATGCCGGACTGGGGTTTCGGCGCTACGACACCATTGCGGAGCTGCTGGGGCGCGATCTGGTGGTAACCCGATCAGATGGCATCTCGCCCTTGAGGAAGCTGAAGCCCGATGATTGGCGCGCCACGTATGAGCTGGCCCTGGCCGCAGTTCCGGATGAGGTGAGGCGCGTCATCCCGGTGCGCCTGAACCAGTATCAGCGTACTCGAAGGCAGTACCTGATGGATCGGATACTGGAGCGGGTGCGCGATGGCCGCGAGACGCACTGTCTCGGCTTGTTCGTGGGCGATGAACTGGCTGCCTACGTGAGGATCTACGCCAAGTTGCGGTCTGGACAGCATCGGTTGACCATACTGGTTCACCCTGATGCGCTTGGGGAGTACGAGCGTGTCCTGACGGAGACTGCCTTGAGCGTTCTGTCGTCGTTCCCGTCGAGACCGGTCTTCACCACGGTGTCGGCTCGGAATCCGGCACTGATCGAGGAGCTGAAGAGGGGCGGTTTCAGAGCCCTTCGGCTGTTGGATCAATTGGTGCTGGACTTGGATAGACGGGAAGCGCTGCCCGCCTCGTGGCAATGATGTGGCCGCAACGGTGCGGCACGTGACTGGATGGCGGCGTTGGAGTGTAGTTCGTAGGAGGTTGTGACGATGGCAACGGAAAAGGAACGTATACTTGTGCTGCGGGCCGTGTCCGATGGGGCAGTGAGCGCCTCAGGGGGGGCCAAGTTGTTGAAGGCCCTGGAGGGGGTTCGGGCACAGGGTGGTGCGGTCGAGGAAGAGCGCTTGCAGATTCTGAACATGGTCGTTCAGGGGCAGGTGAGCGCCAGTGGAGCGAGCAAGCTCTTGGCTGCTCTGGATCAGGCGCAGGGGGGCGGTCCTGCCGTGACCGGCAAGCCGGGCCGCTGGTTTCGCGTGCGCGTGACAGACATGGGAACGGGCAAGAGCAAGGTCAACATCAACATTCCCATGAGCCTGGTCAACGTCGGTATGAAGATGGGGGCCCGTTTCGTACCAAACGTGGACGGGGAGCACATGGAAGCTATCAAGCAGGCCATCAAGCAGGGCGCCCAGGGGAAGATCATGGACGTTGAGGATCAAGAGGACTCTGAGCACGTTGAGATCTTCATCGACTGATTGACCGCTGACTGTGTGAATGAAAGGAGGGCATCTGCATGAGGCGCATTCTGATTCGCTGGCTGATCAACGTCGTGGGGCTGTACGTTGCTATCGAAGTCATGCGAGGCAGGGGGGTCGCGTACGACGGAGGGTGGAGCGGCCTGCTGGTGATGGCTGCGATCATTGGGCTGATCAATGCTCTCATCGGGCCACTTCTGAAGCTACTCTCGTGTCCTCTGATCATCCTGACTCTAGGGGTCTTCACGCTGGTGCTCAATGCCGTGTTGCTTCAGTTGGCGGCAAGTTTCGGGCACCTCGTCGGGGTATCGTTCAGTGTGCAGAGCTTCGGTGCTGCCTTCTGGGCCGCTCTGATCATCTCGGCCGTCAGCATCGTCCTCACACTGCTTATTGGAGAGCCTGCGAGGAAGAATCGTCGGCGCTGATCGGGCTATCCGGGAGTCCCCTTGCTTTTGGGCAGTCTGTTATTGGTCATTCCTCGGTAGATACTCCAAAGGGCAACGCCCAGCAACAACAGGCCGAAGAGGATGAAGATCAAGCCTCGTACCTGACGTGGGATGAACTGGAGGGTCACGTACCAGACCCACTCGGGGAAGTGCTGCTGTCGGTAGAGGTGCGTGAGGATGTAGGCGATTCCCAGACTCAGGACGACGCCGCCCGCAACGATGGCGAGCATCATGCGGCGGACTTCCGAAGGCGTGAGTCTGGACCGGCCGCGGTGGGCCTGCCAGGTTTGCGCAATCGTGGATAGCGGAATCACTTCGGGAAGGGCGACGCCGGATTCGAAGTACTCGGTGTCCAACGCCGGAGGCACAGCCATCCAGGGCTTCCCCGTCTCTTCGGTGGTCTTCTCCTCCTGTTGTATGTACCTCGCGGCAGTCTGCAGATCGATGGCCACAGGAACGTCCTTGTGTTCCGGCCGATCGCCGAAGATCTCGCCGATGGAACGCCCGGCCAGCACGAGTACCGGCCTGCATCCACCCGCGTAGGCCATGTTCACGTCGAGCAGCGAATCGCCAAGGAAGTAGGATTCGTTCAACCGGGCTTCCAGGAGTACGTCTGCCTCGTAGAGATAACCAGGATGGGGACCCCAGCAACCGCATTCGGTCTCCGGAGTGTGATTGCAGACGAGCAAGGCATCGAGTTGCACGCCGTCCGCCGCCTCTGAAACGTGCCGAGCCACCACGCGCATGGTGCTCCCGAGCGATTTCCCTTCAGCATCCTCGCTTGCCGGGAGTGCGTCTCGACCAACCAGGATGATTGGCAGAGCGGTGGCTGCCAATGCCCGTATGGCCGATACCGTCTCGTCTGTCAGCTCAATGTCTCCAGACGGTTGCTCCGGGTCGCAGCCGCCGGCTCGCAGCAGGCAATCGCGTTGCACGAAGATCACTTTCATGGGGAACCCCTGTCGGCCCCGCGACACGGTGCGGGACTGTGTACTGATCCTATGATACCACAAACTGGGGAGACTGACCAACGTAAACGTGGCAACTGCAGGCGAACACGGGTATGGATTGCGTACGGCGAGGAGCGAACGCTCTGGACGATCGACCGGGGGACCCTCCCCCGGCCTCCGCTTCCCTGGAGCAGCCCAGAGCTGCGGTGTCTCAGATGAGGGGAAGTCCCAGCACTACCCACAAAGCCCACCCTACGGCCGGTACCACGGACAGGGCCACCGAGCTGCGAAACACGTCGGGCCACTCGTCCGGTTTGGCTCTCACGAGCCTGACACTCAGGTAGGCGAGTATGATCAGCGTGATCACGTTCCAGCCCAACACGGCGTGTCGATTCGGGGTGATTCCTCCTCGCAGGGTACGGCTGGTCACCGCCGCCAGGGCGTAGGCGTTCAGAAGAAACGTCAGGCAACTCGTCGTCAGGATGGCGTAGCGCAGGAGCTTGCCGGCTCTGACCGAGAGCTTCTCACCCGGGTCCGGAACGGTGCAGGCCATCGCTACAATGATCGCGACGATGGTCGCATTGTAGACGATTAGCACATCACGCTCCAGGAACGGGCGCCAGAAGTGCCTGGGAACGAACCAGAACAGATAGACCACCAGAATGATCAGAGCCGGGACCAGAATCAGTCTCGTGAGGATCTTCAGCAACCTGGCCAATCCGGTGACCCAGCTCTGCTCGGCGGGTGGTTTAGAGGAATCGTACAAGCTGGCCAGGGCCAGTATCGGTATGAGGCCCATCCCCGCCGAGACGATGACTCGCATGACGTCGTCGGGAATGCTGAGTCGTAGAGCATCGAAGATCCCTACGGTGAGGCCAACCAGTATGATCCCCGCCATCAGGTAGATGCCGGCGGTCAGGACGGTCTCCATGGACTTGACGATGTAGCCATAGAACTGCCTGGCCGTCTCACGGTATCCGAACGAGGCCCCGATTCCGACTGCCGCCCATGCCACGAACGGCAGGTGTATCGAGATCAAGACTGCCGGCTGATCGGTTCTTCCCCACCCATTCCAGGCCGCCACGACGCCCACAAAGACGGCTCCCAGAATCCCCAGCAGATACCAGTACCAACGCTTCCCCGCGCGTCCGTCGATGAGCAGATAGAGCAAGATGGCGATGGCGGTAGCCGGAGCCCAGCCCAACCAGAAGGGATCGACCGACACGCCCGGGATTGGATATGGCAATTGGTCCCCTGCCAGAAGCACGAAGACCACGCTGAGGATCAGGCTTCCGGTGATGGCAATCCACCAATGACGGCCGGCCAGCTTGTCGCCGTCTGCGGCCTCGGTGACTGCGGGCAGCTTGGTCAGATCCAGGTCAAGACGAAGTGCCCACGTCCGGAAGAGCAGGTTGCCTGGATACTTGCGCACGCAGTGGGAGATCGCCTCTCGGAACGTGGTCTCGTCCCCGACGGCGGTGGAGTCCCGATAGATCCGCTCCAGTGCCTCGGGGTTTCCCGCTGCTCGTTCTATCTGTGCTACTAGAGACATGTCTGACCTCCTTCCGCAACGCTTGCTCCTAGGTTCCCTGGCGTCCAGGTCCGGCCGGAGCACCAGGATGTGAGCCCGTCGATCCCGGCGAATCCCTCGCACCGGTCGTGCCGGCGGGGTCTGGAGCACCTATTCGGCTGCAAACCCGGCAGCATGGTATCCGCGGACGTCCGCGCGAGTGATCTTCGAGCGCTGGCAAGTACTCGTATTCTATCACGGCAAGATGAACGGGAGATGAACAGGGGGGCTTGCGAACATGAGACATCCTCTACCCATGCCCGTTGCGCCGTAGTCGCTCGGGTCCAGGCGACCGCGATCAGGGGCAACTGAGCGAACCTGCCACAGGGAGTTGCCGAGAGGGACCCTACCCCAGCAATCCGGGCTTGAGCCAGCCAGAGCGAATCCAATTCGTCAGAAGAGCGAGGGCGGCGACCTCTGCCAGGCTGGCAAGGAACCCCAGAACCAGGGGTAGCAGCAGCTCCCTCCACCGTCGGGCTCGCTGTTCGCGGTGCAGCAGGACCAGCGCTCCCGCGGCGTTGACCAGCGTGAGGGAGGTGATCAGGCCGATAGAGGCGATGATGAATAGGCCGCGGTGTCCGATGGGTGGTCCAAGCAAGGCAAGTGCTAGGAGGGTCGCCAGGAGAGCCAAAGGGGGCATCAGCCCCCGCAGCCCCGAGACTGTCGGCCCCTGATCTGGCTCATCCCAGGCGACGAAGTTGAACAATGGGTGCACCAGAGTCGCCAACGCCAACCCGTTGAGCATCCCTGTGGATAGTCTGAGAGCGTTGCTGGGAGCGTAGAGGCTGGGCCCATCTCGAAGCAGGGTCAGAAAGGAGTTCAGGCCGTCCAGAGCCCAGGCACCGATGAACGCCGCCAGCACGACCACTACTCGAAGGGGCGGAAGGGCACTGCTCCTCGACTTTCGGGACAAGCGCCAGGTCAGGAGACCCACCAGGATGCCAACGTGGGTACCGGTGCATCTCGCGCACAGGGGCAACGCCTCGCCATGCACGACGAAGGAGTGAGCGGGAATCTGGCCACAGACACCGCTCAGCAACCAGCGAAACACAGCCGCAGCAATGGTCACAGCGAGTGCACCCTACCAGTCCTAGCCGGCTCCACTCCCGCCGCCTCCGCCACCGCCCCCTCCACCACCGCCCCCTCCGCTGAAGCCGCCGCCTCCGGAGCTGCTGGGTGAGCTCGAGAGCGTGCTCGACGCGGAGTTCAGCATCTGGAACAAGCCGTCACTCATGCTCTGGAGCGAGGTCGACATGCCGTCGCTGGCCTCTTGCAGGGAGGGCAGTGATCCGGCCGGGCCGCTGCCCTCGCCCATCGAGGTGGGCGTCGCGGACGGGCGAACGCCGTAGTAGCCGTAGGGCATGTACCACCTGGGCGCCGGCGTGCCGACGGCCGAGAACTTGCGTACCCATGCCTTCTCTACGCCCAGGGCAATGGCATAGGGAAGGTAGCGATCGAAAATCTCCTTGGCGATGGCGAGATCGGTGTGATCCTCGATCTCCTGCAGGTAGCGCTTGAAGGCTTTGATCTTGGCCGCCTGCTCGGCGCCCTTCGCCGTCTTCCTGGGCATGACAGATGCCACGATCGTGAACACTACGGAGAGGACGGCCAGGCTCGAGAAGGGACAGAAAGCCAGGCTCGTGTAGGTCGACAGCGCTACGCTGCCGGCAACGAGTCCAACGGCCGACAGAATCAGCCCGACTACTCCGAGCACAATGTACTTGGACCGTGTCTTCTGAGGGCTACCCTTGAAGAAGTCCCTCTTGACCACCTCTTTGTACAGGCGTTCCTGAATCTTCGGTATCGCGGTGTAGAACTTGTTGCGCAGGTCTGACAGCTCACGGCGGGACGAGCGCCCGAAGAGTCTCTGCAACAGGTACTTCTCGTAGGGGAGTAGTCCCGCGGTCGAATCCTGATGCTCTGATGGGGCCGATAGCTCGAAGACGAAGTCGGTGCTGCGGCCCAATCCCAGGAAGGTCTTCTGCTCCGTCTCCCGAATGGTGATGAAGCCCCGCCTGGCCAGATCGACGATGGTAGCGACGATGTCCTTCATGTCGGCCTTTTCGTCTACCAGAGTGCCCGCCACCGCGGGCGGCATTCCGCCTGGAGGCTCGGTAAGGTATTCGGCCACCAGCCCGACGGGTACATCCCTACCCCTGGAATGCCAGAACAGGTATACTCCGACGGACCCGCCGATCAGGAGCAGCAGACCGAGTACCAGCAGAGCTAGATTCACCAAGTCGCGATAGTTCTCGTTGTAGGTCTGTAGCCGGTCTTCTTTCACCTGCCAGGCCGCCGGGCTTCCGGGAACCACGCCGTGAGGAAACTGAACCCGGACTTCCAGCTCCTGACCAGGAGCTAGCTGACCAGAGGTGAAGCGCACGGTACTGCCGTCGAGGATCTCCGTATCGGCCGTGACCCCGTAGGCCGCGGTTTTCAGCTCTGTCGGAGAGAAGGAAGCGGGCAGGTGCACCGTGACCTGGGACGACAGGATCGGAAACGTCCGGTCCTTGTCCACGGCCTTCCACCAGAGTTGATCCCCTCCGTCGTAGTAGCGTAGTGCACCCTTGACGGTGTAGGCTATTCTGAACGTGCGAGACGCGTCGCTGGTGTAGGGATAGTACCAGGTGATGCGGAAGGCGTCGTCGTCCCACTCGGCGGTGAAGGTGTAGTCTCGCTCCTGGCCGGGGGTGTAGCGACGATCTCCTTCCCACACTTCGACCTGGTCAATGTCATCGAACTTGTTGCGAGTGACGTAGATGTAGGCATAGTGGAAGCTGCCACTGGTGAACACGAACTTGCGGGCTTCCACGATCCGGACATCGGAGTTGGGCAGGATGGTGATGTCGGAGTCGACGGATTCCTGATGGTACACCTTGTCCTGTGCTTGCACCGACGACTGTCCGGTCAGGCAAAGCACCAGCAGCATGAACGCCGCGGCCAACGCAAGATGTCTCTTCTTCATGGTCCCCTCCTCGATGCGTGAATGGGCCAAACACGCGCGACGCCAGAAGGCAAGCACGAATCGCACGCGTACTGACAGGCAGGTTGCCCGGGTGCGTCTAGATGATGCCGATAGGGTAGCACGAATGACCCGAATCAGCAAGAACGAAGGGTGAATCGGAAGTCGCGATCGACGCATATGGACGAGTCACGGCGGCCGCAGGTGTGGCGGATCGGTGCGACTCGGACTCAGACAGTGCACCCTGGTGAGAGTTGGTCCTCGTATCACCGGCGAGTCTTGGGCTGTGTGATTGCCAACACCGGGTTTGAGCGATCCACGTTCGTCCTGGGCAGACCTCGGCGCCACGCCCCGCACGATACCCAGGAGCAGCGGGTCCTCGCGAGGGCACGGGTGACACTAGGCCGAGACAGTCCAGGGTCTGGGATGTCGGTCCAGGTAGTGAATCTCCAGCTCTGGGAAGGTCTTCGCCAGATGCTTGGCCAGGTTCTCAATGCCCCACATTTCAGAAGTGCCATGCTCGACGACGACGACTCCAACCCCGAGTTCTAAGAAGCGCTCGCGCTGGGCCCAGTATAGCGCGCCGTCGTAGCATACAACAAGGACGTCGGAGCCCAGGTCGATCATGTCCGTGTCTGGGCCACCGCAACCCACGCCCAGCGAAGGACGAATCACCTTCATCTGAGGGTCTCCCATCGCTCGAACGCTGTCCTCTCCCAGGATCTTGACCCTGCTGGCGACATGTCGAGCGAACTCCTTCAGAGTGGTCTCCTCTATCTGATAGACCGCGTGCCAGCGCGTTTCGTCCTGCGCGATAGAGTCGCCGAGATCCAAGCCCCGAGCCCACGAATCTCGTATGCCGATCTCAGGCCAGTTGTCCCAAGTATCGTGAGCCCGAAGGACAACCATCCCGGTCTCGTCGAGGAAGCGCTGCTTGGCAAGCCCGGGCTCGACGCATCGATATTGCTGTTCAGGTGCTGCGTGTTCCCAGAATGTGGGCTCATGGGTGACGAAGAGATCGCAGCCCAACTCGGCTGCGGCACGGAGGTTGTAGATGGTGGCCATCCATCCCACCCCGACTCTGTGGATCGGCCTGGTGGGATCGCCGGCTTTCACTGTGTCTACTGTGCGGTTAGGATCCACCCACGGAGAATGGGAAACCAGATACTCGCGGATGTCGTCAGTGCTGATCAAAGGTGCCCTCCTTCAGGGCCTTTCTTACTGCAGCGTAGCACTCGGGCGAGCGAACTAGGATGCGGTGCAGGTCGACCATGAGCGGCGTGGTCCCATTCGGATCCAGGAAAAGCAACTCCTATCCGTGCTCCCGGTTGCGGTTCAGCCGGCGTGCTCTAAGTCCAGTACTGCGGATTGGTTCAGTCTTGTAGAGTTACACCCGTAGACGTCACAGATCGCGTGAGCTGAGTAGATACGGATGGTCATAGTCGGCGCGCGGACCAGTACGCCTCGGACTCGGAAGACATGCCCCGGTGAGAGGGCGATGCCCATATCGCCGGCGAAGCCCAATGCGTGTTGTTGGCGGCACCGAGTTGGTCTGATCGGTCTTCAGCCGCACACCTGACCGAACACGCGCATGAAGTTGCCCCCCAGGATCTTCTGCACATCCTTCTCAGCATACCCTCTTCGCAGCAGGCCGGCCGTGATGCGGGGGAAGCAAGTGCCATCTTCCAGGCCGGTCGGAGGCGGAGGCGAGAACCCGTCGAAGTCAGAGCCGAGTCCCACGTGGTCGATGCCCGCCACTCTGACCATGTGATCCATGTGATCCAGCAGGCGATCGAGCGATGCCTCGTCACGGTTGGTGTGCAGGAAGGGAGGAACGAAGGTGGCGCCGATGACGCCTCCCGTACCGGCGATGGCTTCCAACTGCTCGTCGGTCAGATTGCGCGCTACCGGACAGAGGGCGTAGGCATTGGCGTGCGAGGCAATGACCGGTGCCTCGGAGATCTCCAACACGTCCCGGACGCCCGCAGGAGCTAGGTGGGCCACGTCAACCATGATGCCCAGGTGGTTCAGTTCTTCCACCAGTTCCACGCCGAACCTGGATAGTCCTCCCCCGGTGCGCGCCTCGTGCACGCCGTCACCGGCCCGGTTCCGAGTGCTCCAGGTGATCCCCAGGTTACGCAGCCCCAGCCGGTGGTACACGCGCAGCAGTGCCAGATCGCCCTCCAAGGGCTCAGCCCCCTCAATGGAGATGACGGCCGCGATCTTGCCCTGGGCCTTGGCACGCTCGATGTCCGCGGTGCTCTTGGCCAGGATCATCTCCTCGGTGCTCCGATCGAGGGTGGCATGGAGGGCATCGAATAACCGTAGTGCCTGATGGGCCGCCTGCCCGTTCAGGTACGGGTGTTCGATGAAGATGGCGAAGATCTGGGCCGTGATGCCTCCCTCTCGCATGCGGGGCAGATCCAGATGCCCCTCCGAGGAGCGCTCATTCAGGTCACGGTCCCCGCGGAGGATGGCCAGGATCGTGTCGCAGTGCGCATCGAAAACTATGCTTCGTCGGTGCAGTTCGCTCGAATCCATGTGCTGTGACTCCTCGACTTGGAAGTGGGATAGCCCGCGTTCCTACCAGGTCCGGGGCTCGGCCCGGATCATGGGAGCGTCCCGCGGTCCTTCGGGATGGGAACGTCAGCCGTCCGATCGCTCCGATTATAGCACGATCCGCGGTCGGGCACCAGAAACTGACGCCGGAGGGCCCTTGCATAACCGGTGCGAGAGGCGTACAATGTGGGCGCGCGGGAATGGGAGGAAGCAGATCATGGCGGACATAAAGGGTGTGCAAGGCTTCGTCTCTACAGTCGTGGACAACGTCGAGAAGGTCATCGTGGGCAAGCGGGCCTCGATAGAGTTGCTGATGGTTGCACTCTTGTGTGAGGGGCACGTGCTAATCGAGGACGTCCCGGGCGTGGGCAAGACAATGCTGGCGCGCGCGGTAGCGATCTCCCTGGGGTGTTCCTTCAAGAGACTGCAATGCACACCGGATCTGTTGCCCAACGATGTGACCGGCGTCTCGGTCTTCGATCAGAAGACGACCCAGTTCGTGTTCCGGCCCGGTCCGGCTTTCGTGAATGTCCTCCTCGCCGACGAGATCAATCGAGCCACACCGCGCACGCAGTCGGCCTTGTTGGAATGTATGGGGGAGCGACAGATCACGGTCGACGGTGAGACGAGGGCTCTCGAGCGTCCCTTCTTCGTGCTGGCCACGCAGAACCCCATCGAGTACGAGGGCACGTTTCCTCTTCCCGAGGCTCAGTTGGATCGCTTCCTGATGCGTCTGCAGTTGGGATATCCGTCTCTCGGTGATGAGCGTCGGATGCTGCTGAACCTGCGCAGGCTTCATCCTATCGAGAGCCTCACTCAGGTGGTCGACGGAGTACAACTACTCGAGTTGCAGCCGGCGGTGTGGGACGTACACGTCGACGAGACGGTTGATGACTACGTGGTGCGATTGGTGCAGGCCACGCGTCAACACGGCGATCTGGCTCTGGGAGCGTCGCCGCGAGGGAGTCTGGCCCTGTACAAGACAGCGCAGGCGCTGGCGGCAGTGCGCGGGCGCGAGTACGTCCTGCCTGATGACGTGAAGCTCTTGGTGCCACTCACCTTGGGGCATCGCCTGATCATCACACCGGAGAGCGCGCTGCGGGGCAAGAGTGTGGAGTCGGTGCTGAGCGAGATAGTCGAGCGAGTGGAGCTTGATATCGGCGAGTTCCACTAGAAAGAGCGCTCGGCCGATGTCGGAATCCTGCGGAAGGTGAGTGAGCCGGGCGGAAGGGCGCACGTGTTGTCAAGGGGCTGTGTTTTGGACCGGCATCGGCGTGATGCAGCGGAGCTTGGCGAACGGAGAGGGGTACGGTGACCAAAGACCTTCTCTTGCTCATCCTGGCCGTCTTCGGCATTGCCGTTCTGCTGCGAGTGGAATTCTTCTTCTACGTCCTCTATCTGTTGTTCGGTGTCTACGTTCTGGCCCAGATCTGGTCCCGGCGAGCCCTGCGCCAGTTCAGCTTCGCCAGAAGGTACGCGAATCGCGTATTCCGAGGCGAGACGGTCGAGGTTGAACTGGAGGTAGTCAACAGAGGGCTGCTACCGCTTCCGTGGGTCAGAATCAACGAGCGACTGCCTATCGAACTGGCGTCTCCGGCCTACTATCGCCGGGTCGAGACTCTTGGGCCTCACGGGCGCTTGTCTCTGCGGTATGGGTTGGAGGGCAGGCGGAGAGGCTACTATCGCCTGGGGCCACTGTATTGGAGCACCGGAGATGTCCTTGGCATAGGTGAGCTGGAGGCCAGGGAGGATGCTGCCCAAGCTGACTATCTGATCGTGTACCCGGACATCCTGCCCCTTCGTGAACTGGGACTCCCGTCTCACACTCCCTTCGGCTCAATGGCCAGCAAGTCGCGCGTATTCGAAGATCCCACCCGTGTGATTGGAGTGAGGGAATACTGCGCCGGAGACAGTCTGCGACGGATTGATTGGAAGACCAGCGCCTACGTAGGCAGACTGCAGGTGAAGCAGTATCAGCCGGCGATCTCATTGGAAGCCACGATCTATCTGAATCTGAACCGAGATGACTACGGGCAGAGAGACTGGCGACAGGCCACGGAGCTTGGCATTGTTGCCGCGGCTTCGGTCGCCAACCATTTGGTGGAGCAGCGCCAGTCGGCAGGGCTGGTCACGAACGGCAGAGATCCACTGACCGGCAGTGAGGGAGACACCTCGCTCCCTTCTGGTCGGGGGCGGAATCATCTGATGAGTCTCCTCGATGTGCTTGCGAGGGTGCAGAGTGTGGAGACCACCCCTTTTGCCGGCCTGTTGCATCGAGAGAGTGCGGCCCTCCCCTGGGGAGCGACCACAATCGCCATCACGCCGACGGAGACCGAGGGGCTCTTCCCCTCGCTCATCGAGATGCAGCGCCGAGGCTTCAACGTCGTGCTGATTCTTACCGCTCCAACCGTGCCATTCCGGTCGATCCGCGAGAGGGCGCGGCAATTGCGAATACAGGCCTACAGGATAACCAGACGGAGGGATCTGGATGTCTGGCAGTGATCTTCGGGCCGAGCGTAGCACCGGGGCGGCAAGCTATGTCCGCTCGTTGCTCATCGGCGGAATGATGACCTGCATCGTCATCTCGTTGGCCAGCCTTCTTCGGCGGGTGGTGCCCCATTGGGCAGGATGGCACCTGGGACTCTTGGCTTTCGTGGTCTGCGTGGAGGGCATAGCGGCCGAGCGTTTCACCGGAGGGCTCTCCATAGCCGGCAGGAGCAGGGCAGAGCTGAGGGTGGTGGAATGCGTGATCATCATGATCCTCTTGCGGGTTGTGCTCTCCCTGTTGGGAGGCTGGGCGCAGCTGACGCACGATGCCTCCCGCTGGGTCATCGATCCCCATCTGGTCTTCGATGTGGAATACCTGATATCGGGCATTGTACTACTATTCGTGAGGTTCACGGGGATCGGCTTGGCCGAGGACTTGCAGGCTCTCGAAGCTAGCCCGGCGCGCGATCCCGCTCCTCGTACGACGTCCAACGAGTTCTGGTTCTGGATCACGCGACCACGGGGCACGGCGGATAGCATCGGGGCCCTGGACCGCTTGAGCAGGACCTTTCGATGGGGTGGTGTGCTGCTGCTCCTCTTCGCCGGGCTGGCCCGTCTGGACGTCGACCTCCTGTTTCGAATGGAGCACCCCTCAACCCCGGGCGTCATCGTCAACGCTCTGGCGTACTTCTTGCTTGGACTGGCACTGCTGAGCCAGGCGCACTACGCTACGCTCCACTCCAGGTGGCGATCTGAGGGGGTAGAGGTCTCCCCTCGGACGGGTTCACGCTGGGCGTTGCTGGGGATATCCTTCGTTGCCATCGTCGCCGTCGCGGCGACGCTGCTTCCTTTGGGCTACTCGACCGGCCTGCTGAGGACACTGCAATCAGTGTTGGCCTGGATCCTGTATCCCATCGCGAACCTGGCAACGGGCATCTTCGCGGCGATTGTGTGGCTGTTGACTCTGCTGGGGCAACTGATCTTCCGGAGAGATACCGATCTGCAATGGCAGGACAGAGCTCCCGTGCGGATTGAAGCGACTCCTCCCCCGGCGGGAGTAGAGGGGTGGGTGGACTCACTTCGCTCTCTCTTCTTCTGGGCGATCCTCGTCTTCATAGTGGGGTACTCATTTCATCAGTACTTCGCGGCGCGAAGTGGCGTGTGGAGTAGACTGCGAAGCGTGGGGCTAGTGAGATGGTTCGCTGCACTGTGGCAAAGGATCTTCCGTGCCGGCCGTCGTGCAGCGGAGAGGGCACGGGAGGGGCTGGAGACGGCCCTGAGGAACTTTCGTCCTAGAGTGGCGGTGCCTGACGGACGATGGCGCTACGTGTCCCTGCGCTCACTGTCGCCGCGAGAGCGTGTACGATACTACTACCTGTCCACACTCAAGCGGGCGGCCCGCGTCGGGTGCAGCCGGGGATCCTCCGAGACCCCCTACGAGTATCAGCACGCTCTGACGAAGAAGGCACCACAGTCGGAAACCGATGTGAGCGTGCTAACCCGGGCCTTCGTGAAAGCCCGCTATGACGTGCAGGAATTCGACGCCTCGGAGACGGAAGGGGCGAAGCAAGCCTGGAAGCGGCTGAAGGCATTGCTGAAGCAGGCTGAGAAACGGGCGTGAGAGGTGGACCTGCGCGGCCGGCCACTGAGTGCCGCGCTCGGCTTGTTGTCGATGGCTCGTCGTGGTATAATCGGTTCCTGTTGTGACAGCAACGGACACTCCGGGAGGACGAATCCGTAGCAAGACCGGGTAGCAGTGAAAGGAGCTGGTTCCATGGAGAGAAGATACAGGGCATTGCGCACTCTGTCTACCGTGTACAGAGTCTTCGCATGGATTGCGCTTGTGCTGGGCATTCTGGCCGGATTGGCGATTCTGACCCTGGGAGTCATTGGGATTGGGGGAAGGCTATTCGCGACCTACGGAGGTCGGTTGACCCTGGGGGATGTCATCCTGTCCACGGTGTCACAGGGCGGACTGATCGCGGGCATTGTTGGCTTCCTCGTCGCTCTGTTGACTTCTGGATTCTACTTCCTGTTGCTGTACGCCGTGAGTGAGTTGATCCTCGTCGCGCTCTCTGTCGAGGAGAACACTCGTGAGACCGCGTACTATCTCAGAGGCGAGGGATCCCTCTCCACTCCCATCGATACCGGGGTGCCGTTGAATAGCTGACGGGTCGTTCGCCTGGGGACACCCAAGGGCAGTTCCGACTTAACGCCGGTGGGATGCTGCTCAGGTGTCGATGCCGGAATCGAGAGCGCGGGGCGGCGAGCCCGGCGCTCTTTCTCGTGCGATCCGATGGGATGCGGGCACCGGACGCTCTCCCTCGGATTGAGTGTGGTGTCTACCGAACGGGCTACAGGCGGGCCCGCGGGTCAATCGACTATCGCCGGCTCGATCCGGGTGGCATTCTTCGTCTCTGGCCAGAAGCCTTGCACAGGGGTCGCCAGTGCCTGGCCGGCTTCGTCTCCGATGGGCTGAGGGATGTTGCCTCCGGGGCGGGACACACTAGGGCCCGGCGATCCAGACCAGCTCAGTGGCTCCTCTATCGAACTCGGATCTGTCGAAGTCGCCGTAGAGCGTCCAGGCCCGGAAGCCGGCAATCCGGAGCAGTAGCTGGAACTCCTCCTTGAACACCCAACGAAGGGCCATGCTCGTCTCCTGCCGGGTGTCTGGCAGATCAAACCTCCAGGTGATGTGCTGCACCTGTCTTGACAGATCGTTCGTCTGCCTGAAGGATAGCTCCACGGTGTGTTCTGTCACGGGGTGCAGTGTCCCTGGGGTGTATGCTCTCCACCCTTTCGCCATCGATGACTCAGTCTAGAACAGGAAGTTCTGTCGAAGAGACGAGGCGATCAGCAACTGGGCGCAGAAGTACGAACTGAGAGTCAGAAACCTCGCACTCTCGAAGCGCTGGCGGAAGCGGTCCAGGGCCAGCACCGAATCTGAGAACAGGAACAGGATGGCTCCCGCGAGGGCAAGCAGATTCCCAGAATGCCGGACCCGATTCCATCGCTCGAAGGCTTGCCAGGTCATGATCAGGATCACGATGATGTAGGCCAGGACAGGAAGCCTCAGCTTGGCCAGATGCGGAGCCAGCAAGAGGTAGATCAGGGCGCCGTAGAGGACCGCAGGCGCCAGTGACCGGACTGAGAAACTGAAGCCTATGCCGGCCGTGAAGGCAATCGTGTAGGCGATCTGCCCGACCAGGAAGCAGGCCAGTCCGGCCACGAACCTATCCGAGGGAAGCATCAGGAGGACATCACCCATCAGACAGAAGACCAGCCCTGCCACGAGGGCCACCGCGCGGATCGAGGGGTCTGCCCGTGCATCGCTCAGCGCGATGACCAGGATCAGGACCATGGTCAGGGGCTTGAAGCAGTACACGTGGCTTCTCGGGCCACGGTACTCCGCCCGGATCTCCAGGGCCGCAGACACGAGGGCCAATACCGTCACTGCCAGCGTGAACATTGCTACTACCTCCTCGACGGCACCGAGATCAGCCGGTGAGACCATGGGGCAACTCGGCGCTGCCCCACAGTGGCCTGTCAGCGAGCCTTCGCAAGATCATTCCAGCGTGGTGTCCAGCCGGTGTCCCATCAGGACCATTCCGATTGGCATGAGGATCAGTGCGACCACGAATGGTCCCGTGGGCCTGAGTCTGTACAGCCAGCCAGCCGCTACCGAGGCCAGCACCATGGCCAATGCCACGGCGGAGTCCGCGGCTCCCAGCGCCAGGCCTCGGTTCGATTCCCCCAGTAGGCTTCCGGCACGGGCCTGGGTCAAGGCTCGGCACGCGGTGACGCTTCCTCGCAGGGCGTAGGCCAGCATCACTGGGCCCACCGCCGGCGAAACTGCGATCAGAAGCACTGACAGCCATACTAACGTCTGCCCGATCAGAAGCGCCGCGGCTGGCTTCCCCAGCCTACGGCCGAGGATCAACGACAACACGGTGCCCCCCACGGAGGAGATCGAACCCAGCACCCCTATGTGCGAGGCACTCCAGCGATGTACGTCGGCCAAGTAGTTGGGGGCCAGGGGGAAGGCTATGTGCATAGCGAAGAAGGCCAGCAGAACCGAGCCGGCGAACCCCAGAATGCACGGGGAGAGAAGTGCCCTCCAGTGGACGAGCGCTGTCGAAGTGCCGTCCGGCGTCTGCGGCGAGAGGAACAGGACATGCCCTAGGGAAGCGGTGAAGAGCACGGCGGAGGTCAGGTAGACGACTCGCATCGAAAACGTATCGGCCAGCAGTCCCCCCAGGATGGGAGAGACCACCATTCCTGCGGTGTAGGCTGCCACGGTCCTGGTGTACACTCTGCCCAAGTCCCGACCGCGGGCTGCTGTCGCCAGATAGGCGTTGATGAACGGCATGCAGCACATGGAGAAACTGTAGAGCACCAGTCCTGGGATAAGATCTCGCCAGTCACGTGCTACTGAGCAGATAGCCATCCCCAGCACTCCGCAGATGCAGCTCCCGAGCAGGGCTGGCTTGCGCGCCAGCCGATCGGAGAGATAGCCAGAGGGAATGAAGCTCAATGCAGGAACTATGGTCATCATGGAGAGTACAGTGCCGATCTGGGTAGGGCTGGCTCCCAGGCCCTCGATGTAGAGGGGCTGAATGTGGAAGAACAGCCCCTCTCCCGCTCCCCACAGGAACATGATCAGGGTCATGATTCTGATATCTCGGTTCATGTGGTTCAACAATGCCTCCCATGGTGGTGCGCTAAGGGACGCCAGGAGTGAGAAGCGGCGTGCGAGATCTTGCGCCCTACACCCACGGCACGGAAGAGCAGACCGGTGAGCCGCCCAACTATACTCAGGATGCCGTCCCCAGGCAAGTCCGAGCCACGTCTCCCCTCTGACAGGCTCCCCGCCATGCTGGGGGGGAATGAGGGGGGCTCCACCTCCGAGCCATCCCGACTGGTTCCGCAGGACCATGGCCGGGCGATGAATCACCCGGCTACCAAACAACGCCCGATGAATCGGGTTACACTTGGTCGGCGGGCAATCCGGCGACCAAGACCGCGGAAGGGACTCAGCGTAAGGAAGCAGACGGTCGGCGACAGGGCCGTGTTCATAGGGCGATGCTCGGTAGACCCCCGATTAGCCGGGGGGCTGTTTCGCCTCGCGGCAGGCGGCCGAGACTCTTCCCTTCGACGGAGTTCACCCTGAGCGGAGTCGAAGGGCTCAGGGCAGGCGCTTCGCTCAGAATGACGCTTTGCGGCTGCCCTCATCCTGAGCGACCAGCCGGAGCGAAGGATCTCCTCCCTCCTCTGACACGAGCCGGGCCTTCAAGCCTCCGTAGCGTGCAGTCAGGCCACTGACGTCCATCGTCAGCCCCATCGAAGGAGGAACCACCGTACGCTCTTTGCAGATCGGTGGGCGGCGGACCGTCCCATCACGACAGCACAGCCTGAGAATGGGGGGCAGGCCAAACAAGAGAGCGGATGGCTCGGGTTCCGTGGAGCAAGGCGACGATATTGGCCGAGGTCTGAAGAGCGAAGCCGATGGTGTTCAGGATCGGTGGCAAGGATGCGCCCTTGGGTATGCTACGGATCTGGGTCGAGCGGTCAACGGGATTGGCGGCGTCCCAGCAAAGCACATCGCGCCCTTGGCTCCTGCCCGAAGACGGCGCGTACGCCTGCTCAGTCGGGACATGGAGTCCAGGTGGCCGCGCATGTCACCGGTGTGGTAGATGGCTCGGCGAACTGCGCTCCGTCCCTTGCCTGCCTCTCCCGTGTCGTGGTGTTCCTGCCCGTGCTTCCCCACGCTGAGCTCCCGCTTCTGCGGTTACTCATTCTGGCGCGCCACGGCGATCGCCGTCCTGCCTCGCCAGAAGGAACCCATCGCCAAGTAAACGCTCCAGCGCGGCCATGTTCTTGGGTCCGACGCGTAGGAAGCGGAATCCGGAACGGCACGAGCCGTCCTCGGGATCCTGCCGCTTCCAGACGCACTTGGCACTGAAAGCGATTCGTTCGGTGGCATCCTCTGCCAGGGGTACGACCAGCTCCAACTGGTAGACCTTGCCTGGCGTCACCGGCTGCTCGTTGATAACGCATATGCCTCTTCTTGATACGTCCTCGAGACGACCGATGATGCGCAGAAGGTCCGTGTCCAATACCCTGAGGTCGAAGATCGACCGGACTCGGGCCGACCTTCTTCTGTCTTCCATTCTCCATCTCTCCCGAGTCGTCTCGTCTGGAGATCAGGCGCAACGGCTACGCACGGTGGTCCTCACCGGTGGACTATGGTCTGAGTCCTTTTGAAGTGACGTTCCGCTCTGACGCCGAGCAGGCCCGGTGCGGTTCGGCTCGGCGGGCAACTCCGCATCTCTAGCGCCCCGATCGGCTGCCCTCAGGGCCAACCCTGGGGAATGGTGTGGGGCCACTCCCTTAACGGGCTCGGTGACTCCCAAACGCCAACCCACTCACGTTGCGGGAAGCAGGTACAGCAACACGGCGAAGTAGTGACAGATGCTTCCACCCATCACGAAGAGATGCCATATCGCGTGATTGTAGGGCAATCGCTTCCAGGAGTAGAACACGACTCCTACAGTGTAGGTGATCCCACCGGCGGCCAGCAATAGGAGCCCGCCGAGTGGGACGGCCACGAGCAGTTGCCGCAGCCCGATTACACTCAGCCAGCCCATGGCGATGTAGGCCAGTACGGAGACTCTGCGAAACCGGTTGGTGAAGAAGGCCTTGAAACCGACCCCGGCCAGGGCCAGGAACCACACGATGCCGAGGAGAGCCCAGCGCCAGACCCCCTCTAGGCAGATCAGCAGGAATGGGGTGTAGGTCCCGGCAATGAGCAGGTAGATTGAGGCATGGTCGATGACCCTGAAGACTCCCTTGACGCGGGGCGATTGAAAGCTGTGATAGAGTGTGGAAGCCAGGTAGAGGATCACCAGACTGGCACCGTAGATACTGAAGCTGACGACGCGAGATACGTCGCCTCGTAGAGTCGCCAGGACTACCAGGAGGGTCAACCCGGCCACGCTGAGGCCAGTTCCAATGCCATGGGTGACCGCGTTGACTATCTCCTCTTTCACGGTGTAGGAGGGCAGAATTCGGTTCACACGCTTCGGCTGCTTCGTTTGAGACATGATTTCCCTACTCCCTCACAAGCCTGCCATCCGCAGGCGACTGACCGGCATCACGGATAGCCTCGAATAGACCGGAGTCCTTCGTGACGCGTATGGCCCCGCGATAGCACAACCTGCGCTCCACCAGCCTCCGGAGAGCCGTCAGCTTGTCGCAAGATAGGTCTGCCCTGGCGGTCGTGGATAGCACGTAGGCGATCAATGGAGCTGCTTCCGTGATAACGAGATCGTCCTCGTATCGCCGCAACTTCACCCCTACGAACCACCGGGAGAGCTGAGCCTCTCCGTTGTCGAGAAGGAATGGCTCGCAGGGGTTCTCGTTTCCGAAGAACGCGGTGGGGCTGACCTGTCTCACCAGATCGTGAAGCTCCAGGAGGTGAGCCCGTCCGACGGTCGAAGCATACACCCTTCCATGGGGCTTCAAGACGCGCTTGATCTCAGACAAGGCCTTCTCCCTGTCTGGAACGTGGTAGAGCATGTGATTGGCGAGGACGGCGTCGAATCTCTCGTCTTCGCAGGGAATCGATTGGGCATCAATGATCCGGAAGGCGAAGCCCCGCGAGTATTGTCTCAGATTCTCCTGGGCTTTCTGTACCATGCCGGGCGAGAAGTCCGACAGGGTGACGTGCCAACCGGTGGGAATGCGCTCCAGATTCTCCAACCAGAGGTCGCCCGGGCCGCACCCCACCTCGAGCATCTGGCTTCTCGCCGACAGGTCCAGTTGGTCGAACAACCACCGGAACCAGCCCGTCGGGTTGGTGCTGAAACGTCGGTGCAGTGCCTTCCGGGCATCGAGATTCGCTTCGTCCCGGTACTGCTTGGACAGCAAGTACTCCTGGTCTGTCATCCTGGACAAAGTGACCTCCCGTCCTCAGGATGGTCGCAAACCCAAGGCACCGGACCGATCCGACGGCAAGCACAAGTCCTGGGCCATCCGAGGCTGGATCGACTTGAGCTGGCTCACGTCCATGCCCCGATTCGAGTGTTAGGATATCACAGAATGGCGAACCGGTCAACGAGATTGCGTGCGGGGGGCCTTGTCCGGCGCGGGCTCTGGTTGTCCCTGGAACACTCCTGGCGAGGGAGGGGTACTCACGAGGAAGCGTGCCATCGGTGCCACGCCCTGCAACCAGCAACAGCCTCGAAGGCCCGAGCATTCGTGTTGCCAGGGTTTCCGAGGCTGTTGGGTGGATCGGGTCTGCCCATGACATCGCGCCGGCGTTGCTCAGGCTCCGGCCGAGGTCGCGTGCCAGGCGGGACATGCCTGTGGCCGATGCTACTCGTACCGCAGGGCCTCGATGGGATGAAGTCGAGCAGCCCGGCGCGCGGGGTAGACTCCGAAGACCAGCCCTACGCCAGCCGCGACTCCCGTCGCTATCGCGATGATGTCCGTCGTCACCACGGAGGCGACCCCGATGACTCCCGATATGAAGCCGGACCCAGCAACGCCGATGGCGATGCCGACCAGCCCGCCGGCCAGAGTCATGACCAGAGATTCGATCAGGAACTGCACCAGTATGTCATTGCTGGTGGCTCCCACCGCCTTGCGGATGCCGATCTCGCGGGTGCGTTCGGTGACGGTCACCAACATGATGTTCATGATCCCGATTCCGCCTACCAGGAGGCTGATTCCGGCTACAGCCCCGAGGAAGAGGGTGATGACGCCGGTGATCTCGCTCGATATGTCCAGGATCTCCTGCTGGTTGATGATTCTGAAATCCTCTTCGTCGTCAGGCCCGATCCCGTGCCGGTCGCGGAGAATGGACGTGATTTGATCCATGGCTGCGTCGGTCTGATCCTCCTGCGCCACCGCAGCGTAGATGATTCCCAGCGGGCGATCGCCCGACAGGGTCCGCGCCTTGAAGAGACGCGACTGCGCCGTCGTCAGCGGCACGACGACAGAATGGTCCTCGCCGGTCATGGCCGACATGCCGCCCTTCTCTTGCAGCACGCCGATTACCGTGAAGCGGGTTCCATCCACCTTGATCGTCTGTCCCACGGGATACTCGTCCTCGTCGAAGAGGTCCTCGTAGGTCTGCCACCCCAACACGGCGACTCTCTCAATATCCTGAAGGTCCGCGTCTGTCAGGAAGCTGCCTGCGGCCATCTCCAGATTGCGGATCTCCAGATACTCCGGAGTAGTACCTTGCACCGAGGGATCTGAGCTGGATTCTCCCTTGGTCACCCGGAGCCCCCCACTCACAGTAGGGGCGATGACTGAGAGCGACGGGGCGTTGAACGCATTGCTCAACGCCTCCGCGTCGGAATTGGTCAGGTAGACCGGGCCCGTGGCATCCTCCGTCTGCTGGGATCTGATGATCAGCATGTTGGTGCCCAGGCTCTCTGTGTGTTCTCTGACCATCTCCTCGGCGCCCTTGCCGGTCGATGACAGGGCGATGACGGCTGCGACACCGATTATTATGCCCAGCATGGTAAGTGCTGCGCGCATCTTGTTGCTTGTCAGCGCAGTCATGGCCGTGCGCAGACTCTCGTATATGTTCATTCCTGGCTCCTTCGGCTTAGAGCCTCGTTCCTGGCAGATGGGAGCAGGCTCGGAATCGACTGGTCCAACGACTCATCGCGCTCCAGCAGGCCGTCGCGGATGTGGATCAACCGACGACTGTACTGAGCTGTCTCCGGATCGTGTGTCACGAAGATCACGGTGATGCCCTGGTCGTTGAGTGCCTTGAAGAGACGAAGCACGTCGTGGCCGGTGTGGCTGTCCAGGTTGCCGGTTGGCTCGTCTGCCAGGATGATGCTGGGATTCGCAGCTACTGCCCTGGCGATCGCGACTCGTTGTTGCTCCCCACCGGAAAGCTCCTCGGGTCTGTGGGATAGCCGGTCATCCAGTCCTACCGTCTCCAGCGCCCTTCTCGCCATTTCGTGCCTCTTGCCTGCGGCGATGCCAGCATAGACCAACGGCAGTTCCACCTGGCGTATCGCGGACGTCCTGGCCAGAAGATTGAAGCCCTGAAAGACGAAGCCGATCTCTCTGTTGCGAATACGCGCCAGTTCCCGCTCGTCCAGCTTCTCTACGTCCTCTCCGTTGAGGGAGTAGTGTCCGGAGGATGGCGCGTCCAGACAACCCAGCACGTTCATCAACGTGGATTTGCCCGACCCCGAGGGACCCATGATGCTCAAGAACTCACCCTGGTCGATCTGGAAGGACATCCCTCTCAGCGCGTGTACCTCGACCTTGCCCATCTGGTACGTCTTGGTGATATCTCTGACGTCGATCATCGGATGGCTCATCTCACGCCATCCATCATGCGCATACCAGGCATCATGTACTCGGACTCGGCGGCGCCCTCGATCTGAGGCAACGACAGCACGTCTCCCTCGGCCAGGCCACTCAGGACCTGGGTAAGGTGTTCGTCTCTCAAGCCGATCTCGACCTCGACCCTCTCCGTGTCTCCTGACGGAGCGAGGCGGGTCACGTAGTAGCGCCCCGCGGCTCGATCGGATTCGATGGCTTGGTTGGGAGCCAGCAGGACGTCTTGAGCCCTGGCGGTGACCATCTCGACGTCTGTGGTCATGCCAAGCCGTACGGGAAGATCCCCGGGATCGAAGCTGATCTCCACCAGGTAGGCCACCGCGCCCCCCACATTCGTGGCGCTTGAGGCGATGTAGGTGACCGTGCCCGAGACCTTGTCGTGGGGCAGGGCCTCGAACGTGAGCCACGCTGTCTGTCCCTCGCGAATCTCAACTACGTCCAGTTCATCTACGTCGGCGCTCAGCACCAAGTCCCCCTGCTTGGCTATGACGAAGGCGGGCATTGCTGCCGAAGTCATCTCGCCTTCACGCGCCATCACCTGGAGGATCGTTCCGTCGAAGGGGGCCTTCAGAAGGGCATCTTCCAGGGACGACTGCGCCTGAGCCAACACCAGGGCGGTCTCATCTGCCTGGGCCTGAACTACGGCCACGTCTTCGGCTCTGGGGCGATCAAGTACTTGCGCCAATTGCGCCTTGGCCTGATCCAGTTGACTCTGAGCGATCTCGACGTCTTCTGCGCTGGGTGGTTCCAGCAGCTTCTCTTGAGCCAGGAGCGCCTGCCGGACGCTGATCTCCGCAGAGAGTACCTGGGCCTCGGCCGCATCCACTGCGCCTTGTGATGACATCGGATTCCCTGCCGTGCTGTCCCGCTGGCCCTGTGCTCCCCAGAGTTGGTTCTGGGCCGACTCTACAGAGAGCTGCGCGGATGCGAGGTCCCGCTCCGTGGGCCCTGCCAGGAGCCGATCCAGGCTGGCCTGGGCGCTTCTCACGCCGGCCTGTGCGGTGGCGATCTCCGCCTCGCTGGCCGGGCGCTTCGTCTGATCGAGACGCGCGAGAGCCGTCGCCAGACTGGCCTCGGCCCGAGCGACCTGGTCGCTCAGTTGGGCGTCGTCCAGGCGGGCCAACACCTGCCCCTCTTCGACCTCGTCGCCCTTGGCTACGAGTGTGTCCTCGACGATGCCGTTGCTCTCGAAAACCAGGTTGGCCTGGCTCTGTGCCTCGACGATGCCGGTGGCGCTTATCGTCTCTTCGATGTCGCCGCGCATAACCTGTGCCGTCAATACCTGCAGTGCCGCGGAACCGGATTCCGTACCGGATGTCCCGGCGCCGCATCCGCAGGTTGTGAGTATCACTGCCGAAATCGATACGACGATGGCGGCGATCTTCAGCCTTCTCATGTTGCTTGTCTCCTTCTCATACCTCTCATAGTCTACGCTCGAGAGTTCAGTTCTCTGAGCAGTACCATTATGCCACGTGCGAGTGCATCGCAACAGTGCCATCGGTCAGGATCGCTGATATGACTTTGGTCACTATCGCTAGCACTCGATGGCAGGGAAGCTCGGCTCACAGCAGCTATCTGCTGCTCGGCAGCCCGGCGCAGGGTCCTCGCGGATTCGCCACGGACGCAGCCGTTGCGGTCAGTGCCTTCGGAATGATCTCGATTGGACAGGGTGTCGCTCTCTGCGTATAATGCGTGCTGTGGGTGCCTGTGTCGGCGGAAGGATCTAGGCGGTCTTCGACCAGTGCAAACCGAATACGCCGTTCTCCGAATCGTGTGGCCTAAAGAGACTCTCCATGGCTCACGATCGTAGTGCCACTGCAACGCGTGGCCAAAGGTATGAATGGAAACGCTCATGCCTCCCGTGCTTGGAAAGGAGAATGCCCCAGGGATCTTCTCGGGACCCGACGTTCTCCCAATACGGACGTCGGGTTTCTGGTTGTGAGAGACAGGAGGTTCGCATGCGGATGAATGCGGCTGTGCTCACCGTGAGTGACAAGAGCTATGCCGGTAAGCGAGAGGACGTCAGCGGCCCGCTGGTGGCCGAGGGGTTACGCGAGATGGGGATGACGGTGCTGGAGCAGAGTATCGTTCCAGATGAAGAGGATCTGATCGTGTCCACGTTGACCCGGCTGGCCGAGTCCGGCGACGTGGACATCATCGTCACGACCGGCGGCACGGGCCTGGCGCCGCGGGATCGCACCCCTGAGGCGACGTTGCGTGTGTTGGACCGCGAGGCCGCCGGGATTGCTGAGGTGATGCGCTCCGCAGGTTGCAGGAACACGCCCCTGGCGGCCCTTTCTCGTGGCGTGGCGGGGCTGCGGGGGAGGTGTCTGATCATCAACCTCCCGGGGAGCACGAGCGCCGTGGAGGATGGAATGGAGACGCTGAGAGATATCCTTCCCCACGCGATACAGATGGCGCGCGGCGAGAACCTCGAGCACGGGGGTGACCGCCATGCTCACTGACGATTCCTATCCCATGCTGAGCGTTGAGAGCGCTCGCCAGCGGATCCTGGCCCGAGTCTCGACTCTGGGGGCTGTGATGATCCCCATCCTCGATGCCTTGGGGAGAGTCCTGGCCTGTGATCAGAAGGCCGAGGCGGACGTCCCGCCGCACGACAACTCGGCCATGGACGGCTACGCCGTGCGGGCCGGCGATCTGACCGGCTCTGCCGGTGCGCATCCTCGGTTGCGAGTGATCGGTGAACTCCCTGCGGGGCAGGTGTGGGCCGGTGAAGTCAGCAGCGGGGAAGCCTTGCGCATCATGACCGGAGCGCCCATCCCAAGAGACGCGGACACGGTCGTTCGCTTCGAGGAGGCTGAGCCCCAGGGTGAGTGGGTTGTCATTCGCGAAGTGCCGCGGCGAGGCAGCAACGTTCGGCGCGCTGGCGAGGACATCCGCGAGGGAGACGTCGTGTTGCGCAGAGGACAGATCCTGAGGCCTCAGGAGATAGGCATGCTGGCGTCCATGGGGCACTCCAGGGCCCTGGTGTACCGGCGTCCTCGTGTGGCGGTACTGGCTACAGGCGATGAGATCATACCCATTGACGCCCCTCCGAGTCCGGGGAAGGTGCGGAACATCAACAGCTACAGTATCGCGGCTCAGATAGCTGAAGCCGGCGGCGTGTCTCTGGTGCTCGAAATCGCTCCCGACCAGGAGGACTCCCTCTCGAACAGACTCCGTCGAGCCCTCGAACTGGGGTCAGACATGATCGTCACGTCCGGCGGAGTATCGGTTGGCGATTTTGATCTGGTCAAGCACGTGCTGAACACCGAGGGCAGGGTCGATTTCTGGTGGGTCAACATGAAGCCGGGGAAGCCCATGGCCTTCGGGAGCATTGCAGGGGTACCTCTCTTGGCCCTACCGGGCAACCCGGTCGCTGCCATGATCAGCTTCTGGCTGTTTGGTCGCCCGGCGGTGCGCAAGATGCTCGGCCACACGTTCTGGGAACTCGCGGAGGTACAAGCTCGGCTCCGCGAGGCCGTCTCGCGCAAGGACGGGCGTCGCCACTATCTGCGCGTGCGCCTGTATGAGACGGACGAAGGCCTGGAGGCGGCACTGACCGGCGATCAGGGCTCCGGCATCCTCATGTCCATGGTCTCCGCCGATGGCCTGGCGGTGATACCGGAGGATCGTGACCATCTGGAGGCAGGGAGCATGGTGAAGGTCTTGCTGTTTCGGGAGCCGGCACGGATCCCCGGCTTCACGTGTTTCGAGCCCGCGGACAGAGAGCCGATAGGATGACCTGCGATGAGCGATTTCCGAACCACAAGCGAATACCCGATGATCCCTCTGGAAGAAGCGTGGCGGATCGTGGCAGACACGGTGGCTGCGCTGGGTCCCGTCCCCATGAGCCTGACTCAACTGCAAGGTCTGGTGCTGGCGGAGGACGTCGTGTCAAGGTGCGATGTGCCGCCGTTTGCGGCTTCGAAGATGGATGGCTACGCTATCACTGCCGGCGATGGGGTGTCGGAAAGGCACGTGCTGGGGGAGAGGGGAGCGGGCGACGCTCCGGGAGCGGGGATCTCGCCGGGAACGGCGGTTCGCATCATGACCGGCGCAGCGCTGCCGGAGGGTGCCGATGCCGTGATCCCCGTGGAGCACACGCGAGAAGTGGATGGCCTGATGCACTCTATGCGGCGTGTTCGTCCCGGAGAAAACGTGCGACATGCCGGTGAGGACGTTGCCACGGGTGATATGGTGCTGAGGAGTGGCACGGTCCTGGGACCGGCAGAGGTTGGCCTGTTGGCCACGTTGGGGCGCCCGGAGATCCAGGTGTTTCCGCGGCCCCGGGTGGTCGTGATGGCCACCGGCGATGAGCTGATCCCTCCCGAGCAGCCTTTGGGGCCGGGGCAGATACACGACAGCAACTCGTTTGCCCTGTTGGCGGCCGTGAGGGCCGCCGGAGGGGTCGGCCGCAGACTGGGACCCGCAATCGACGATGAAGCTTCGCTGCGGTGCGCGCTTCTTCGGGCGTCACAGGACGCCGATGTGGTCATCACGTCGGGAGGCGTCTCCATGGGCACACGGGATTTGATGAAGCCGGTGCTGGCCAGCCTTGGTACCGTACTCTTCGGGCGAGTGGCCATCAAACCGGGGAAGCCTCTTACCTTCTCGACGATCGGGAACACACCGGTGTTCAGCCTGCCCGGATTCCCGGTTTCGTCGTTGGTCACGTTCGAGAACGTAGTGCGTCCAGCGCTGCGCATCATGGCCGGCCATGTGGCCCTGTGGAGGCCTGAGGTCAAGGCTCGCCTGACCCACGCAGTGCGACACGCGCCCGATCGGATGGAATTCCAGCGTGCCATCGTCGAACGGCGGGGCGGGACGTACTGGGCCACCACCACCGGTTCGCAGGTCTCCAGTCGTCTCAAGTCCCTGGTTGGCGCCAACGCCTTGCTGCGCATTCCCAGAGGGACCGGCGATCTAGAGGAAGGGTGCGAGATCACGGCGTTGCTCACAAACCAGCCGGAAACGGAGGCGCGCCGGTGATCACTCCTCGATGCGATCGAAACGGGCGAAGCATCAACTACCTGCGAGTGTCGGTCACCGACCGGTGCAATCTGCGCTGCGTGTACTGTATGCCTGAGGAGGGTGTCCCGTCGATTGGGCACGAGAGCATCCTGAGGTATGAAGAGATCACACGTGTCGTGCGCGTGGCCGCCAGCCTGGGCATCTCTGAGGTGCGATTGACCGGGGGAGAGCCCCTGGTACGAAAAGGGATCGAGCAGCTAGTGGACTCGATTGCGCTGATCCCGGGCCTGGCGGGTCTTTCCATGACCACCAACGGTGAGCTTCTGGCGCCTCTTGCCGATAGCCTGGCGCTGGCGGGTTTGCAGCGCGTCAACGTCAGTCTGGACTCCCTGCGCCCTGCGCGGTTCCGCGCGATCACGCGGCGAGGCACACTCTCCAATGTGCTCGCCGGAATCGAGGCTGCCCAAAGGGCAGGGCTGCAGCCCGTGAAGATCAACGTCGTGGTGATGCGGGGAATCAATGACGACGAGGTGGCGGACTTCGCCCGGCTCACGGTCGGGGCTGGTTGGAACGTGCGCTTCATCGAGCTCATGCCCTTGGGAGCAGGCGCTGCCAGGACCTACGCTGACTTCGTACCCATCGATGAGATCAGGGCCACCATCGAGGCCGAGCTGGGCTCACTGGAGCCCGCCGAACTGCAAGGCAACGGGCCGGCTAGCGTGTGGCGGCTTCCGCGCGCGAAGGGCACGCTGGGCTTCATCGGCGCCATCAGCCACCGGTTCTGCAGCCGGTGCAACCGTCTGCGGCTCACGGCTGACGGCAAACTGCTGCCCTGTCTCTTGTCGGACGCCGAGATCGATCTTCGCGGGCCACTTCGGGCCGGTGGCGGTGATGCCGAGCTGCGGGACCTGTTCCGGCAGGCCATCGATGCCAAACCTTCTGGTCACCGCATGGGTGAACGCGCTACCGCCGCGCATGAGATGTCACGGATTGGCGGGTAGGAGGCGAGCATGGGATTGTCGCACGTGGATGACGAGGGGCACGCCCGTATGGTTGACGTAACCGGAAAGGCCCCCACGGTACGAGAGGCAGTGGCTGCGGGGGAGGTCGTGATGCGACCCGAAACGCTGGCGCTGATCCAGAGCCGGGGGCTGCCCAAGGGTGACGTGCTGGCCGTCGCTCGCGTGGCGGGCATCATGGCCGCGAAGCGTACGCCGGATCTGATACCCATGTGCCACCCCTTGCCGCTCGGCAGCGTGGTCATAGACTTCGCGTTCGACGATGAGCGCTCGGCGGTGCTGATCTCGGGACGGGCCAAGTGCACGGGTGTCACGGGAGTCGAGATGGAGGCTCTCACGGCAGTGAGCGTGGCGGCGCTGACCATCTATGACATGTGCAAGGCCGCAGACCGAGGCATGAGGATCGGCAACGTCCGCCTGCTGAGTAAGATGGGCGGCAAGAGCGGGGACGTGATCTTGGAGGAGGGCCGGAAACCACCTGCTTCTCGCAAGGACCTGACCGGAAAGATCGTGGCGGTGTGTGTTAGCGATCGAAAGGGCACCCCCAAAACCTCCGTTGCGAAGGCTCTGATGCGGGCCAACTGGGGCATAGAGGGCGATGCTCACGCCGGCGAGTGGCACCGGCAGGTTGCTCTTCTGGCTTGGGAGAGCATCCAGAAGGCCCTCGAACGGGGGCTGGACGTCGGTCCGGGTAGCTTCGCCGAGAACATCACCACCGAAGGTCTCGAGCTGCCCTCTCTTCCCATCGGGACGAGACTGCGCGTTGGATCGGCCGTGTTGGAGGTCACACAGATCGGCAAAGAGGCACACGAACACGACGTGATTCACGAGCTGGTAGGCGATTCGGTCATTCCTCGGGAGGGGATCTTCTGCCGAGTCGTGGAGGGTGGCACGGTGAAGGCAGGGCAATCCATTACGGTGCTCACAGGCAAGGGCCAGGCATGATATACATCGGATTGGACGATACGGACAACGAACACTCTCACGGAACCGGTCACCTCTCCCGTATGCTGGCCCTGGAACTGCAGCCAGAATACGAGGTTCGCGGGATCACGCGCCACCAACGTACACCGGCCCAGCGGTCCGGCGCGTGATGGACGACCTGACTTCGCGAGGCGATGTGCCGGCCAGGTGCTCGGTCGGGGCACTCGATCCCTGCACGCAGTCCGTGTGACCACAGCCGGTGGTCAAGAGCCGCCGGGCCAGAGATCGAGTCCGGTCAACTGGGTGAAGAGCTGCGCCGCGGACTCGAATCGGAGGCTCGGTATGCCCACCGAGGTGGCAACAGCAACGTTCTTGTGGTAGTCGTCGATGAATAGACACTCTGCAGGCTCGCGGTGAATAGCCTCCAGCACCTTGCGAAAAGCAGATGGCTCCCGCTTGGTCTGGCCCAGCTCGTAGGAGTAGAACTGAGCGCAGAACACCTGTAGAAAGGGGTGGACTGCCCGAACGTACTCGACCCACTCCATTGCGTTATCGGAAAGCAGTACCAGATCATGCTCTGTTGCCAGGGTGTTCAGCACCGGGTCCATCCCCGGGACCCGGCGGTGAAGGTTGCGTCGGATTGTCTGCTTCAACTCTGAGATCGAGATGTTCCAGCCTTGCTGAGTGACGATCCGGGTAAGGTAGGCGTTCTCGGAGATTGTTCCGCGGAGGACAGCGTCGAGGTGATCGCCGGCGAAGGCCGGCAAGACCGATTGCTCGCTGATCCCGAGCTTGCGCGATAACGGCTTCTCGATTCCGACGAGACCTGCGATCAGGACTTCCGATAGGTCGAAGATCAGAGTTCGTATCATGCGCAGTGCTGCTCCCGTGCCCTCAGCCCTTGACTGCGGTCAGCCAGAGTTGGCTGAGCTTCGTGACCTGGCCGAACCCGCTCGCCTCCAACCAGGTGCGATAGTCGGCAAACGAGTGAGCGGCTCCACCGCTCGTTCCCCACATCAGCAACGTGATCAGACTGGTCAACTCAGTGGGCTCTTCGCCAGCCATGATGGTATCGATCACTAGCAGGCCATCCGACTTGAGCGCTCTGCCGACGCGACTGAGGAGATCGACGTTCTGATCCGCCGTCAGGGCTTGAGTGATCTGGCCGAGGAGTGCCACGTCGTAGCAGCGCACGCCCAGGTCTAGCGAGAGCAAGTCGCCCGATCGGAATGTCACCTGGGGCGTGATGTGAAGTCGCGAGGCCAGGTCTCTTGCCACCTCCAGAACCTCAGGTCTGTCGAGGCAGGTAACGTGAACCGCCGGGTCGGCTTGTGCCAAGGCCAGGCTCTTGATCGCGCATCCGGAGCCAAGGTCCGCGAGGCGGAGTTCCTGCCCGCGGCCCGGCTCGATGCCCGCGGCCTGCCACATCTGGAGGCTGACGGATAGCCTGGCAGAACGGTAGCTTTCCAGCCAGGCATCTTGTGCCCAGGTGAACGGCTGGCGGTACGGCTTGCCGCTCTGCAGAGCCCGAAGCATGCCGTGCCACAGATCGGGCTCAGTCTGCTCCAGGATCCACCGGCCGGCGTACGTCTTCTCGTGGAGCACCAAGAAGGTGGCGGCAGTGGGAGTGAGCGAGTAGGTGTCGGCCTCTCGGCTGAGCAGCCCTATGCTTGCCAAGTAATCCAGCAGCGCGCGAGTTCCTGAGACGTCACAACCGCAGTGGGCGGCCACGCTTGCAGCATCGGCAGCGCCGTCGGCCAGCGGGGTGAACACGTCCAACAAGAGGGCGATACGTGTGAACTGGCTCTTGAACCCGCCGGAATACAGGCCATACACCATATCGGGGTCTGGGGCGGACGATGATTCGGTCATCTGACTCTTCCTCGGAGGGCTGAACGCCGGCGGCGTGCGACCAGCCCGTGGATTATCCCACCTGCGTCCCACGACTGCCCTCCTATCGGCTTCCCGACACCGTACACCGAACCTGGAAGCCGCCAGGCATTCCTGGGATTCGTCGTTCTCATGCCAGACCCATCGGATTCATCTCCGGCACTTCCCGCCAGTGTCTGCGCGAGAGATCGATTCACGCAGTGTCTAGGAACCTTTCCGATCTATCCACTTGTCTATCACCGGCGCTTCGTATTCACGGAACTTGCCGAGCAATGCCTCCGGAGTCTCGGCCATCAGGATCATGGTGCGATGCTCCTCCTTGATGAAGCGCTGCGAGACGGAGTAGTCGAGGAACTCGGCCAGCCCGCTGTAGTAACCGCGTATGCTCAGGAACCCGCACGGCTTGCTATGGAGGCCAAGCTGGGCCCAGGTCAGGATCTCGAAGACCTCCTCCAGTGTGCCCATTCCGCCGGGCAGAGCGATGAAGGCGTCGCCCAGCTCGGCCATGACCGCCTTCCGCTCGTGCATCGAGTTCACTATCCGGGTCTCAGATAGTCCCAAATGATCGATCCCCTTGCTGACGAACATCCTGGGGATGACGCCGATGACCTCGCCGCCGGCATCCAGGGCGCCGTCTGCCACGTTCCCCATCAGGCCCGTAGTGGATCCACCGTAGACCAGCCCCAGGCCATTGGCGGCCAGGACGCGCCCCAACTCCCGGGCCGCGACGGCGTACTCTGGTCGCGCTCCGGGACTCGATCCGCAATACACGCACACTCTTTTCATGATTGTCTCACCTTCGAAGTATCGTTGTCAGCTCGGGCGCGCTCTTTCCAACATGGCAACCCGCCGGAGCGTATTGCCGCGTGGCGCCCCCAAGTCCTTTCATGGGTACGGCCTTGCGCTGCGACCCTCGACGATCGCGGTCTCCTCCCCGGTCAGGTCATAGAGTCTGTATACCACCTGGTCGATCAAGCGATCGGTCGCCCCGATGTGTGCAACGAGCTGCCCAAACCCCGGGCGATGCCGGCGGTACGCTTCCGCCAGATCGCTCAGGTTCCGCATCCTATTGACCAGGACCATCGCGAAGCCCTTGAATGCCTCCTCGTTCCAGCCAAGGCTATCATCCAGGTGCCGCGTGGTGTGAGTGTCTTGACCTACAAAGGGACGGCAGGCCTCGGCCAGGTTCCACAAAGTGGCCTCCTGCTTCCCCTGTCTACGCAGCACCTGGAAGGCCTTCGGGTCGGCGACGCGCTCGATGTCCTGCCAGAAGGCCTGGATGTACGACCGCTTCTCCTTGTTCAGAGCGCTCATTCGCTCCGCCAGGTAGGCCAGCAGGTCGTGAACGACATCCGAATGCTCTGGCCGCTGACGCAACTGGTGATCGATGAAGCTGAGGACCGGCTGCACATCGCCGCCGTGCACGAAGATCTCGTAGAGCTGTTGTCCCTTCTTGTTCAGCCAACTCCGCTCATCCGGCGGGGTGGAGAACTCGATGCGCCGGATCGGAAGCAGGTCCAGATGCTTGATTTTCGTCTCCGCGTAGAGGGTGCCTCCCCGAGGAGCGACGAATGTGCGGAGATACCACTGTAGCAGCCGGCTGTTGAGCAGTGAGAGCAAGAACTCCAGGGTGTAAGGGGCTGCCTCGTTCTCCCGAGCCAGCAGGCAGAAAAGGTTGTTGCTGACGTACAAGTGATCTCGATCGAGCACGAGTCCCAGAGCATCTCCTGTCCGCACAGCGAGCAGTTTGGGCGACACGAAGATTCGTTCCTCGCGCAGCGAGGCGTATTCGCCTTTGTCCGGGTCGATGATCCCCGGGGAGTAGTCCACATGCCACCCGCTTCGTGCTAGCACGTAACGACCGACGATGTCCCCGTAGGATGATCCCATGACAAGCGGTTTGATGCTCGGTCCAACCGGCGTGACGCCGGGAGGGATGAACAGTCTTTTCCTGACGTTCCCCGAATGGATCCCTTCGTGAGATTCGAACTTCTCGCCCAGTCTCCAGCTTCGTCGCCCCATCTCCTGACGAATCCTGTTCTTGGCACTGTCGAGTTGCAGATTGAGGCGGTAATCAAGCTCTGGATCGTCGAACAATGCTTGTGGCAGGGCTCGAGCCGGCTCGACTTCGGTGCAGCGTGGGTCACGTACGGATCGCTGCACCTCGACGAAGGACTCGGCTTGCGGTTGAGTCTTGCGGATGATCAGAATCACCAGATCGTGGTTCACGGCAGGGAACGGACGCCCAGGCGCTGCCAGGCCGGTGTTGGGGATGAACACGATCTCGCGAATCGTGCGCTCCTGCACAAGACGCTTCCTTGTGAGAGGATACTCCTTGGCCAGCAAGCTGTCAGGCAGCAGGAAGCTCTGGACTCCATGCGGTTTCAGGACGTCCTCTGCTCTCTTTTGGAAGTACACGAAGCTATTGGGGGTTCTGGTGTCCGTGTCGAGTTGGCGCAGGTATTCCTTCTCATCTGGGTCGAGCTTCCCGCCCCACGGCGGATTGCCTATCACGACGTCGAAGCCCGCCCTGTTGCCCAGCGGCTGCCCAAGGTGATCGTAGAACACCTCGGGGAAGGCCAGCTCCCAGTGAAAGAAGCGTCGCTTCCGAGCCATTTGCCTGGCCCACTGGACCGAGAGCAACGACAGTAGCTCGTTTCGCTTGCCGATCAACGCCAGAGCGTCGTCGTAGTCCGCCCGGCTCACCTCGCCACCGAAGTAGGCGCTGACCCATAGATCGGCAACGGCCTCGAAGGGTGCCTTGAGCGCCAGGACTGCTTGAGCAGCACTCTCCTTCGTTTGCGCAGTGCCGAAGGAATCGCTCTCTGTTTCGGTGATCTCCAGTATCCGGCCCATCACGGTGGGCAGTTGCTGCCCGAGTTGATACTCGAAGAGGTTGGTCTGCCCCGCCTTCTGCTGGTTGAGTTGCGACTGGGCCTTCTTGGTTAGCGTGATCGGGGGCGCCCAGCCCAGGTCAGCGACTCGCGCGCCGATTAGAGAGTCTCCACACTTCAGATGGTGGTCGAGGAAGCTGAGCGGTCTGCCCTTCGATACCGTCGTCAGCCAGAGGCTCAACTTGGCCAGCTCGACGGCCAGGGGATTCTTGTCCACACCGTAGATGCACCGCTCCACCACTCGACGCCGCCAGAAGGCCAGATCCTCATCGTCTGTGGGACCGGTATCGACATGAGCATTGGTGGCGAGTCTCAGTGCCAGATACTCGCTGGCTTCCACGAGAAAGCACCCGCTGCCCATGGCGGGGTCCAGCACCTTGATGCTCATGATCTCATCCACAAGCATCTGGGCGGACGCTGCTTTCGCCGTCTTCCCCCTGGCCTCGTTGGTCCGCCCCTTGACCCGCTCCGTGATTTCATCGACCAGCGAGCCAAGCGTATTCCTGACGATGTACTCCACGATGTGCTTCGGCGTGTAGTAGGAGCCCGTGGCCTTGCGCTCTCCATGGTCCGTTTCTAGGTAGACCTGCCCGGTCTCTCGCCGATCCAGGATCCTGTGCCGACCGACCTTACCCGAGTTCGCGGGATCAGGCTTCAGGAGGCACTCGGCTTTCCAGCGTTCGCGCTTGCGATCCCGTGTTGCCACCATGGGCTCGCTGGCGTGGCGAGGCTGGTATTGGAGCAGTTCCTCGTAGGTGGAGCCCAGATGCAGTACGCCCAGAGCCCGATAGTCCACCAACTCGCTTCCCGATTCGGTCTGGTGACGGCAGATGCAGTCCAGTGCCTGGGTGAGCTTCTCGTCTCCGATGGCCATAGTCTCCAGGAATGGGCGCAGATCGGAATCGAAGAGCCCGCCGTTGAAGCGCGGCACGCCCATGCGTTGGCCTACCTCTGGCTGTGCTCCGTTCATGATGTGGAACAGGGTTCGAAGCCGAGTCCACAAGAGCGTGCCGGTGGGGGCAGTGGGGAGCTCCCCTCGGATCAGGTCTTGCTGGATGTTCCTCATGCTGTACTCTTCCCGATACTGATCGTTGTCCAGGGGCAGCAGTCCGCGGCTCTCGGCATACAGGATCAACAGCAGTCTGTATAGCAGGTAGAGGCTGTTGTCGTAGACCTGAGGCAAGTCGCCTTCGCTCAAGTTGTTCTCCGGCAGATCGATGAAGCCTTGCATCAGGTGTTCCAGGGCCCGGTATGTGTTCTCCTTCAGATCTTCCTCAAGGTGCCCGGCATGGTGGCGGCTGGCCTCCAGCGTGTCGTCCAGAAACGCGTGTCCCTGCGAATCCGGCCGGAAGGCCTCCGCGCCGAAGAACAGTATGAAGTAGCGCAGAAGCCGCGCCTCTTCTTGCTTCAGCAAGCTCACGAGATCGATCTCGTAGAAGATGGAGAGACTCTGGCAGGTGTCCTGGTGAACCAGCCTCCACAGGCGTCCATTGCTCAGGATGCCCCAACTCAGACCGCTGGTGCGAACGTAGAAGTCGATCTGCCAACCAGGATTCTGAGCCTTGAAGGTTCCCCGGCCCCCTTTGCCCTTCTTGCCCAAGGGTACGTCCCAGCGCTTGACTTCCCCCACAGCCAGGGCGCAGGATGCGTACTGGGAGCGCACTGCGGCCCTCATGGCTCTCTGACGGGCCGTATCGTCGGCGAAGAAGGCGTAGTCAGGCCGCTTTGCCTGTTTCTCCAGGCCCGGGACGGACGGCTGCTCCTGGTATGCGTGGCCCAGTTGCCGGAAGATCGGATTGAACCACCGTTCCCTCAACCGAGACTCGTTGTACTCGGGAAGCAACTCCTGCTCCTTGGAGTAGAGGTCCCGCAGCCAGGGCAGCATCGCTTCGGCCTTCGGCAGAGCTGCTTCCCAGCGGGGGTGCTCGGGCAGCAAGTTGCTGAGGCAGTGATCCGAGAATAGCGGCCGGCTGGGACGGGCCGGTGACACGCCCATGGGCAGTTGGAGGAACTGGTTCACAGGCGAGGACCTCCTTGCTCGCTGGAGCCACAAGACAGGTCAGGTCGCTGAGCAAGCATCATTATAGCCCATCGCATTCCGTGGCACAAACGAGCGTTCTGCGAGACGGAAGACGCGGCGGTGCGTGGGTGAGTCGGGGGCGTGAAGTCGGGCGGTTGCCGGACCGACGCGTTCGCGGTGCATTGGCTTGTTCGTTTTGGAGCTGGAAACGGTTCACCTTTCGGGTTTGGATGGTTCACTTTTGGAGTTCAAATGACACACCCTACAGAGAACCTTGACAAGACTGCAATTGCATGCTATACTGCATTCAGATATGACTTCAAGGTTAGATGCATAATGGGATGCAGCAGCGAACGCAATTGTCGAGTTTAGTGCCTTAACTGGAGGTGCTCATGGTGGAATCCCCCCAGACGCGGATCTTGGTGGATGAAGTCTACAACAGGATTCTAAGGACGCTAAACGACCGGGTTGCTCTGACACCCGAGAGACTCCCCGTTTCTGGCATCGCCCGGAAGTTGGGAGTGAGCCGAACACCCGTGACGATGGCTTTGGTCCGCCTGGAATGCGACGGTCTGGTGCGTAGAAGAGCCAACGGTGGTTGGTATACGAGATCTCTGAGATTGGAGGATATCGAAGAGATCTTCGAACTCAAGGAGGCCCTCGCTCCGCTGTTCATGAGTAAGGCTGCAGAGAGGATAACGCCGGAAGAAGCGGAGGAGCTGCTGAAGCTCGTGGAGCAACTGGAGAAGGCCGTCCATCTGAACGACGTGGATGGGTGGCTGGAAGCAGACAGAAGCTACCACGATCTGCTACTGAGGGTGATCAGCAATACCCGTTATGAGCAGATCCAAGACCAGCTCAGCAGCCAGATTTATAGACTCCGGGTGGGGCAGATGGTTCTTAAGGAGAGAATGGCCGTCTCTGCAGTCCAGCACCGTCAGATGGCCGAAGCCGTTGCTGCGAATGATCCTCAACTGGCGGCGAGGGTAACCCTGGAGCATCTCCGCAGTCTCAAGGCCAGCTTGGTGCACCTGGTGAAAGAGATCCTCATTCCGGTGATGGGCCGGGAAGGGGGGTTCTTGGGAACGGAACCGGCGCTCGAGTACCCCGGCGCGAGAGACTAGCCAAGACGCGCCGGTTGGACGCAAGAAATCACTTGAACTTGCGACTGGGCGGTCCGGTTGAGCAGTCAAGAACCGCGGACATGACAGGACGGCGGAAGCCGACACCTCTGGTGAAGCCTGGCCCAGCGAGGCGCCTGGTCCTGCGAGGCGCTCCCAAACCGCCTTGGCTGCGAAGTACAGGCGCGGCTACGTGATCCCTGGAAGCACCTGGGACACGGACTTATCGCCACCGATTGTCGGCGACCATAGAGTGGAAAGCTGTGGGGGGAGCACAATACTAGCGCTGGGCTCAGGCCCCAACCCTAGGACTGAGACCGCGCGATAGTTGGCGACTGGAGACTAACAATGGGTGCCTTTGAGGAATTCGAAGAGTATGTCGGCGAGATCAATGACTTGCTCTGTGTTGGCTGCGTATTGATATGGGACTTTCGGACCCAGATGCCATCAGGGGGAGCTCTTACAAGAGGCTGTCAACTTGCAACCATTAACCGCCTGGTTCACGAGCGAATCGTCAGTGACAACATGCGACGTAGGCTCGAGAGAGCAGAGTCCGAGGTGGTGGGAGAGGATCCGGATTCGTACCGTGTGCGCAGCGTTCGCCATGCCCGACACGGCTACGAAATGGCACGGCGCATTCCGTCGGGGATCATCGGAGATATCGGTGATTGCAAAGTCGTAGCCCAGCAAGCTTGGGCAGAGGCGAGAGAGCACAACGACTTTGACCAGTTCGCTCCACATCTCGAGCGGATGGTGAGCCTAAACCGGGATCTTGCTGATGCGATAGGATACTCAGAACATCCATACGACGCTATGCTGGCCCTGTATGTACCGGAAATGACTACGTCAAGCCTGCTTGATCTCCTTGCAGAGTTGAAGGCCGGGGTCTTGCCCCTGCTGGAACGCATTGAGCACAGCGACACCAGGATCCCAGACGAGTTTCTGTCGCAGGAGTACCCCGTGGATAGGCAGCGGGCTTTCGGTATGGATATCGCCCGCAGGTTTGGGTACGACCTGGAACGCGGACGATTGGATGAGTCACCACACCCGTTCATGATCTCGTTCACGCGGCAGGATGTTCGCATCACAACCCGGTACGATCTCAGGCGACCGCAGTCCGCCATCTTTGGCATTCTTCACGAGACAGGCCATGCTCTGTACGAACAGGGGCTAGACCCTACGTTGACTCGGGGGGCGTTGGCCTGTGACTTTGTGAGGCCATACGCAATAAACGGCACCAGCATCAGCCTCCAGGAATCTCAGTCGCGGTTGTGGGAGACCCTGGTGGGTCGCAGCCGCTCCTTCTGGCAGTGCCACTTCTCACGGCTAGCTGACTACTTCCCGGGCCAACTCCGTGGCGTTGAGTGGGAAGACTTCTACCGGGCTACCAACCAGGTGGAATCGAGTCCTGTCCGGCTGGGAGCCGATGAGATAGCCTACAACCTCCACATCCTGTTGCGCGTGGAGATCGAGGTAGCCTTGATGGAAGGGAGCCTTGAGGTAGCAGAACTGCCCGAGGCATGGAACGCGAAGACGAAGGAGTATCTGGGGATCACACCAGCCACCGATAGTGAGGGGGTACTCCAGGACATGCATTGGTCTACTGGCTACTTCGGGTCTTTTCCGACCTACTCCCTGGGCAATGTAATGGCGGCTCAGTTCTTTGAAGCCGCGCACCGCTCGGTTCCAGGGCTTGATGATGCCCTGGCTGTAGGTGACTACCGGCCACTGTTGAGCTGGCTCACCGAGAACATTTACCGTCACGGTCATGCGTACAGCGCGACCGAGTTGCTACAGCGAACGACTGGGGCCGGCCTTCAGACAAGGCCGTACCTGACCTATCTTGAGAAGAAGTACGATGAGATCTATGCCTGCGGAGGAAGGAGCTGATCTATCGTGGGCAGATACCTCGTCCGCCGGTTGCTCGTATCGATCCCCGTTCTCCTGGGTGTCACTTTCGTGGCCTACTTCATAATGACCCTTGCTCCTGGCGACGCTGTTGACATGCTTATTGACCCCGGTATGAGTGCCGAGGACATTCAACTCAAGCGAGAAAGGTTGGGGGTGGATAAGCCGGTAATGGTGCAGTATGCGAAATGGCTGAGTGAGCTGTGCCAAGGTAACCTGGGCTACTCGTTCACAACTCGGCAACTGGTCAGCCAACGCATCGGGGAGAGGCTGTGGCCAACTCTGACTCTGACTGTACTAGGGCTTCTGCTGTCCTATCTCGTTGCCATCCCCACAGGGGTGCTTTGTGCTGTACGTCAATACTCGCTCCTGGACTACGTCACGACCGTGTTCTCTTTCTTGGGTGTTTCAGTGCCGGCTTTCTTCTCAGGATTGCTGGCAATCTATTTCGTGTCTTTGAAGCTCAACCTGCTGCCAATAGGCGGTATGAGGACTATTGGAGCCCCGCCTTCGCTGGGAGATCGCATACTGCACTTGATTCTGCCTACCATCGTTATTAGCTTGCAGAACACTGGCGTGGTCATGAGATACACGCGGTCCAGTATGCTGGAGGTTATACACGAGGACTACATGCGGACAGCTCGCTCGAAGGGTA
>Ga0180432_10000869_pt1 | contig 49022 bp, 39 predicted proteins | sample SS_ome_10_FD_132414 | JGI IMG/M metagenome (GOLD analysis project Ga0180432, IMG submission 132414) | Hypersaline lake sediment archaeal communities from the Salton Sea, California, USA - SS_1_MS_2 metaG | ecosystem: Environmental > Aquatic > Non-marine Saline and Alkaline > Hypersaline >...
ATGTTAGATTTGCTCGTAGTGCTGCACGAAACGCAGTGAAGTGCGGCTTTGCGCCACTCCGCTGGCGCTCCGTGGCGCACTACGAGCCCCTCGCAGCGAATTTAACATTGTCAAGGTAGTTACTTGGGGCTTTGAGGTTCAGCGTCTCACGCGAGGATATTGCGCGAGATGACCATACGCTGGATCTGGTTGGCCCCTTCGTAGATCTGCATCAACTTGGCGTCCCGCATGTACCGCTCTACCGGGTACTCTTTGCTGTAGCCATAACCGCCAAAGATCTGCACGGCGTCGGTCGTCACCTGCATACAGATGTCGGTGGAGTAACACTTGGCGATGGAGGATTCCAGGTTGTTCGGCAACCCCTGGTCGGCCAGCCAGGCCGCTTTCCAGGTGATGAGCCGGGCCGTCTCGATCTTGATCTTCATATCGGCCAGCATGAACTGTATCGCCTGGTGGGCGGCCAGTGGCTTGCCAAAGGTCTGCCGCTCCTGGGCGTACCCGATGGCGGCCTCCATCGCCGCGCGGGCGATGCCGACGGCGCTGGCAGCGATGCCAGCCCGGCTCTTGTCCAACGTTTTCATGGCGACCTTGAATCCCGCTCCCTCCTGGCTCAACAGGTGATCGGCCGGCACGCGCACCTCGTCAAAGATCACCTCCGAAGTGTCTGAGCAGCGCTGCCCCATCTTGTTCTCCTTCTTGCCGGTGGAGACCCCTGGCGCATCGCGGGGGACGACGAAGGCACTAAAGGCGCGATAGTTGCGCTGGCCCGGCTCGGCGGTCGCAAAGACGGTGTAGAGCGAGGCCACACCGCCGTTAGTGATGAACATCTTGCTGCCGTTGAGCACGTACTCGTCCCCTTCGCGCCGCCACGATGTGCGCAGGTTCGCCACATCGGAGCCGGCGCCGCTCTCGGTCAGGCAAAAGGCGGCCATGATCGGCTTTTCCAGGAACGGAGTGAGGAAACGCTCTTTCTGCTCCTCGGTGCCAGTGGCAACGATGGGTGCCAGTCCCAGGTTGTTAGCCAGGATAGCCGTGCCCATCCCCGCATCGCCGGCAAACAACTCCTCGGCCACCAGGCACTCGTCCACCGAACCAGCGCCGACGCCCCCCACTGATTCTGGAATTATGACGTTGAGCAGGCCAGCGGCGTGGGCCTTTTCGACCACTTCCCAGGGGTACTCGGCCACCTCGTCGTAATGCTCGGCGCGAGGGGCCATCTCCTTGCGGGCGAAATCACGCGCCAACTTGCGGATGTATTTTTGTTCATCGGTCAGAGAAAAATCAATCATCTCACACCTCCATTATGCCATCCAGAAACCAGGTTCTTTCCGAAAAACCTGGTTTCTGGGATTTAGAGATTCTCCAGGATGCCCGCCGCCCCCATGCCGCCGCCGATGCACATAGTGATCAAGCCGAACTGCACGTCGCGCCGCTTCATCTCGTTGATGATCTGCACCGTCAGCTTGGCCCCGGTGCAGCCCAGGGGGTGGCCCAACGCGATGGCCCCGCCGTTGACGTTGGTGATCTCCTCGTCCAGCCCCAGCTCGCGGATGACGACCAACGACTGGGAGGCGAACGCTTCGTTCAACTCGATCAGGCCGATGTCGTCCAACGACATACCGGTCAGTTCCAGCACCTTGGGCACGGCGACGGTGGGCCCTATGCCCATGATCTCTGGCGGAACGGCGCCCACCGCGTACCCCACGAAGCGGGCCAAAGGCTTGAGGCCCAACGCTTCCGCTTTCTCCCGCTCCATCACCATCACCGCCGCCGCGCCGTCGGACATCTGCGACGAGTTACCGGCGGTCACACTACCCGTGGGAGAAAAGGCCGGGCGCAGTTTGGCCATCGTTTCCAGCGTCGTGCCGCGCCGGGGACCCTCGTCAGCGTCAAAGACGAACTTGCGGGTCGTTGGACTGCCGTTCTCCATCACTACCTGCTCGACCTCTAGCGGCACGATCTCGTCCACCCACTTGCCCGCGTCCTGGGCCGCGATGGCCCGCATGTGGCTGCGGTAGCCAAACTCGTCCTGTTCCTCGCGGCTGACGCCGTACTTGTTAGCCACGTTCTCGGCCGTCTGCCCCATACTGGAATAGATCTCGGGATAGTTCTCGGCCATCCAGGGATTGGGCGCGAACTTGTTGCTGGTCATCGGCACCATGCTCATAGATTCGGTGCCGCCGGCGATGATGCAGGAGCCAAAGCCGGCCATGATCCGCTCAGCGGCCAGGGCGATGGTCTGCAAACCGGAGGAGCAGAACCGGTTGACGGTCATCCCCGGCACGGTGTAGGGCAGCCCGGCTCGCAGCAGCGCGACGCGGGCCACGTTCATCCCCTGCTCTCCCTCCGGGAAGGCGCAGCCCACGATCACGTCTTCCACATCTTTGGCCTTCACCGGCGCGGCGCGGTCGAGTGCAGCTTTGATCACCACAGCGGCCATCTCGTCGGGCCGCACGTCCACTAACGTTCCTCGCTTGGCCCGCCCCACGGCGGTACGGGCAACGGAAACAATCACTGCTTCTTTCATTTTGTGACTCCTTTCAAAATCTGCAAATCTGCAAATTAGCTGATTCGCTGACTCGCCTAATTCCTCAGCGGCTTGCCCGTGTTGAGCATGTGCCAAATGCGGTCAAGTGTTTTTTGCTCGCCCAGCAGTGACAGGAACGCCTCTCGCTCCAGGTCGAGGATGTACTGCGGGTCCACCCACTGCGGCTTGGAGAGCTTGCCGCCGCAGAGGATGTGGGCCGTCTTGTTGGCAACGAGGGCGTCGTGCTCGGAAGCATAACCGGCTTCCCTCAGGCTCCAAACCATGATCTCTAGCGCGGCCAGGCCATTGGCGCCCACGGCCCAGAGTTCCTTGCCGCGCACCGGCGGGCGGAAACCCGAGTCGGCCAGATCCAACACCATGCGCTTGGCCTCGCTCAACAGATGATCGCGGTTCATCACGATCCGGTCGGCGGAGGTGAGGAACCCCCATTGGCGGGCCTCCTCCGCGCTGGCGCTGACCTTGCCCATGGCGACCCTCTCGAATATCTGCTGCAGAAAGGGGAGCGGGTCGGCAGCGGGGGTTTTCCTGATCACCGGCGAGATGACGCGCCGCACCAGTTCCTTGCATCCGCCCGCGGCCGGCACCAGTCCCACGCCGGCCTCCACCTGGCCGATGTACGCCTCAGCCGCCGCGCAGACCGCCGACGCGCCCATCGTCACCTCGGCTCCGCCGCCCAGCACCATACCGAACGGCGCGCTGACTACAGGTTTGGGGCAGTAGCGGAAACCCATCAGGGCGTCCTGGCCTTGTTTGATCACCGCGTCTAGCTGCTCCCATTCCCCTTGCTGGGCGGCCACTGCGACCACGAATATGTTGGCCCCGGCGCAGAAATGATCCCCCTGGTTGCCGATCACCAGCCCGACCCATTCCTTGTCCAATTCCTCCCTGGCTCGCTCCATCATCTTGAAAATGTCCGTGTCCAAAGCGTTCATCTTGGAGTGGAACTCGAGTCCCAGGACGCCGTCCCCCATATCCACCAGGCTGGCGCTGGGATTGCTGGCGATGACGCGCTGCTCGTCCGCCTTGACGTCTTTGATGACAAAAGCCCTGGGATCATCCGCCACGGCGACGTATCCCTTGCTGGCAGGGTCGTAATAGTGCAGCTTGCCCTTTTCTTTCTTGTAAAAGCTGGTGTGCCCGGCCGCCAGCATCTCTTTGACCCAGGGAGTCACCTCCATCCCCTCTGCCTCCATACGCGCCACCGACTCGGCCACGCCCAGCGCGTCCCAAATCTCGAACGGGCCCAGCTCGTGCATAAAGCCCCACTTGTTGGCATTGTCAATGGAGACGATGTCGTCGGCGATCTCAGGGATGACGCTGGCGGCATAGTTGAGACCAAAGGCGGTGGTGGCCCAGATGAACTGGGCGGCGCGGTCATCTTCAGCGCACAGTAGCTTGATGCGCTCGCCCGTGTCCTCCACCTTGCGGTGCTTGCCCACCGAGTCGAACCTGGGCTTGGTCGGCGGCCGATACTCCATCGCCCCCGGGTCCAGCACCCAGAACTGGCGACCTTCCTCGGTCTCCACTCGCTTGTAAAAGCCCTGCTTGGTCTTGTTGCCCAGCCATTTGTGTTCCACCATAGCCTTGATGAGGGCCGTGCTTTTTTCGTGCACCAACTCCTCGCGGTAGGGGTCGTGTTTGATGGCCGGGTAGAGATTGGTGTTGACGTGCGCCATCACGTCAATGCCGACCAGGTCGTACAGCCGGAAGGTGGCCGTCTTGGGGTGGCCGATTATCGGCCCGGTGAGGCTATCCACCTCCTCGACGGTGTAGCCGTTATCGAGTGCGTAATTCAGCGTGAATGCCCCAGAGACCGAGATGAAGCGGTTGGCGATAAAGTTGGGCGTGTCTTTGCAGACCACCACCCCCTTGCCCAATGTCCGTGTGCCGAACTCTTTCATAAATTCGAGCACGTCGGGCAGCGTCTGCTCGTGGGGGATGATCTCTAGTAGCTTGAGGTAGCGGGGTGGGTTGAAAAAGTGCGTCCCCAGGAAGTGAGCCTTGAACTCGTCGGAGCGCCCATCGGCAATCTCTTTGATGGGGATGCCGGAGGTGTTGGTGCTGACGATACAGTTCGGCTTGCGAATCTCCTCGATGCGGGTCATGAGCTGCTGCTTGATGTCGAGCCGCTCGACGATCACCTCGATGATCCAGTCCACCTCGCCCAGCCAGTCAAAGTTGTCCTCCAAATTGCCCAGCGTGACGCGCTCGGCCAGCTCCGGGGCAAAGAGGTTGGCCGGGCGGGCCTTGACGCACCGTTGCCACCCTTCCTCGACGATGCGGTTGCGCACCGCCGGGTGATCGAGCGTCAGACCTTGCTCCTTCTCTTTGGCCGTCAATTCCCGGGGAACGATGTCCAGCAGGTAGGCTGGGATGCCGGCGTTGGCCAGGTGAGCGGCAATCGCCGCCCCCATCGTGCCCGCGCCGATGACGGCCACACGGTTAATCGCGTACTCCATAGTTGCTCCTCCTTCAAATTTTGTCGTTACTGGCCAAGTTTCCAAACCTGCGTAAAACGTAATTCATAATGTGCAAGGCTTGCGTTTCACGCTTTTACGTTTTACGTCTTAACTCCTCACTTGAGCTGCGAGCTGCGGAATCCCAGTATGCGCCGGGCGACGATGAGCTTGTTGATCTGCCCCGTGCCCTCGAAAATGTCATTGATCTTGGCGTCGCGCATCCACTTTTCCAGCAGCAGCTTGCGCGAGTAGCCCAGCGGGCCCATCAACTCGACCGCTTTCTGCGTGATCCAGGTCACCGCCTCGCCGGCCTTGGCCTTGCACATGCTTGCCTCGACCGGGTTATTCATCTTCATGTCGGCCATCCAGACGGCGCGCAGGACGAGCAACCAGGCCGCCTTGAGTTGGGCCTCCATATCCATCACGTCCCGCTGCACGGCGGTGAGCTTGTGACGCGGCACGCCGTAGGGGAACTCGACGCCGTTCTTTTCCAGCTCGGTTTTGACGAACTCGAACGCTGCCCGTCCGACGCCAATGGCGCTAGAGGCCACCAGCGGACGGGAAGCGTTAAAGGTCTGCATAGCGCCCTTAAAGCCCTTGGTCTTTTTTCGATCCTGCACCTCTGGGCTGCCGAGGATGTTGTCGAACGGGATGCGGCAATTGTCGAAAACGATGGAGGCCGTGTCGCTGGCGCGGATGCCCAGTTTCTCCTCGACCTTGGTGACGCTCATGCCGGGCGTGCCCGCCTCGACGACGAAACTCTTGATGCCGGCCCTGCCTGCCGAGCGATCCACCGTCGCCCACACCACCACGAAACCGTCCGATTCCTGTGCCGCCATGAGGCCGCTGGTGACGAAAATCTTTTCGCCGTTCAGGATCCACTCGTTCGTCTCAGGGTCGAGCGTGGCCGTGCACTGGATGGCGGCGGTGTCGGAACCGGCGCCGGGCTCGGTGATGGCCATAGCGCCCCACTTGGGTTCGCCCTCGGTGAAGCGGGTGAGGAAACGCTCCTTCTGCTCCGGCGTGCCCACCGCCTCGATGGCCGTCCCGCCCAGGCCGGCGTCCGGCGTGCAGAGGTAAATGGCCGCGTCACCCCAGGACATTGTCTCGATGACGTGAGCGAGCATCATAAAGCCGATGGGCGGACGCTTGTCCTTCTCCGCCTTTGGTTTCTCCTCCTGGGTCTCGCCCCGGCCGAGTTGGCGGTCGAGGTTCTTTTTATTCATGGGCTTTTGGGTTTCCCACACCATGTTGATATAGTCCCAGGGCTTTTCGTGCTCGTTCTCGTCGTACTGCCGGGATACGGGCCGGATCATGCCCTCGGCCACCATCTTCATCATCGTCAGGTTGCGCTCAATAACGCTGGGTGTCTCAAAGTCTATCATCTTACTTCTCCTTCATCACAATTTGCGATTCGCCACTCACACGATCGCCATGCCGTCAAAGGTGACAAAGCCACGACCGTTGCGTAGCCACAACTCGACCGGGTGCTCGCGGATGTAGCCGTGCCCGCCGAGCACCTGCACGGCCCGGTCGGTGACGTTGAGCACCATGTCGTCGGCGTAGGACTTGGCCAGGTAGCATTCCTTGGTAGCGTCCTCGCCCCGGTCCAGTTTCCAGGCCGCCTCCCACGCCATCAGGCGCGTTGCGTCCACCTCGATGGCCATTTCCGCCAGCATAAAGGCGATGGCCTGGCGTGAGGCTATCGGCTCGCCGAATGCTTCCCGCTCTTTGGCATACTCGCGAGCGTACTCGTAGGCCGCGTTCGCCATTCCCACGGCCATTGCTGCCAGCGCCGCCCGCGAATAGTTGAGCAGGCGGCCAAAGTCGCAGCCGGCCTCGCCGCCCAGCTTGTTGGCTGCGGGCACGCGGCAGTCGTTCAACGCTAGCTCGTAGGTCGCCAGCGCCTTGATGCCCATGTTCTTTTCCCGCTCGCCGATCTCTAAACCTGACGCGCCCTGGGGCACGATAAAGCCCTGCGTCACGCCATCCTCTGCGGCCCAGACCAGCAACCGGTTGGCGTCGGCGGCCAGGGGGACGTAACATTTCTGGCCGTTGAGGACGTACTCCTCCCCGTCCAACGCAGCGGTGGTCGCCAGTTCGTGGGGGTCAAAATCGTAGCGCGGCTCGATGAGGGCCGCCGTGGCCGGCTCGAAGGCCACGTCACAGAAGAGGGGCAGGTACTCTGACTTTTGCTCCTCTGTGCCTCCTTCCAGGATGGGGAAGGCGAGCAGGCCGGGGGCCATCGCGTGCAAGGCGATGCCCAGGTCGCCGTAGGCCAATGTCTCGGCCACCAGCACGCCGGTCAGCGCCGAGTGTTCGTCGCCAAAGCCGGCGTACTTTTCAGGGACGTGGCTGGCGACCAGTCCCAGTTCCCAGGCGGTGTCAATCAGCTTGTTGGGGATATCTCCCGTTTCGTCGCACTCGCGAGCCGCTTCGCGCATCTCGCGGGTGGCGAACCTGGACACCGCGTCCACGATCATTTTTTGTTCTTCGGTCATACTAAAAGATATCATGGGTCTTCTCCTTATTCAAGTTTCACTGTTCTCCACGCGCTCCAACAGGCCTTGCAGCCAGTCCAACTCGGACTGCAAGTGGGAGCGAAAGCGGTCTGTCACTGCTCGGACGCCCATGAACGGCCCGTCTCGCACGTGCCCGTGCTCATCCTGAGGTTCCACGATGGCGCACTGCTTTTCCACGATGCGGATGCGGCGGCGAATCAATTCCACGAGTTCGTCCCGGGGTAAAACGTCGAGGGCCGCCACGGCGAAGAAGAGCGGGAAGGGCACCGGCTGATTTACCAGCCATATCTCTCGCACCATCTCTACAAAAGCAGAACGACCGTGCTCGGTGATGTCGTACACACTCCGGGCACGGCCGCTCTCTACCTCGACGCCGATCTTTTCGATGAGACTCTCTCGGTCCATCCTATTCAACGTGTTGTAGAGCGTCGCCAGGGGGACGGCGCTCCACATATCAATACATTCTCGCTCCAGAGTTTTCTTGATCTCGTACCCGTGGAGCGGCCCGTGACGCAGAAGGGATAGAATGGCGAGTCTCGTCTCGGACACGGTGACTTTTCCTGCCAGTGCTGTGGGGGATATTCTAGCAGAGAATATTATACAGTAGAACGTAGGCGTTGTCAAGACCCTAGTCAAGACCCCAAAGGTTTTCTGAAACCTTCAGGGTCTCAATAGGCGCTATCTGGCTCATCGCGTACTCGGCCAGCGCCGTGATCGTCAGGCTGGGGTTGATGCCGGGGTTGGCGGGCATGATCGAACCGTCAACCACGTACAGCCCCGGATAGTTGTGCACCTCGCAGTTGAGACCGATCACGCCTTCCTCTGTGTCGCGGCCAAAGGGCACGCCGCCCAGGATGTGGGCAGTGGATGGCACGTCGAGTATGACTTCGCTGAGCGTGCTGGCCGGCACTCCATTCACTTTCTCGGCAAAGGCGCGTGTGACCGCGTGGCCGACGGGGATTTTGGCCTGGATGGGGTTCTCAGTGTCGCGTCTGGCGGATAGGCGGCGGCGGAACAAGGTCGCCAGGCTCCGCTCCGGTCGCAACTGCATCAGGTTGTCCTCGGTCTGCATCACCAGCAGGATGGTGACACGGCGGGCCCAATTTGCGAGGATCGCCCGCACCACGTCACCAAACTCGGTCACGTCTTTGCGCAACACCAGTAGAAACCTGCCCCATAGTCCCCGCTCTTCGACCTCGACCAGCGGAGCGGACAACATCTTGGTGAGTGACGACCCTTCTGACCAGCGCACCGGCTCAATGGCCGTGACGTCATCAGGTTGAATGATCGAGGTGATAGCGACGCCCTGGGAGTAGTCCTCTCGTTTGTCGCGGGCCATCACACCCATCAATGCCTCGCTATTGGTGCGCACTTCGTCGCCCAGGCGTGGTGAAAGATTGGGCAGAGAGCGGCTGACGTCGCGGCAGTGGAACAGCAACTCGAGCGTGCCGACCGTGCCGCCCGAGACGACCACGCTGCGCGCTCGCACCGCTCGCCTGGGTTTGAACAGCCAGGCCGTCGAACTGCGGTATACCACCTCATAGCGTGCGCCGTCCGGCTGGCCCTCCGGCAAGGGGCGAACGTCCACCACTTCCGCTTCGGGCTGGATGATGGCCCCCCATGCTTCGGCAAAGTAGAGATAGTTCTTTACCAGTGTGTTCTTGCTGTTTTGGCGGCAGCCGACCATGCACCCGCCGCAGTGGGTGCATCCCTTACGCGGTGGTCCCGCTCCATCAAAGTATGGATCGGGGACCAGCTCGCCCTCCTGGCCCGGCTCGCCAAAAAAGACCGCCACCTCGGTCGGGCGGAAGGTGTGACCCCGACCCATATCGTAGGCGACCTGCCGCAAGACCTCGTCGGCGGGCCAGCGGAGCGGGTTGGTCGTCACGCCCAGCATGTGTTTGGCGGCGTCGTAGTGGGGACGCAAGAGGGTTTTCCAATCGGCCAGGCGATTCCAGGCCGGAGCTTGGAATGTCTCGTCGTCCGGTTCCATCGTCACGTTGGCGTACATCAGACTGCCGCCTCCCACTCCACTGCCGGTCATCACCATCACGCCATTGAGCTGCGCCATCTGCAAGATGCCAAAGCAGCGCAGCGGCGGGCACCACAGATACTTCCAGACATTCCAGTTGGTCTTGGGGAAATCCTCGTCGCGGAAGCGTTTGCCCCGTTCCAGCACCAGTACGCGGTAGCCCTTCTCGGCCAACCGCATAGCCGAGACGCTGCCGCCAAAGCCAGAGCCAATGACGACGAAATCAAAGACTGGGGGAGACTGCGTGGCAGCTCGTCCTTCCATTCGCATAGTGTGTCCTCACTTTTCCTCAACTTTACAACATCTCCCAAGCCGTACAGGTTACAGCTCTGTTACAATGGAGTTTCACCTGGGGGGCGCTGTGTCTTTTCAACAAGTTGGTAACATTTTACGTGAGGGACTGCGTCTATTTGACAAAATGATGGAAGCCGTTATAATAGCGGGACTATTGTAAAAGATGAGAGCGGGCCTGACTCTATCGCGAAGCGCTGGGCAAACAGTCTCACGCGCTTCTTTCACGTATGCTCTCGCGAGTGAAAAGCCTTCAGCGAAGGAGAAAGATGGACGACCGAAGTCAGAACACGTTGGAAGCCCAAGATTTCCGCGCTCTACGTATCAGTCTGGCCTCGCCAGAACAGATTCTTTCTTGGTCTTATGGTGAGGTTACCAAGCCCGAGACTATCAACTACCGTCGCCTGCGCCCGGAGAAGGACGGCCTTTTCTGTGAGGCCATTTTTGGCCCTTCCAAGGACTGGCAGTGCTACTGTGGCAAGTACAAGAACATTCGCTACAAAGGCATCGTCTGCGACAAGTGCGGGGTCGAGGTGACGCGCTCCTCCGTGCGACGCGAGCGTATGGGGCACATTGAGCTGGCTGCCCCGGTGGCCCACATCTGGTATACGCGCCGTGTTCCCAGCTATCTGGGCATCTTGCTCGACATATCCAAGCGCGCGATGGACCGCGTGCTCTATTTCGCGCAGTACGTCATCACCAACGTAGATGAGGATGCGCGTCAAAAGGCCCTCAAGCGGTTGGAGGGAGAGGCCGCAGAGAAACAGGAACAACTGGAAGCTGCGGCTCAAGAATCCATCGCGGCGCTGGAACAGCAGTTGGCCCAAGAGGAATCTCGTGTCCAGGAGGCGCAGGAAAAGGCCCGTGCGAAGGGAGATGAGGAGCTGGCTGTCATTACTGATCAGGTAATGAAGGATGCCAGATCGTTGCAGAAGAAAGTAGAGGACCGTCAAGGCAAGACCATTAGAGCTGCTCTCGTTTTCAAGCCCACCGGCGATATTATTGCCGAAAAGGGTGTCGAGGTAGGTCGTGAACATCTGACGTTACTCAATCAAATCGTCCAGGAGCATCTTAACCAACTGGAAGCCGATGTACGGGCGCGGCAGGCGGAAGATATTTCTTTCCTGGAGACTGATCTCGATGACTTGCGTGAGGCAACGGAGAATCAAATTTCCCGTGTTAAAGAGCAGTTGGTCATAGATGGCGCTGAATTGCGCGCCAGGTTGAAGGCCGGCCGGGAGGAGTTGCTGGACCTGGCCGAGCTTGATCTTTTAGGCGAGCCGCGTCTGCGGGAGCTAAAGAGCAGATGGGGACAAGTTTTCAAGGCCGCTATGGGCGCTGAGGCGTTCTATGACATTTTGTGCGGTCTGGACTTGGACAAGTTGGCCAAAGAGTTGTGGCACGAAGTGCGTCACGGCACGTCGAAGCAGCGGCGCAAGAAGGCGACCAAGCGTTTGCGCGTCGTCGAGTCGTTGCGCAAGAGCGGTAATCGGCCTGAATGGATGATCCTGACCGTTCTGCCGGTCATTCCCCCCGGCCTGCGCCCAATGGTGCATCTCGATGGTGGGCGCTTTGCAACTTCCGATCTGAACGATCTCTACCGGCGGGTCATCAATCGCAATAATCGCCTCAAGCGCTTGCTGGACCTGGGCGCGCCTGACGTGATCGTGCGCAACGAGAAGCGCATGCTCCAAGAAGCGGTTGATAGTCTGGTTGATAACAGCCAGCGCGGCAAGGCCCTCTCCCGCCGGGGCCGCCGCGAGTTAAAATCGCTGAGCGATATGTTGAAGGGAAAGAAGGGACGTTTCCGCCGCAACCTGCTCGGCAAGCGCGTGGATTATTCTGGACGCTCTGTCATAGTCATTGGCCCCCATCTCAAGCTCCATCAGTGCGGGTTGCCCAAGACGATGGCGCTGGAGCTCTACCGTCCCTTTGTCATCAGCAAACTGGTCGAATACAACTATGCCAGCAACGTCAAGGCCGCCAGGCGCATCATCGAGCGGGAGCGGCCAGAGGTGTGGGAAGTGCTGGAGGAGGTGATCAAGGACCGCCCGGTACTGCTCAATCGCGCACCCACCTTGCACCGTTTGGGCATTCAGGCTTTTGAGCCGATCTTGGTCGAGGGCAAGGCGATCCACATTCACCCTTTGGTTTGCTCTGCCTTCAACGCGGACTTTGACGGTGATCAGATGGCCGTCCATATGCCGCTTTCGCAAAAGGCGGTCGAAGAAGCTCGCACGTTGATGCTGGCTTCTCGCAACATACTGAAACCCTCTTCCGGTCAACCTGTCGTTGGGCCGAGCAAGGACATGTGTTTGGGCACCTATTATCTAACAATGGATGACCCGGCCCGCGCCGGCGACGAGCGCAAGTTGTTCGTTGACGTGGACGGAGTAGAGTTGGCCTACTCTTTGGGGCACGTGGACTTGCACACTCCCATTTTAGTGGCACAGGTGTATGACCACGAGCCTCCTCCTGACAACCCTGTAGAAACCACCGTGGGGCGTTGCATTTTCAACCGCGTGCTGCCCGACGAGTTGCGCTTTATCAACCGGCCGATGAACAGGGGGGCTTTGGAAGAACTGATAGGAGTTTGTTATCGTCGGTTGGGGAGCGAGATGACCACAGAGGTGGCGGATCGCATCAAGAATATCGGATTCAGATATGCCACCCGTGCAGGTGCTACCATTGCAATCTCCGATCTGGTCGTCCCACCAGAAAAGTCCACTATCATTGAGGAGACCGAAAAACACGTATCGGAAGTCGAGCGGCAGTACCGGCGTGGTTTGCTGACTGAGGACGAGCAGCACGCGCGTACTGTTGAACTATGGTCGCGGGCGCGCGAGCAGGTCTCGAAGGCGGTATCAAAGACGCTGCACCCGACCAGTTCGGTGGCAATTATGGCCGAATCTGGAGCGTCCAAGGGAGGGTTGGGCCCCATCACTCAGTTGGCCGGCATGCGCGGTCTGATGGCTGATCCTTCTGGACGTATCATCGCCCATCCCATTCGCAGCAACTTGCGTGAGGGGCTTTCGACGCTGGAGTATTTCATCAGCACACACGGTTCTCGCAAGGGGCTGGCCGACACTGCCCTGCGTACTGCCGACGCCGGCTACCTGACGCGCCGCTTGGTAGATATAGCTCAGGATATTGTCATCAACGCTCACGATTGTGGCACCACCTCAGGTGTCTGGGTTCGCGCCGACGAAGATGTGGGTGGACAGACCGTGTTCGAGCGCCTCGTCGGGCGGATGGCCGCTGCGCCCGTGGCTCACCCCGAGAGCGGCGAGGTTCTCGTCGCGCGCAACGAAGAGATTGACGAGGACATTGCGGTCGCGATCGAGAAAGCTGGCGTCGAGGCTGTGATGGTGCGTTCGCCTATGATGTGTCAGCTCCAGCAGGGTATTTGCGCGATGTGCTATGGACGTGACTTGGGCCGGGGCAAGTTGGTGGGCATTGGGTCTGCGGTTGGCATCGTGGCAGCGCAGTCCATCGGCGAGCCTGGCACCCAACTGACGCTGCGAACCTTCCATACCGGCGGCGTGGCAGCGGGCCTCGACATCACCGTTGGCCTGCCGCGCGTGGAAGAGTTGTTCGAGGCGCGCAAAAAGCCACGGGGCGAGGCCCCTATCTCTGAAATTGGCGGCATCGTGCACATCGCCAGGTCAGAGGACCAGCGTAGCGTCGTCGTCGTGGATAGCGAGATAGAAAAGTTTGAATACGAAATCAAGCGGGGAGGCTGGAAGTTACTGCTCGAGGATGGTGACGAGGTCAAAGCTGGCGATCCAATCGCGTCCTGGCGCGACGAAAAGTACGTTGTGGCGGAAGAAGGGGGACGCGTAATCCGCGAGGATCGGCACATCACAATCGTACACGAGCGGCGTGATGAGCGAGAGTACGAGATTCCTACGACTAGTCGGTTGCTGGTCGAAGAAGGGCAGCGTATTGAGCCGGGCACTCAACTCATCGAAGGCGTCGTGAATCCCCATCATATCCTTGCCATTATGGGCCGCCAGGCCACGGAAAAGTATCTGCTCTTGGAGGTGCAGAACGTTTACCGTTCGCAGGGCGTGAACATCAACGATAAACACTTTGAGGTCATATTCCGCAAGATGTTGAGCAAGGTGTATATCACCGAGTCGGGTGACACGGAACTCTTGCCAGGCGAAATGGTGGACCGGTTGAGGATGGAGGAGATCAATAGCGAGACAGTCGAGGCCGGTGGAAAAGCTGCCAGGGGATACCCTCTGTTGCTGGGGATAACCAAAGCCGCTCTTAACTCTGACAGTTTCCTTTCCGCCTCTTCTTTCCAACATACGATCAGGGTGCTATCCGGTGCGGCAATTGAAGGCAAAGAGGATCCCTTGCTGGGATTGAAAGAGAACGTGATCATCGGCAAACTGATACCGGCCGGTACCGGTTACCGGGGGGAATCTTCTTTCTCGGATGGCCCGATTGATAGCTTTGAGGGCATATCCTTGAAGCCGCCCGTGCTCGAACAGCCCGAAGAAGGGGATGTAGAAGCGGAGGTAGAGCTGGACGCGGAGGCTGTTGACGACGCCTCCGCCATACTGGGGATTCTAGCCGCGGTTTGACCTCGCCGGGCCGGTCTCCAATCTCTGGTTCCCACTCTTTGCCGTGGGCAGCGTGTCCAGCGTCTCGCCGCGCAGCGCGCGCCGCATCGCTTCGCGGTCGTCCCAGGGGTACTCGATGGCGCCAAAGCACATGCTTTGCTCGTGCCCCTTACCGCAAGAGATGACGATGGACTGTCCGCGGTCCGCATCGCCCGCACGGGCCATCTGGCAGCCGTGCAGGATCGCTTCTCCCCGGTCGGCCACGCGGAACAGGTCCACGCCCTCGCGCTTGCCTTTTTCTGTGGCAGCGGCGATGCTCTGGGCCATGATCTCGTCCAGGCTCTCGGTGCGGGGATCCTCGGCGGTGACGATCACCAGGTCGGCCAATTCCCCGGCGATGTGACCCATCAGCGTGCGCTTCTCCCGGTCGCGCAATCCCGCGCAGCCAAAGACGACGATCACGCGCCCGTCTCCTTCGACCATCGTGCGCGCTGCCTCCAATGCCCGCCGAAGTGCGTTGGGCGTGTGGGCAAAGTCCACGATGGCCACAAAGTCCTGGCCAGCCTCAATGCGCTCCATGCGGCCTGGTATTCCCTGCATCGCCGCGACCCCCTCGGCGATGACGTGCGGCGGCAGATTGAGCGCCACGCCCACGCCGGCCGCCGCCAGTACGTTGCTGACGTTGTAGGCTCCCACCAGCGGAGTCTCTATTTCTACCTCGCCTGTCGGAAGGTGGAGCGTAAAGCTGGTCGCGTTGGGGGCAAAGCGAACTTTGCTGGCGCTCACGTCGCATTGGCCTGGAAGAGCCGGTGTTGGACCATGTCTACCAGCGCCGTCCGTTTCACGGCGGTGCTGTGGTGCTATACCATAGATGATCTGCCGGTCAGCGGCGATGGGCCTCAGATAGCGGAAGGAGTCGTCGTCCTGGTTGAGGACGGCTATCTTTGGTATTCCCGGTTTGCGGAAGGAGCGGGTTAACCCTTCAAAGAGCCGGGCTTTGGCTTGCTGGTACGCTTCCAATGAGCCGTGGGCGTCGAGGTGCTCGTGGGTGATGTTGGTAACGGCGGCCACGTCGAAATCACAGCCGGCCACGCGGTGCTGGGCCAGCCCGTGGGAGGTGACCTCCAGCACGGCGTGCGTGGCCCCGGCCTCGACCATCTGAGCCAGGTACGCCTGGATGTCGGGTGGGTCGGGGGTGGTGGTGTGGAGGCCGGTATCGCTCTCCTCGTCGCCGATGCGGGCGTTGACCGTGCTGACCATGCCGGCGTTGATTCCGGCGGCTTGCAGGATGTGGTAGACGAGGTTGGTGGTGGTCGTCTTGCCGTCGGTGCCGGTGACGCCAACGAGCGTCATCTTGCGCGAGGGAAAGCCGTGCCAGGTGGCGCACAGCCAGCCCCAGGCCTCGCGTGCATTGGGAACTTGGACGTAGGTGAAAGCGGGCCAGGGTGCGGACAGTTCTTGCGGTGGCCGCTCTCCGACGACGGCCACCGCTCCCTCCGCTATCGCCTCGGCGATAAAGCGGTGGCCGTCCACGCTGACGCCGGGGATAGCGACAAAGAGATCGCCCGGCTGCACCTGCCGCGAATCGGCGGCGATGGTGTGTATCTCGACATCACCGCCGGTGCGGCTCAGGACGGCCGGTAATGCCGTTATCAATCTGGTCAGTCGCATCGGTGCATTGGTTGTTACGTCTAGTAGCCCACATGGCGGCGCGGATTACTGCTGTCCTTTGAATCTGCGAGCAAGGTCTGCCTTCACCGTTCGACTGAGCGCACGAAAGTCCATATCCCTTCTTCAGTAGAGTCTGGGCTAGGACAAGTGGAAAGCAGTGATGATTGGAGCGAACAGAGAGGACACCAGGGACATCACGGTGATCAGCGTGTTGAGGGAGGGTCCAGCCGTGTCTTTGAATGGATCACCGACGGTGTCGCCTATGACGCTGGCTTTGTGCGCGTCGGAGCCAGGGCCGCCAAATTCTCCCGATTCAATGAATTTCTTGGCATTGTCCCACAGTCCCCCCGCGTTGGACATCAGAAGCGCGAAAATGACCCCGGTGAAGATGCTGCCTCCCAGAAATCCCCCCAGAGCCTCGGGGCCGAGGATGACGCCCACCAGGACGGGGAAAACGATGGCCAGGAAGGCCGGTATCACTAGGGACGTAAGGGCACCCTGGGCAGCCAGCCCCACACAAGCTGCATAGTCGGGAGTCTCAGTGCCGGCCAGGATGCCGGGGCGCTCCTTGAATTGCCGGCGCACCTCCTCGATCATATCGAAGGCATTATGCGTGACAGATAGCATCGTGATAGCACTGAATAACGGCGGCGTTGCCGCGCCTAATAAGACGCCGGCGACGACGACGGGTTGGCGCAGGCTGATGAGCAGCTCCACACCCCTTGCTCCTACTACTTCCGCGTAGGCCGCAAAGAGCGACAGGACGGTGAGCGCGGCGGCGCTGATTGCGAAACCTTTGGTGATAGCCTTGGCCGTGTTGCCGGCCGCATCAAGCACGTCAGTCGTGTCAATGGCTTTTTGCGACATCCCAGCCATCTCGGCGATGCCCCGCGCGTTGTCTACGATGGGCCCGTAAGCGTCGGAGGAAACGATCATGCCACTGATGGATAACATCCCCACCGCGCTGATGCCGACCCCGTAAAAGCCACTGAGCCCGGACGATTCCGCCAAGTAGTAGGAAAGCAACGTCGCCACGACAATTCCAATGATCGAGGGAACGACGCTGACCAGCCCGTAACTAAAGCCGGTAATGATGGTAATGGCCGCGCCAGAATCTGAGACGCGGGCCGTCTCGAGCACCGGACGGAAATCAGATGAAGTGTAGTAATCGGAGGTAAGGCCGATGACGACGCCGGTAACAAGCCCGGCCAGAGTAGCCCACAACACGCCGAGGTTGTAGCCGCCCCGCAACACAACAGCAGTGGCCAGCGCGGCAAAGATAGCGCAGGTGATGAACGTCCCGCTGTTGAGGGCCTTGCCCGGCTTGCCGCTCTTGCCCACGCGCACGAACTGGACACCGATGAGCGAAGCGACGATGCCCAGCGTGCACAAAATCAGGGGAAACACAGTGTACCTGGCTTGCAGCAGGTCGTCACCGGCAAAGAGAGACGTGCCTAATAGCATGGCAGCCACAGCACTGGCCACGTAGCTATCGAATATGTCTGCTCCCATGCCGGCCACATCGCCGACGTTATCGCCGACGTTGTCGGCGACCACGGCCGGGTTGCGGGGGTCATCCTCGGGGATGCCGATCTCGATCTTGCCCACCAGATCGGCTGCGATGTCGGCCGTCTTGGTATAGATCCCGCCTCCCGCTTTGGCCAACAAGGCCAACGCCGACGCTCCAAAGCTAAAGCCGAGAATGATATTGGGATCGCCAGTAATCAGGTAAACGACGCTCATACCAATGATGGCCAGGCCCACCATGGCCAGGCCCATCACGGAGCCGGCATAGAAGGCCACTTTGAAAGCGCGGTGGATGCTCTCGTTGGCTGCTGTCGCGCTTCGCACGTTGGCGGATACGGCGACGGTCATACCCATGTATCCGGCTACGGCAGAACATATCGCGCCGAACACAAAGGCCAGCGCCATCGCGATACCCCGGGATGGATTGATGCTCGCCGCCCTCGTACCCAGGTGTTCGATGTCGAAACTGAACACGATAGCAATGATGACACCCAGCGCCACCGCGACGATGGTGAGCGCCAGGTAGAGACGGCGCAGGTAGGATTCTGCCCCCTCTCGGATCCAGGCCGCGACTTCCTGAGCCTTCTCGGATCCGGCATCTTGCTGATTGACCCATAAGTATAGCCAGATCGCTACTCCGAGAGAACCGGCGCCCGCTATGATGGCAGCAAAGATCCAAGTCTGATATGTTGGCATGATCATTTCACCTGTTGCGTGTGGCGGTCGAGGATAACACTCCAGGGTCATACGTTGGCAGAGCGCCACCAACGATAATGTTTGGCGCGCAGTTCTTCCTGCGGTGGCAGAGGGAAATACAAGAGCCCTTTTTCATTTCCCACAAAGATGCCGTTCTTTATCGTGCGATATGGAAACGAGGCCGGCTGGATACGGTTGACCATCTTGGCGTGCACGGTCTTGGTCTCTAAATCCACCAGGCACTGGCGCAGGTGCCCGACGTTGGAGTAGGGCAGGTCGCGCACGTCACCGCGTTCAGGGTCCTCGGCCAATTCGTCCAGCCGTAGTTCTACGAAACAGATAGCTGGCAGAGAGAGAAGGCTGGTCGGACTTTTGACAATGAGCTCGTAGAACTCGCAGGGGCCTAGAGTGCTGACTATCAGAGGATGCACGGGTGTGATCTCTTGATACAGATGTAGTCCTACTGCGTCTTTGGGGAACTCTTGGCTCGATTCCAGGCCCAACGTCCGCCCATCCTGCGTCACGAGGTACAGTCTTTGAATGACGTCTAAAGGGATGTGTTCCAGCACGCGATAGACAGAGATATAGATCGAGCGTTTCGGGCTTCCATCCTCGTGAGGCACGCAACGCCGGACGCCTTCTTCGATGCGGAAAAAGCTGTGTCTAAAGTCCGGACTGATTTCAAAAAAGACGGCTTGCCCGCGCGCTTTCTTTGTGCTTCCAACTGAGTAGTAGACGCCAAACTCTTCAGGCGTCAACATGGAGGCGATCAGTGCTTCAGGTATCATGGACAGGTACAGGTGGATATCCATAGCCGTCTTCCCCTTATCTCTGATGTGGTCCCCAGTCACTCCACCTACCGGCCTACCGCTTCCCAACCCATCGGCTGCGATCAGGGCGGGCCCCTTTGCCCGGCGATGTTACGAGGAGCCGGTGGATGCCTCGGCCGCGATGCGTTGCGCGCACTCTGCCAGTTCGCGCAGCCGCTGCGTTTCGATGGAGAGTCCGCGAGCGCGCTGCATGTGCTCAAAGGCCTGGCCGTATAGCCGGGCTGCGTTTTCCCACTCGTGGGTGAACTCGGCGATACGGGCTGCCTGCTCGAGCGCTATGGCCGCCAATTCCCCTTTGCCCTCCTCGGTGTACTGGGAGGCCGCCTTCTCCAGGTCAGCCGGGCGTTGTTTGGGCAGCCGGCGCTCCGGCTCTGCCAAGACGCGCTCGACGGTCGGCAGCAGCAGGTCGTACCAGTTCGACTTGGGCAGGTACTCGTAAAAGTCCAACTGCGCAGCGCGCGCCTCGGTCTCCAACGAGGCGTAGCCGGTGAATATGATTACTCGCAAATCGGGCTGCCACTGACGCAGCATCGCAGCCACTTGGAACCCGTCCATCTCGGGCACCTTCATGTCCAGCAGGGCGACGTCGCAAGGCGTTTCCTGCGCCCGCTCGAGCGCCTCGCGGGCACCGCTGGCCGTCACGATGGTGTAGCCAGCCTGTTTCAGGTAGTTCTCCAGGCTTTCGAGCGCGAGCAAATCATCGTCCATCACCAGTATCGTTGATGACATTGTACTTACCTCCTAAAGTTTTGTGCAGGCCGGGTGGCCTGAACTATAGTGCCGGAAGCGGCCTTGGACTGCACCGGCAACCGGACGGTGATTGTAGTTCCTTCGCCTACGGCGCTGGTCACCTCGATGCGACCAGCGTGGTTCTCAATGTTCCTGCGGGCGATGTAAAGCCCCAGTCCGCTCCCCTTTTTCCCGTTTCTCCAATCCGAAAATCCGATGCGAAAGATTCTCTCCTGCGCCTCCGGGGTAATGCCGATGCCTGTGTCTTTGATATCCACGGCGACCCATTCCCCTCCATCTCCCGCCTGGGAGGGGGGTGGGGCCTCCGGCCGCGTGCGCAGTACGAGCGTCCCGCCATCAGGCATGGCCCGCCCGGCATTGGTGAGCATGTTGTGGAAAGCCCGTTCCAACTGGGCGCGGCTACCGTGTATAGGTGGGATGTCTGCGCCCCACTCCCGCACGGTGGTCACGTCAGGGTGACCATAACTGAACTCCTGCACCAGCCGCTCCAGCAGGCGATGGAGGTCAAGCGCCTCCCAGCGCCAGACCTCGCTGCTATCCAGGGCCACGGCCACGTGACCCAGGTCGTCGGCCAACCGCTTGATGCGGCCCAGAATCTGCCGGATGACCTCGATAGAGCGCTCACCCTCAGAGTCTCCTTCCACCAGTTTGTCCAGCGCCTGTACCCGCTGAGTGAGCACAAAATAGGTCGTGCCGCCTATGTCGTGGCCTACCTCACGCGCCAGGAGGCGCAGTTCATCCTCTGCCTGCTGTTTACGGCGGCGCAGTTCTTGCCATTCAAAGCCACGCTCAATACGCACGATCCATTGGTCCAGCGGCTCGGACTTGTTGACAAAGTCCTTAGCCCCTCCGCGCATGGCCGCGACCACGTTATCGTACACACCATAGGCGCTGAGCATGATAACATAAGTCTGCTCCATCAGGCGCTTGTCGTGCATCAGGCTCAGCACTTGCATTCCGTCCAGCCCCGGCATATTGATGTCGAGCAGCATCACGTCGCAGGATGCACGCTCCAGCCAGGCCAGCGCCTCCTCCCCACCCGCCGTAGTCTCTACTTTCCAGCCTCGCGCTGCAAAGGTTGGACCGGTGAGGAAAGCCTCGACTTCCTCGCGGAAGAAAGGCTCGTCGTCTACTATGAGAATCGTTTTCTGTTCCATAGCCCCTTACAGTTCCCCTTCGGCTTTGCTCAGGACAGGCTCCCCTACGAAGGTTGAGGTTTCAGTTTTCCTTCAGCGGTAACTCGAGCTCGAAACGAATCCCTCCGTCACGAGCCTCCCAGGTGAGATTACCCCCGTATTGGGTCTCCACCGTCTCCCGTGCCAGCGCCCACTCGAAATGAAGGGGCGATAGTTCCTCGGGCGCGCCAGCCGCCGGTTCGAGGATGCCGGAAATCGCTTCGCTCAGGGGGCTCTCCGGCGCGTATATCTCTGTGCCCACGCGCTGACCATCGGCGCGTGAAAAAGTGCATACTTGTATGAGACCTCCGTGTATTTCAAGGGTCTCCATCGTCAGGCGCAGGAGAGTGACCAGGACGCCGAACAACTCGTTGGACTCGATGAACAGTGGGGGCAGGTCTCCGTAGGTCACGTGTATCTCCACCCCGCGCCGTTGCCGCTCCGCTGCCAGCCAGATGAGGACCTCGCGCACAACGTCGTTCCAGTTTGTGGTCGCGCGGACAAAGCCGATGTGTTGCGAGAATTTGAGCAGATCCAGCAGTTTGCCGCCGACCTCGTCCAGGCTAGTCTCGATGACGTCCAGTCGCCTGGCGAGTCGTGCGCTCTTCACGTCCTGGAGGTCGCCGCGCAGGTTGGTCAGCGCCAGGCGGGCTACGGCCAGCGGGTTTGCCGCCTCGTGCCGTATCCGTTGCGCCAGGGTGCCAAAGGAGGCGATCCGCTGCATGCGCATGGCGGTGACTCCCACGTCGTTCAGGGCCTTGAGATAACGAGCCCCCTCCAGCACGCCGCAGATGGCCGTGGAAAGCAAGCGCAGGTACTCCTCGTCGTCATCGGTGAACCAATCGCGGTGGCCGGGGGCACTGGGAATCTTGTTGATCAATTCGAGAGTGCCCAGAACTTGGTCGCCCAACCGCAGGGGGACGCCAAGGAAGGAGCGATAAACGCCGGAGGGGAGATGTGAGGCGACCTCTGTGATGTGAGGGTCGTCCCAACTCGCCAACGTGGCCGCCTCGCGTATCTGGACGGCTGTTCCATTGTGGACGATGTGGCCGGTCAGACCTTCCCCTGCCCTGTACGCCAGTTTGTTGACCAGTGCTCCAGGGAGGCCGCTGGCGGCCCGCAGCGTCACCTGGTGGGCACCTTCCTCGGTTCGCAGGTAAATCTGACAACCTTCGGTACGAAAGCCCTCCCTGACCCGATCCGCTACGGCCCGCAGCATCTCGGCGATGGAACGTCGTGGATCCAACTCACCACTGATGTCCAACAGTAGCCGAAAGTAGCGCGCACGGCGCTTTTCCCGCTCGTAACGCTGCGAGTTCTCGATGGCAATGCTCACCATCGCGGCCACGTGGCTCAGCAGCGCTTCGTCCTGCTCGCCGAACCGCTCTCCTTCCACCCTCTTCCCAGAGACCCGCAACACGCCGAGCACGGTGTCGCCGTCCCTAGAGAGGACTGGCACTCCCAGGTAAGCCTGGCCCTGTTTGGCGCTGATCTCGGAGAATTTTTTGCTCCAGACCAGGTCATGTCCCGTCTCTTGGGCAATGCGACGCAATTCCCCGCTATCCCTGACGTCAGCGATGCGCAGCGGTTGGCCGTGCCTGGCGATCCAGCCGGTCAGTCCTTCGCCAAGCTCGTACTCTATCCGCCCGGCGGGCATCTTTGCGCTCTCCAGGAGACCGGTGGTGCCGCGCAGGACGTAGCGGCCGGTGATGTCATCGCGCAGGAAGATGGAAGAGCCGCCAGCGCCGAGCCGGTCACGGGCATAGCGCACGACCAGCGCCATCAAGCGATCGCGGTTCAACTCGCCATAGATTTCCAGCAGTTCTTGGTCAGATCTGAGCATCTCGCCCTCGGCCCATTATCATTGAAACAGGTTCATGCCGTATTGTACGAACAGTGGCAGCAGGGTAATGGACATGATGTTCTGCAGTTTGACCAGGATGTGCAAAGACGGTCCAGCCGTGTCCTTCAACGGGTCGCCAAAGGTGTCGCCGATCACAGCTGCTGCGTGGGTCTCGGTACCCTTGCCGCCAAAGTGTCCCTCTTCGATCAGCTTCTTGGCATTATCGAGGGTGCCACCAGTGTTAAACAATGCCTTTGAAAACGCTGCAGACGAAGTCTTTACACCAATCAGATAGGCCGCCAGGGCCCAGGGCCCCAGGGTCAACCCTACCACGATGGGGATCACCATCGAGATGAGGGTGGGCGACATCATCTTCCGCAGCGCATTGACCGTGGCAACGTCAACACAGCGCGCATAGTCTGGCAGGGCCTTGCCTTCCATCAACCCCGGAATCTCGCGGAACTGGCGCCGCACTTCTTCGATCATCTGGAATGCACCGTCGTTGACTGATCGCAGAGTTAGGGCCGAAAACAGGTAGGGCATAGCGATCCCAAAGAACAGGGCTGTGACGTTCACGGGGTTAGTCAGGTTGACGAAAAAGTCGTTGATGTTGGCCATGTGGATTCCCTGTAGACGTGCAACCTCGAAGAGATAGGCAAAAAGAATGACCATGCTGCCCATCGTCGCGCAACTCATAGCGTACCCCTTGGCCAGGGCCTTGGTCACGTTGCCCGCAGCGTCCAGATCGTCGCCAGCTTTACGCGTTTCCTCGCTCAGGCCCGCCATTTCGCTGATGCCGGCCGCGTTGTCAACGATCGGGCCAAAGGCATCGCCGGCCATGATGATCCCCTTCATCTCCTTGATACCCATAGTGGCAGCGGCAATGTAGTAGATGCCCATCAATCCTCCGCCCCCCATGACGTAGGCGATGAGTATGATAAACCCCAGGATGTACTTGGCCCACACCGTGCTCTCTATGCCGTAGGAGAACCCCGTCAGAATACCCAGCGCCGGCCCGCTCTGAGCGTGGCGGGCGGTCTCGTATACCGGTTTCCCGTGAGCGCCGGTGTAATACTGGACGACGAGCACAGTCGCAAGGGCTCCCGCCATCCCCAGGGCTTGGGCGTAAAAGAGACCTACATCGTGCATGACCCAGCGCGCCATGGGGTAGAAGAGCGCCAGGCATACCAGGGCAGTGGCCAGAAAGCCATAGTTGACTGTTCTGGTGGGGCTTGTATCATCTTGTCCGCGCACCAGAAACACACCGACCAGAGTGGCCACGACCCCAATCGCGCGCGCTATGAGGGGGAACAATACCCCGGCCCAGCCGTACTTGGCGAAAAAGATGGGGGACGCCGCGACGATCATCGTGGTGATCACATTGTCAGCGCCTGACTCGAAGAGGTCGGCGCCTCGGCCGGCGCAGTCACCGACGTTGTCTCCTACCAGGTCAGCGATGACGGCCGGGTTGCGGGGATCGTCCTCGGGGATGCCAGTCTCGACCTTGCCCACCAGGTCGGCCCCGATGTCGGCGGCTTTGGTGTAGATGCCGCCGCCTAGCTGGGCAAAGAGCGCCGAGAGGCTGGCCCCAAATCCAAAGCCGACCAGCAAACTTACCGCTTCTGGGTCGTCCGGCCCCACGCCGAAGAGCAACATGAGCAACACGACTCCCAGCATATTGAGGGATACGATGGAGAGCCCCATAACCGAGCCGCCACGGAAGGCGATGGTCAGGGCCTTGCCGGCCGAACTCCGGGCCGCGTTAGAGGTGCGCACATTGGCGCGCGTGGCTGCGTTCATGCCGATGAAAATGGCCAGCATGGAAAAGACCGCTCCCGTCACGAAACCGAAGGCGATCTGCCAGGAGAGCACGATCAGCAGCAGCACACCGATGCCGACGATAAAGTAGGAGATCGTCTGGAACTCGCGTCTCAGGAAAGCGTTCGCCCCTTGCTGAATGAAAGAAGCGATCTCCTGCATGCGATCTGTGCCAGCGTTCTGCTTTTGCAGCCACCGATACAGGGCCGCGACTACCGCCAAGGCAAATGCGGCAGTCAAAAGAACAGAGGTGTCAACGAGTCGTGTCAGGTCCACTTATGCCCCCTTAGTGAAATTTGAGTGTAGCCACAAATAAAAGTCTGCGTCGAGATAACACTGATGGCCGCCGATGTCGGGCTGGTGAAGGTGGGCGAGCCCTGCGTCGCCAGCGCCGGCCGTGGACCCACCCCCGCGTGGGGACAATCTGGCAACTGGCAGGCGCGTGTGGTCGTTCCCCAAACTTTGAGCCTCGTCCCCGAGCAACTTTGCCAACATCGCGTTGTTAAAGATACCCTGAGACAAGGTCAAGCAGAAAACTCCGAGGCCGCAGTGAGTATCGCAAGCCTCGGAGTTCTGATGTTTATCTCCTGATCTTGGGCAAGCTCTTTTGCCGGTGTAAGCGTTCCGCCATTGTCCAGAACCCCGTTTCTTGCCTCCACGCAACGGCTTGCTGCTTGTCAGGCCCTTCTGTTTGGCATGATTCTGGCGACGCTGCCGTTCACCACCCAGTCGCCCACGCGCACCAACAGCCCGCTGTCATTCGCCACTGGCTACACGTGCTTCTTCCTTTTCTTCCTTCAAAATGAAACCGACGAGCACGCCTATAACGAGAGCCAGGCCCATGAGAATTATCTCAGGTAACAGGCCTTGCCCAAAATCCAAACCTAGCAGATCTATCAATTGATCTGCTACCCAACGGATGGGTATGCTAAGAACAATTCCCCAGATTATTCTATCAAGACTCGATCGTCCACGTCCAATGCCGCCAAGGTACAGCGTCTGCATGAGCAAAAGTCCGGGAACGAAAAAGAGGATGACGTTCACCAACTCGGGTACTTGTGGCATACAATTGCTCCTTATTCACCTGGCTCTTGGAGTTCCAGAGCGGGCGATCTCTGTTCTTCGACAGCGGTCCGCAACCGCTCGCCGAGGGCATTCAACCTGCCAGTAACACTGCCATCAAGGACGTGATCTCTGACCCTGACGACCAATCCGCCGATGAGCGACGGGTCAATCTCGACGCGCAGGATGAACTCTTGGCCGAAACGCTCCCGTAGACGGCGTTTGAGCAGGCCGCGCTGTTCCTCAGTGAGGGGGGCCGCGCTGCGCACCCAGGCCACCATTCCGGCGGCCTGCGCCTGTTGTCGTGATAGTCGCCCGAACTCGACGGCCGAGTAGGCGGTTGTCATCAGCGACAGCGCCATGGCAGGATCATGTCCAGCCAGTTGTTCAAACTGATCGGTCAGAGATACCAGCGTACCGGCCTGCTCCGGCGAAATTAGATCCTGATCTCGGAGCCGCTCGCTGATCGCCCTCAAGTTATCCGGCCAGGCTTGTTTCTCTGTCATTGGACCTCGCCCGGGGCGTCCACCTCGCTCAGGAAGCGGTCGATGATCCGGTGTTGCATTGGCTCGTCAATACTCTCCTCGACCACCTTGCGGGTGGCGGCTATCACCAGGCTAATGACCTGGTTGCGCATATCGGCCACGGCCTGCTGACGTTCAGCCTCGAACACCTCTCGTTCCTGCTCTAGGATGCGTTGCGCCTCTTCGCGGGCCTCCTTGCGCGCCTGGACTACTGCCTCTGTACGCAGCCGCTCGGCCTCTTCCTTTGCCTCAGCGATGATGGCTTGTCGCTCCTGCTCCATCTGCTCCATACGCTCCTGGAAAACCGCTTCTGCCCGCGCTGCCTCCGCTTCGGCGCGCTCGGCCTTCTCCAGGCCTTCCCGGATCCTCTGTTTCCGTTCTTCCATCGTCTTCAGAAAACCCTTGAAGAGCAGAAAGTAGAGCGCAACGAACAGAATGGCGATGTTGATGATCTGAGCGAGCAGAACGGGAAGGTTGATCCCTAGTGATTTAATCCCTTCCAAAGTCCTCTCCTTTTTCTATTCTATTGCACGAACTTGATGGCTAGAGCAACGACCAGGGCATAGATGGCAATCGCCTCGGTCAGAGCCAACGCCAGGATCAGGTTCGCGCTGATCGAAGGGCCAGACTCTGGGTTGCGTCCTAGTGATCGCATTGCCTCGGTCGAGAACCGACCGATCATCGCGGCTGGCGTGATCGCTCCTAGAACAATAGTCAGCGCTGCTATCAGATTCACATCCATTTACTCGTCCTCCTTGCTTTCGAATATATAGTTTGTCAAAAGATTCTGGATTGAGTCAGTCCACTGTAGCCGCGCCTTCCATAGCGGCTACAATTCTATCAGTGTCCCTCTTCGTGAGCCGCGTGCGACACAAAGACCAGGGTCAGGGTGGCAAATATCAGGGCTTGGATGTAGCCGACGAATATCTCCAGCGCCAAGAAGGGCAACGGCGCGAGCCAGGGAAGCAACATGGAAATCACGATCAGAAGCACCTCGCCCGCAAAGATATTACCAAACAGACGGAAGGAGTAAGAGAGCAACTTGGTCATTTCGTCGAGTATCTCCAGCGATCCGACGAAAGCGTCAATGACGGCGTTCAGTAGCGCATTGAATCCCTGGCGCGGCCCCCGTCCCACCAACCCCTTGAAGAACGCCACAAACCCACCCACTCTGATAAACCGGCTCACGTAGCCGAAAAAGCCGCGCACTTTGATACCGTAAATCTGGGCGCCAATCACCGAGAGGAGAGCCAGAGCAATCGTAGTGTTCAGGTCAGCGTTGGCCGCGCGCAGAAGGGGAACCATCTCCATCTCGCCGTGGTGCTCCACCATAAAGCCGATGGAGCCAAAGCCCGGCATCAGCCCCATCCAGTTGGAGAGAAGGATAAAGAAGAAAAAGGTGCCCGCCAGGGGGAGGAAGAGGTTCGCCTTATCACCGGCCCTGACTTTGGCCACGCCGTCGTAAAACATCTCCAGGCTCGTCTCGACCACGTTCTGGAAACCAGAAGGAACGAGTTTCATTCGTCTGGTGAACACCAGTGAGATGACGATGAGGAACAACATGGAAATCCACGTCGCGACGAGGCTGTTGGTGATGGGGAAACCACCGACGTGAAAGAGCACCTCTGCCGCCATTGAGATGTGGGGCAATTCGTGCACGAATTCGATCATTACACGTTCTCCTCTTGACTACTGCTTTGCGTCATTCGTTTCAGAAATGTAGAAGATAAGCGCCACGCGCCCACCAATCCCGCAATAGATCCCCCCACCGTCAGAGTCAAGGTCACCCAAGGATGAGTGTCCAACCAACCATCCAGCCACAGGCCCAGGAAGAACCCGGCTAGCGATGGGGCAATGGTCACCAACCCGACTCGAACGGCGAAAACCATAGAGCGCAGGAACTGCTTCCACGACAAGGTCGCTTTCCACTCGTCCCCCTGGCCGACTGCCAGGCTTGCGGTCACGGGAGCCACCACGCGATAGCAGCCCGCCACAGCCATCAGCGTGCCCAGGCCCAGCAAGAGCAATACGGCCCAGGGGCTGCTGCCCAGTTTGCGGTCAATCCATAGCCCCAGGAACATGCTGCCCAGCACCGCCACTACCACTACCCCACTGATCTGGGTGGCCAATCCCATAGAGCGGAAGATGATGGCCTGTAAATCAACCCTCTGTTCGTCCTCAGTATTCATAATGGAAAAGTTATAGCACGACTCCCATCAAAAAGCAATCACCCGCCGAAAAATGCCTGCACTGCGGTCTCAATCAGTGGCAGAAGCAGCGAGGGATAGATACCCAGCACCAGGACACCTGCCGTAGCGATCAGAAGCGTCGTCGTGATCGGTCGTGGGATGCTCACCGGTTCCTCACTCGTGGGCGGCAGCAGGTATATCTGCCGCACCACCTGCAGGTAATAGTAGAGGGAGATGACGCTGTTGAGGACCCCCACGACCACGAGCCAGATGAGTCCCTCATTGACCGCGGCGACGAAGAGATTCACCTTGCCCACAAAACCGGCCAGCGGCGGAATGCCCGCCAGGGAGAGCAGGAACAGCAGCATCGCCAGCGCCAGGCCGGGCGAGCGTTGGCTCAGACCGGCATAGTCCTCGATCTGCTCTCCCAACTCCCCGCGCGACATGGCTAGCACCACGGCGAAGGCTCCCAGGTTAGCGAATAGGTAGACGGCGAGATAGAACAACAAAGACGCAAGACCACCGCCCGAGACAGCCACTAACCCGATCATCAGGTAACCTGCCTGGGCAATACTGGAGTAGGCGAGCAGTCGCTTGATGTTCTTTTGCCAGATAGCGATCAGATTGCCCCCCGTCATCGTCATGGCCGACAATGACAGCAGCAAGGTGGTCCAATCAACCTGGAACTGGGGGAGGGCGAACAGCAGAAAACGGGCCAGCACGGCAAAGCCTGCCACCTTGGGGCCTAGAGAGAGGAACGCCGTCACCGGTGTGGGTGCGCCCTCGTAGGCGTCGGGCGCCCACTGGTGAAACGGCACCGCCGCAACTTTGAAGCCCAACCCTGCCATGACGAAGAGCATCGCCAGCAGCACCGTCACGTGCTCCGTGGTGCCTGCGCCGAGTTGGGCGGCGATGGCATGGAGATCGGTCGCCCCGGTGAGACCGAAAAGCAGGGACATCCCGTACAGCATCATCGCGGAAAGCGCCGCTCCATAGAGAAAGTACTTGATGGCCGCTTCGCTGGAGCGCCGATCCTCTCGCAGGTAGCCGGTGAGGATGTACGAGGTGATGCTAAGGAAATCAACCGCGAGGAAGATGAGCACCAAGTTGCTGGCTCCGGCGACGAGCGTGATCGCCAGCGTGGCAAAGATCAGCAGGGCGTAGAACGCGCCCTGGTGGCGGGAGTGTTCTTGCATGTACGGCCCAGAAAAGAGAGCTACCATCCCCACGCTGACGAGCGCCAATATCTTGGCCACCAGTGCCAGGCCGTCCAGAGTCAACACTGCCAGTACCGTCGCGGGCGGCTGGCCCAGCAGCGTGATGCAGGCCACCAACGCGACGACCAGTCCCGCTAACGCTGCGTAGGGACTCCAGCCCTGGTCAGCTTGATGGGGGCGGATCGCGTCCACCAGCAGGATGATCAGGCCGGTCAACAGCAATATCAATTCCGGCGAGAGTTGCCACAGAATGAGTGCTAGATTTTGGGTTGTGTCTCCAAGCATTAAGACTTGACCTCCCTGTGAGCGGAGACCTCAGCGGATGGCGGCCAGCAGTTCCGACACACCCGTCTGAATAACGGCCAGCATCGGTTGGGGCAGCACGCCAAATCCAACAATGAAGGCGCACATGAACATCAGCGCCACCTTTTCCAATGTAGAGGTCGGGGGAATATCCTGGAATTCTTCCTTGAGCGGGCCGAAGAAGATCATGTAGGTGAACCGCAAGATGTAGGCCGCCGTCACGACGACGCCGACCAACGAGATGACCGCAATGATCGGGTAGGTATGCCACACCCCCATGAGCACCTGGAACTCGGCCACAAAGCCGCTAAAGCCCGGCATGCCCATAGAAGATAATCCGGCGATGATAAAGGCGACGGCCACGAAGGGCAGTTTACGCACCAGTCCTCCCAACTCGGGAATCTGACGGGTGTGAGTGCGACGATAGACCAATCCGACCGCGGCAAAAAAGATGCCCGTCATGATGCCGTGGGAGAACATTTGCATCGTTGCTCCCGCCAGCCCGATCTGCGACAGGGTGGCCACACCCATCGTCACGTATCCCATGTGGCTCACGCTAGAGTAGCCGATGACGTACTTGATGTCTCGCTGGGCAAAGGCCACCGTCGCTCCGTAGACCACATTGACCGCGGTGAGGATGATGATCCAGGGCAACCACTGGCGCGCCCCATCGGGGAAGAGAAACACACCTACTCGCAGCGCGGCGTAAGCGCCCATCTTCATCAGCACGCCTGCGTGCAACATACTGACCGCGGTGGGCGCCGCCACGTGGCCATCGGGCGACCAGGTGTGAAGGGGCCACAGGCCACCCAGCACGTCAAACCCGATAAAGATGGGCAGAAAGATGGCGGCCTGAAACGCTGGGCCAAAGTTGACCTTGGCAAGTTCCAGGAGGTCAAAGGTGCCCAGACCAGATGCGACGCTCGCCACCAGCACGCCGGCCAGTGCTAGCGAACTCCCCACCAGCAGATAGAGAGTGAGCTTCATGGCCGCGTACTCTTTGCGTGTGGTGCCCCAGATGCCGATCAGAAGGTACATTGGCAACACGGCCAGTTCGTAGCAGACGAACAGCAGAAAAAGGTCCAGCGCCACAAAGGTGCCAAACACGCCGGTCACCAGGAGCAACAGCATAGCAAAGAACTCGCGCGGCCGATGGTCGCGCACCCAGGAGACGAGCACCCCGCTAAAGATGATGATGCCAGTCAGTAGCACCAGCGGCAGACTGATCCCATCCACCCCCACGTGATAGGAGACGCCCAGGCCGGGTATCCACCTCATCTGCTCCTCGAACTGGATGCCGCCCAGCGTGTGGTCGTAGGCGAAGAAGGCATAGATCGAACCGAGGCAGGAGATGAAAGACGCGACGGCGGCCGTGGCCTTGATGTCCGTGTGGCGATCCTCGGGGAGCGCCAGGATGATCAGCGCCCCGACCACGGGAGAGAACATGATGATGCTCAGAATAGGCAGGTTCATGGGCTGACAGACTCCTTATTCACTCAGGTAGTACGGCGGGATCACTCAGCGCAAGAGAGTGTGAGTCAGACTCTCCATAGCAGTGTTGAACAGATTCAGGATTGGCGTTGGATAGATACCAAAGACGAGCATCGTCGCCACCAGCGGCCAGAGGGTGGCTTTTTCCCACCATTCCATATCGCTCAACTGGGCCCAGCGCTCCTTGGGTTCCCCCAGGAACATGTGCTGCACAATGTTCCACAGGATGTAACCGGCAGTGAAGACGATGCCCAGACCGCCGATGATGGCGAATAACGGGATGGTGCCCATAGAGCCACGGAAGACGAAGAACTCGCTCCAGAATCCGATCAGCCCCGGTAGTCCCAGCGAAGCAAAACACGTTACCAGCATCATGCCGTAAAAATATGGGATTTGTGTGCCCAATCCCCCAAACGCCTTGAGCTCGCGGGTGTGTGCGCGATCGTAGATCACGCCCACCAGGAAGAACAAGCCGCCGGTGGTGATGCCGTGGGTGAACATCTGCATGGCCGCGCCGTTGAGAGCGAGATTGGCGCTGGATAACTTGTCGCCTCCCAGATAGATGCCGGCCGCTCCGCCACAGATGCCCAGCAGTACGTATCCCATGTGGCTGACCGAGGAGTAGGCGATCAGCTTTTTGAGGTCCCACTGCGCCATGCACACCATCGCTCCGTATACGATGCTGATCACGGCCAGGACTGGCAGGATCGGTACCACGATCGAGTAGTAGCCAAAGACCTGGGGAAAGAGTGAGAGGGGGATGCGCACCAGCCCATAGGCGCCCAGCTTGAGTAACACCCCAGCCAGCAGCACGCTGCCGCAGACCGGGGCCTCGGTGTGGGCGTCGGGCAACCAGGTGTGAATGGGAAAGGAGGGCAACTTGATGGCAAAGGCGATGAAAAAGGCCCAGAAGGCTGTGGCTGCGTAGGTAAAGTTGTCGGCAAAAGGCTGGGCTGCGGCCGCTTCCAGGATGCTAAAAGTGTCGGTCTTCAGGTAGACGGCGATGATGGCCAGCAGCATACCCACGCTGCCGGCCAGCGTGAATAGGAAGAACTTGATGGCCGCGTACTCGCGCCGTGGTCCGCCCCACAGGGCGATCAGCAACAGCATTGGCACCAGGCCGACCTCCCAAAAGACGTAAAAGAGCACAAAATCGAGGGAGAGAAAGACGCCGAACATGCCCATCTCCAGCATCAACAGGCTCATAAAGTACTCTTTGACCCGCTCCTTGATGGTAAAGTTGGAGTAGAATGTAGCCAGGAAGGAGAGAACGGCGGTCAGCACGATCAACGGCAGGCTGAGCCCGTCCAGGCCCAGGGTGTAGGTGCTGTTCAGGACTGGAATCCACTCGTGCTGTTCTGTGAACTGCATACCCCCTGCCGCCTGGTCATAGTTCGCCCACAGCACGAACGCCAGGATGAGCGGTACCACCGTGACGGCAAGCGCCAGCCGCGCGATCAATTCTTCCTGGTCCTTGCGGATCAATAGGAGCAACAACGCACCGGCCAACGGGGTGAATGTAATCACGCTCAGGATTGGAATGCCCATTTAGTAAACCCCCTTGAAAATCGAAAGAAATCAGAAATTGCCTGCCGGATATGTTACGGCGAGACCATCACCGGTTCAACCACAGGATCCCGTATATATACATATAGGTGCCGACCAATACCAGGACCGAAACCGCCGCCATAAGCAGGTAGGACTGCACCTGCCCTGTCTGTATCTCGCGCAACCGTTTGCCGGCCCAGGTTGTTGCATTGCCTGTCATGTCCACAGCACCATTGACCACGGTGGTGTCGAACCAGCGGTTGGCACTGGCAATGACGGTCATCACCTGCCCCACGAGGTTGACAAAGGCGTCAATGATGGCTACGTCTACGTAGCGATAAGAGAGATTGGAGAGGGTGCGACCCAACCAGCCAGCCCCGTTGACGATGCCGTCTACGATCGTTCTATCGAACCAGGCAAAAGCGCCCGCGACCAGGATGGAACCCTGGATAAAGATCCACTGGTATAACTCGTCGAACATGGCGCGTCGGCGCAGGAACTCGTACAGGAAGCCTAGCCCCAGCGTGCGCATCCCCCGCTCCAATGGGTCCAGTTCGTCGGCGCGAGTGAGCGGCATCCACTTCCAGTAGACCAGAAAGCCCAACCCCAGCCCCCCCATGGCAAAGCAGAAAACAATGATCAGGGGAGCCCAGTTAAAAGCGTGGCCGCCCGCCTCTGGCAACGCCAGCGACGCCAGGTACCCCCCCGCCGTGTGCTCCACGTGTACGTACTCCTCAATGGTCTTTTCGACAAAGCCGTGTACCCAGTTGGGAACCAGCGGGCCGATGACGGGAAAGTTGTCGGGGATACCGACCCAGCCCAGGCTGATGGCAAAGACCGCCAGAATGATCAGCGGCACCGTCATGCTGGGGACGCTCTCGGGTGCATGCTCGGCGGCTTTGGTGCGCGGCTGGCCCAGGAAGGTCATCGAGATCTGCCGCGCGGTGTAAAAGGCAGTCAGCCCTGCCGACACAGTCAGCACCCAAAAGACCGCCGGGTGGATGTCCCAGGCCATCGCCAGGATCTCGTCCTTGGACCAGAAACCGGCGGTGATGAGCGGAACGCCGGAGAGCGCCAGACCGCCCGCCAGAAAGGTCCAAAAGGTGCGCGGCATACGCTTGCGTAGCCCCCCCATGTTTTTCATGTCGTTAGGGTTGAATTCCTTGTGTTCGTGTGCCTCTTCCTTCTCGTGGTGTTCGCCGTGGGCGTGAGCGTGGTGATGGCCGTGCTCTATCCCGTGGATGACAGAACCGGAGGCGAGAAACAGCAGCGCTTTGAAAAAGGCGTGCGTGATGAGGTGAAAGACACCCGCCACGTAAGCACCGATCTGCAGTGCCGGGCTGGTTGCGGCGGCTCCCAGGCCCAGCGCCGCGATCATATAGCCAAGCTGGCTGATGGTGGAAAAGGCCAGCACACCTTTGATGTCGTTCTGGAAGGCACCGATGGTCGCGCCGTATGCAGCAGTGATAGCCCCGATCCACAACACCACGCCCGGCGCGACGCCCGCTGCTGCGAAGGTGAGCGGCCACATGCGGGCCACCAGGTAGACGCCGGCCGAGACCATCGTGGCGGCGTGGATGAGGGCCGAGACCGGCGTGGGGCCTTCCATCGCGTCCGGCAGCCAGACGTGGAGCGGGACCTGGGCGCTCTTGCCCACCGTGCCGCCAAAAAATAGCAGCGCGATGGTCGGCAGCGCCGGCAGGTATAGATTGAGCGGCGCCAGGTGAATCGTGCTCTCGCTCAGATGGTGCAGCATCTCGGGGCTAAAGACGTCCCGGTACTGGAGCGACCCGGCGGCCGAGTAGAGCGCCAGCAGCCCCAGCAGGAAGAACAAATCGCCCACGCGGGTGGTGATAAAAGCCTTGAGCCCAGCCTGCCTGGGGGTGATCTTGTTGGGATCGAGATAGTTTTTCTCAAACCAGAAACCGATCAGGAGGTAGGAACATAGCCCCATCACTTCCCAGAAGATGAAGAGCATCAGCAGGTTGCCGGATACGACCATCCCCAGCATGCCGGTGGCAAAGAGGGCGATGTAGGCAAAGAAGCGGGCGTAGCGGATGTCCTGCTCTGGCGTGCCGAAATTCATGTACCCAACGCTGTAGATAAAGATCATCAGGCACGTGATAGGTACCATAAAGAGCATCACCGTGGTCAGAGGGTCGATCCAGACGCTGGCCTGGAAGTTGGTGGTACCAGTGGGAAGCCAGTCTACGATGCTCAGGAAAGCATAGTCTCCACCGCCCACCGGCAGCAACACCGCTGACCAGAAGACAATCTGTGCTGTCACAAAGGAAGCGCAAATGGCGATGATAGCCAGGATGTGGGAGAGTTCGTTGTCCTTGTTGGCAAACAGCGCAATGGCCAGAAAAGCCAGGAAGGGAAAGGCTGGGATCAGCCAGGCAAGATTGAGAATAGACATAGACACCTCGAATGTTAGCCCTTGAGCAGATCAACCTCTTCCAGGACGACCGTGTCTCGGGTGCGCCAGATGGCGATGATGAGCGCCAGCCCCACGGCCGCCTCGGCCGCGGCGACGGCGTAGACGAACAGCGCGAACGCCTGCCCGGTCACGGCGGCCGGCTCCGTGTAGCGCCAAAAGGCGACGAGGTTGACGTTGACAGAGTTGAGCATCAGTTCGACGCCCATCAGGATGGCGACGGCGTTACGCCGTGACAAGACGCCGTAGAGGCCGGCGCAGAACAATACCGCTGCCAGAATGAGATACCATTCCAAAGGAATCATAATCAGCGCTCCCTTGCGATTGTCACCGCGCCGATGAGGGCGACCAGTAACAGAATTGATGTGACCTCGAAGGGTAATACCAGCCCGGCGGGGTCTACCAGCGCTTTGCCAAGATTGACGATGCTCTCTGGTGGAACGTCCCCGGCGGGCGCAGCCCATTGGTGGTTCAGCACCGTCCACCCCAGAACGGTACACAGAGCCAACGCCACCAGCGCCGCCAGCCACCACTGACGGTTAGCTCCGGCGACGTTGGGGTTCATCATATCTCGCGTGAGCATGATGGCAAAGAGGATCAGAATGGCAATACCGCCGACGTAGATGAACAACTGCACGGCGGCCAGGAATGGGGCCTCCAGCAGCACGTACAGCCCCGCCACGCCAAAGAACGAGAGTATCAGGAACAACGCGGCGTGGAACACGTTACGCCGCGTCACTACCATCAGGGCCGCTCCTAGCGTGACCGCGCCAAAGATAATGAACAGGACTTGTTGAAGCGTCATTAGCGATCTCCTGAATACGTGAGCAAACGGGTCATCTGTTTCACGCCGGGCTTGCTTCTTCCACCTGCGCCGCTTGCCTGGTCTCGTCGCGCCGCCGCGCCAGCCGGCCTGCCGCCGCCAACACGACCAACACCGCCAGCGCCAGCAGGACGTTGGCCCCCAGGAGCGCGCCCACCCGTAACCACACATCGGCATCCGGTGGCACGGCCTTGCCCACCAGGGCCACCACACAGACGTTCACCAGCGCCACCGGCGTCAGGAACTTCCAGTTAAAGTTCAACATCTGGTCAATGCGCAGGCGAGGCATGGTGCCCCACAGCCACAGCAGGACGAAGAAAACGAGGAGGGACTTGAGCAGGAGCCACAGCGAACCCAGGATCGGCACACTGTCCACGAACGGCCCCTTCCAGCCTCCCAGGAACAGCGTCGCCGTAATGACAGAGATGGCAAAGTTGTTCATGAACTCGGACAGATAGAATTGGCCGAATTTCATACCGCTGTACTCGACAAAATAGCCGGCCACGATCTCCGAGTCGGCCTCTACCAGATCGTAGGGTTGCCGTCCCACCTCTGCCAGAGAAGAGACGAAGAAGAGGAGCGCCGTCACAGGTATCACAAAGAGGAAGGGCACGGTCTGCGCTTTGGTGATCTCTTGCATCGAGAAGGAGCCGGCTACCATCACCACAGTCAGGACGGAGAGTATCTGGGGCACCTCGTAACTGACCATATTGGCTACTGCGCGTAGGGCGCCCAGCAGAGCGTACTTGTTGTTGGAACCCCATCCGGCCATCATCAGGGCGATCATTCCCCCGGAACCGAGGGAGAGCACGTAAAAGATCCCAATGTTGAGATCCGCACCGATCATGTCTTTGCCCACCGGAATCACCGCCCAAATCAGCACAGCGACGGTCAGGATCACTATCGGGGCGATGTTAAAGACCCAGCGGTCGGCGGCAGTGGGGATGACGTCCTCTTTGGTCAGCATCTTGATGGCGTCGGCAAAGGTCTGGAAGAGGGCGTAGGGGCCGGGGTAGGGGCCAGAGTTGTTGGGGCCTATCCGGTCTTGCATACGGGCGATCAGTTTGCGGGCGGCCCAGATGAGAAAGATGACGGCCACCAGCGGGATAAGGGCCAACCCGATGCCGCCGACCCCCATCACGATCACGCGCGCCCATACCTCGGGTAAACCAATACCTTCCAACAAGCCCTGCAACCAGGGGCCTACGTTGGCGATAAAGTCGTTGAAAAATTCCATTTAGGCTAACTCCTATGAGCTTGGCAGCCAAACGGCAGTGACCGACCGTGCGTCTTTCAAAAAGTCGGAACGTAATTCCATTCCGACCTACATCCACTCGAGCGCGTTCTTACGCCAGACGTAAACCAGCGCGCCGAGCAGAATCAGGATAAAGATGATCGCCTCGACCACGGCGTAGAGACCCAACTGGTTGTAGGCCAGCGCCCACGGCAGCAGGAACACGGCCTCGACGTCGAACACGACGAATGCCAGCGCAAAGATGTAATACTGCGCCTTGAACTGCACCCACGCTTCGCCGTGGGGTTGTAGGCCACATTCATAAGTTTCTGCTTTACGGGGATTTGGTTTCTTGGGGCGCAGCACGAAGGCGATAGTCAGTGGAGCAACGCCAAAGATGAGCGCGACGATCAAAAAGATGCCAATGAAAGTGAATTGATCCAACAATGTGATCCTCCAAGAGTGATCGTGAGCGCAAAACAGCGACCATTGCCAGTCACTGGCGAACATTATATCACAATTGAGCCGAAGCGCCAACAGGTGGAAAGTTTATCACATTTTGGTAATTGCGTCAAGTCTGCGCATTCCCTATGTCAGTTAAAGTTCAAAAGGCCAATACAAGCCAAGATTGCAGCCCATATTGCCAGACTCGTCCAATTCACTTGCAAGAATGAGATCACAACAATGCCTCCAATTTCTGACGTAGCACGTGTATCGGCTGGACGCCGACCACGCGCTCCGCTTCTCGCCCGTTGCGGAACAGGATCAAGGTGGGGATGGACTGCACCCCGTACCGCTGGGCTGTAACAGGGTTGGCGTCCACGTCCAGTTTGGCGATCACGGCCCGTCCGGCGAACTCTTGCGCCAGTTGCTCGACCAGCGGCGCGACCATGCGGCACGGCCCGCACCAGGCCGCCCAAAAGTCCACCAGTGCTGGCGCATCCGCCCCCAGCACCGCGCGCTGGAAGTCGGCGTCTGTCACTGCCAGCGGATGTGCTTTGCCCGGCGCTGGCTCCTCCCGTCGAGGCTTGCCGGTCGCTGGCTTTGGCCCCCGCTCCAGCAGGTACTCGACCCACGGGCGCAGCATTTCTGTGCTGGGCATCCCCCTGGCCCGCGCCACCAGGCTGCCCTGGTGGAAGCCGCCGCGCTTTCCCTTTTTATCTGGATGGAAGCCGCTGCGCTTCCCCTTCTTATCTGAGCGGAAGAACAGGAATTGGGGCAACGTGTCCACGTTGTACCGGGCTTGCGCTTGGGGTGCGTCGGTCACGTCCAGTTTCACCACCAACACGTCGCCCGCATAATCGCGGGCAGTTTGCTCCAGCACGGCGTTGAGTTGCTGGCGTGGCGTCTCCCGCGCCGACCAAAAGACCGCCACGACTGGAATCCGGGCTTGCAGAACCAATTGCTCGAAACTTGCGTCATTGGCGTTGATTGGTGTGTCGTAATAATGTGCCATTCCGCCCTCCTGGCCCACGAGTTTGACCAGGATTATAGCCGTTTTGCCCGACTTGACAACCTGTTAGGTTAGGGTATAATGTCGCCCATCTTATGAGGAGGTATGTGTGATATGCGCGAGGCAATGTTAATCAACAGTGCAATCCGGCTCCGCGGTAACGGCGGAGAGTTGGGTTTGCCTCGTCGCAGTGCGCCTGTTTACTGAGGGCTTGACATAAATCATCACAGGCCGGGGGCGCACGCGACGCCCACGGCCTTTTTGTTTTCCCTGGCACCATTCTGCGAGGCCGTGGGCATTGTCCACGGCCTTTTTGTTTGGTTGTCATAGTTTCTATATAATAGGCGGAGGATAAACGATGTCTGCGATGTTATCATTACCTGAGAGTTTTCGCGTCCGTCCGGCGACACTGGACGACATGGAGGCCGTAGTTGATCTTGTGAACGTTTGCTCCATCGAACAGATCGGCAAGCCGCACACCGAGGCGCACATAGTTCGCAACGATTGGCAGTCTCCCACCTTCAATATGGAGACTGACACACTGGTCGTGCTCGCTCCAGACGGGCGGATTGTTGGATACGTTGCGCTGTGGGACTCGAAACCACACGTGCGCATCTATGTGATGGGGGACGTGCATCCCGAATACAAGGGCCAGGGCATCGGCACCACCCTCTGCCAATGGGCGGAGGAACGTGGACGCCAGGCGGTCCTCAAAGCTCCGGAAGGAACCCGCGTAGTGCTGGTGCAGGACAAGTTGAGCTCCGATGAGGCGGCTCAGAAATTGCTGTGCGCGCAGGGTTATCAGTTGGTGCGTCACAGTTTTCACATGCTAATTGAGATGAATGGTTCGCCGCCGCAGCCTGTTGTATCTGAGGGCATTGTCATCCGCACCTTTGTCCGCGACCGGGATATGCGCGCCCTCGTCCTTGCGGTCCGTGATGCGTTCCAGGATCACTGGGGATACGTGGAGCACCCCTTCGAGGAGGAGTATGAGGAGTGGGTGCATTGGATAGACAACGACCCTGATCACGATCCATCGCTCTGGTTTCTGGCTGTGGATGGGGAGGAAATCGTTGGTACGTCGTTGTGCGCTCCCAGGACGGCCGAAGACCCCCGGATGGGTTGGATCGACGCGGTGGGCGTGCGCCGGCCCTGGCGACGGCGGGGCATCGCTCTGGCCTTGATTCGTCACAGCTTTGGCGAGTTTTACCGGCGCGGCAAAAGGAAGGTGGGGTTGGGTGTGGACGCACAGAGCCTCACCGGTGCTCTCAATCTGTACAAGAAGGCCGGGATGGGTGTCCACCGTCAATTCGATGACTACGAGAAGGAACTGCGTCCTGGCAAAGACCTGAGCACGCAGTCTGTGGAAGACTAGAACAATGACCAACGAGACAATGAGACCAACACTGATCGTTGACGCCGACGACACGCTTTGGGAGAACGAGGCCTACTATGAGCAGTGCATCGCCGAGTTCGGGCAACTGATGGCGACGCTGGGCTTGGACCGGGAAGAGGCGGAGCGCACCGTGGACGAGGTCGAACGGGAGCGCGTTCCACTGACCGGGTACGGGCCGCTCCAGTTTACAGAAAATATGGTCATCGCCTACGAGCGATTGTGCGGGCGGTATGGACGGCCCGTCTTGGACGAGGTATCCGAGCGGGTGGTGGAGATTGGTCAACTGGTAATAGCTCCCCCCATCCTGCTGCTGGACGGTGTAGAGGAGACCCTGGCCTGGCTCAATGGGCGCTTCCGCCTGGTTTTGCTGACCAAAGGGGATCAGGAGGTGCAGGAGGACAAGCTGGCCCGGTCGGGCCTGGGCCGCTTTTTCGACGCGGTACACGTCGTGCCGGAGAAGGATGCGGAGGTGTTCCGCGAGTTGATAGTCGGATACGGGTTGGAGCCGGAGCGGACGTGGATGGTCGGCAATAGCCCGCGCTCCGACATCAATCCGGCTCTGGAAGCGGGCGTCGGCGCTATCCACGTGCCCCACTCGAGCACCTGGGTTTGGGAGCGCGAGGAGATTATTGAGCCGGAGCGCGTCGCCGTGCTGGGCAGCTTTGGGGAACTGGTCGGATTGCTTCCCGACCTGGAAGGGAGTTAACGATATGGTTCGAGCAGTGATCTTTGACTTTGGCGGCGTACTGATGCGCACCGTCACCCCCGCGCCGCGCCGCGAGCTGGGGCAGCGCTTGGGGTTGTCGTTGGAGGAGGTGGAGGAGGCGGTGTTCGGCAGTCCGCGCTGGGACGAGGTGCAACTGGGGCGCATCAGCTACACCGAGTTCTGGGAAGACGCGGCGCGACGCCTGGGATGGGATGTCGGCGATGCAAAGGGATTGGGGGACGCTTTCTGGTCCGGCGACCGGCTGGACGAGGAGTTGATGGCGCTCATTCGCCACCTGCGCGACGAGGGGTACCGCACCGCGTTACTCAGCAACGCCCCCTCTCACTTGCGTCAGTTCGTGGAGGGGCTGGGCATCGCCGGCGCTTTTGACGAAATCATCATCTCTAGCTGCGAGGGGCTGATGAAGCCCAACCCCGCCATCTTTGAGCTAATGCTGGCGCGGCTGGGCGCGCGGGCAGAGGAGGCGCTTTTCGTGGATGACTTTCGGGTGAACGTGGCGGCGGCCCGGCAGGTAGGGCTGCGCGCGGTGCGCTTCCGCGGACTGGCGCCGCTGCGCAAACAGTTGCGGGAGCTGGGAATTCCTGCGCCCGACCCCGTTCTCGCGCCTCTGCCGGACGTGCGCGCCGTCGTCTTTGACTGGGGCGGCGTGATGGAGGCGTCGCCGGACGATGCGTACGTCGCCGGGTGGGAACGACGACTGGCGCTGGAGCCGAGTACACTGCCGCAAGTGCTGTGGGGGAAGGTGTGGCGTCAACTGGAGGTCGGCGCGATCAGCAACGACGACTTTATGCGACACATAGCCGACCGGCTGAGCCTTCCTGACGCGGAGGCAGCAGTCAGCTTTGTGAGAGAGTTCTACTCCGGGGATTGGTTCAACCCGGAGGTGGCTGCCGCCGTGCGTACCCTGCGAGCTAGTTACCAGGTGGCCTTGTTGAGCAATGCCTGGCCCGGGCAGGATGAGGCGATCCGCGAGCAGTTTGGGATAGACGTGCACACCGAGTTCGACGTCTACGTCAACTCGGCCGAGGTCGGTCTGCGCAAGCCTGACCCGGCCATCTTTTACCTGACGCTGGAGCGACTTGGCGTCGCGCCGCAGCAGGCGATCTTTTTGGACGACAGTTTGCGTAACGTGGACTCTGCCCGCGAGTTGGGCATCCACGCGGTGCAGTTCGTGGACCCACAGACATCACTGGCAGAGTTGGAGACACTGCTGGATCTAGGATTCGCAGATTTATGATCCACTCTGTTCGCGGAGGACTTGCTATGCTTTCCGAGTTTGATTTCAAGGGAACGATTTCGGACAATCGGTTGGTGGGGCTATTCCGCATGCTCACCGGTTTCCGCTTGGCCTACCTGGGGGCGGTGGTTGGCGTGGGACTGGCGGCGCTCTTGCAGACGGGCCAATCGCTGCTGCTGCGCTACCTGGTGGACGACGTTCTGGGGCAGGAGAGGGTCCGCTCTCTGCCGTTTGTCGGGTTTGGTTTTGTGGCCCTGGCGCTGGGACAGGGTGCGTTCTCCTTCCTCAGCGGCCGGTGGGCCGCCCAGACTGCGGAGGGTATCACGCTCCGGCTGCGCAATTACTTGTACGACCACATTCAGCGCATGTCGTTCACCTATCACGACGAAATAAATACCGGCGAGTTGATCCAACGCGCCACTTCGGACGTGGACGCGGTGCGGCGCTTTTTTGCCGACGAGGCCATCGGCGCGGGGCGCATCGTCCTGCTCTTTGTGGTCAACTTTGTGGCCTTGTGGATTCTGAACGCGCGGCTGGCGTTGCTTTCGGTCATTGTGGTGCCGTTGATCACAGTTATGTCGGTCTTTTTCTTCCGCAAGATATCAAAGGCTTACGAGGCTTTTCAGGAACAGGAGGCCAAGCTATCAACAACCTTGCAGGAGAACCTGACCGGTGTGCGGGTGGTCAAGGCTTTTGCCCGGCAGGGTTACGAACGGGACAAGTTCGAACAGGATAATTGGGAGCAATTCCGGCGTGGGCGCTGGCTGTTGATCCTACACTCGCTGTTCTGGCCGATCTCGGACATTCTGTGCGGCGGTCAGATGCTCGGCGGGTTTTTGGCTGGCGCATTGATGGCTCTCAATGGCACGATCACGGTGGGCGCCTACGTGGCGGCCGCCCGGCTGATCATCTGGCTGATCTGGCCGATGCGCAACCTGGGCCGGCTGATCGTGCACATGTCCATCGGGATGGTCTCCTATGGACGGGTGGTCAAATTGATCAGAGAGGAGCGCGAGCCTCTGGACGAGGGCAGGTACATGCCGTCGGGCAACGTGGAAGGGGATATCATCTTCCGCGATGTCTGCTTCGGGTACGCTTCGACTGCAAGCGAAGCGGCGCTCAGTGCAGGCGACGGTGGTGACGGCACGGTGTTGAAGGACGTCGGCTTTCGCTGTCGGCCGGGACAGGTGGTAGCTTTGCTCGGCTCGACTGGTTCTGGCAAGACCTCTCTGGTCAACTTGTTGCCCCGTTTCTACGAATACGACTCTGGCAGTCTGACACTGGACGGGGTGGAGTTGAAAGAGTACCCGCGCCACTATCTACGCCGGCAGATCGGCATCGTGGAGCAGGAGCCGTTCCTCTTTTCCCGCACGGTGCGCGAGAACATCACCTATGGGGTAGGGCGGGAGGTCGCGGACGACGAGGTCGAGGCCGCCGCCCGCGCCGCGGCCATCCACGATGTGATACTGTCGTTCCCCGACGGATACGGCACGCTAGTGGGCGAGAAGGGGGTGACGCTCTCCGGCGGGCAGAAGCAGCGGGTCGCCATCGCGCGGACGCTGCTCAAGGATCCGCGTATCCTGATCCTGGACGACGCCACCTCGTCGGTGGACACGGAGACGGAGGGCGAGATCCGCGAGGCGATGGAGCGGCTGATGCAGGGCCGCAGCACGTTCATCATCGCTCACCGCATCCAGAGCGTGATGAACGCTGACCTGATCCTGGTGCTCGACGAAGGCCAGATCGTGCAGCGCGGCACACACGAGGAGCTCATGGCGCAGGACGGCATATACCGCCGTATCTATGAAGTGCAGGCCCGCATCGAGGACGAGTTGGAGCGGGAGATTGGCGATGGGGAGGCCCCAAGAGTCTCAGAGACCCTCGGGGTCTGGGAAGAGGAGATCACTGATGTCAGACTTTGAGTTTGAAGAGGAAGAATTTACCACCCAATTCAATGGCAGGACGGTGTTGCGCATCCTGGCCCAGGCCAGGCCGCATTGGCCGTGGCTGGCGGGATTTCTGTTGTCCATCGCGTTCGTCTCGTGGCTGGACTCGTATTTCACCTTCCTCAGCAAGCGGATCGTGGACGAGGGCATCCTGGCGGGCGACCGGGTGGCGCTCACGCAGATCGTCACCACCTACGGCGTGTGGATCGTGGCGTCGTCAGCGGCGATCTTTGTCTTCATCTACCTGGCCGGTGTCCTGGGGGAGCGCATCCGCTACGACCTGCGGAAGGGGATGTTCGAGCATCTGCAGGAACTGTCGTTCTCTTACTTTGACCGGACGCCGGTGGGCTGGATCATCTCGCGCGTCACCTCCGACTCGAACCGTATGGCCGAGTTGGTGACCTGGGGACTGTTGGACGTCACCTGGGCGGCTATGAGCATCGTCACGGCGCTCTATTACATGCTGACCATCAATTGGCGACTGGCGGTGGTCGTGTTCGCCGTCATTCCAGTGTTGCTGATCGTGGCTTCCTGGTTCAAGAAAAAGATCATCGTCGAGTTCCGGTTGGTGCGCAAGATCAACTCCAAGATCACGGGTGCATACAACGAGAGTATCCAGGGCGTGCGCGTGGTCAAGGCGCTCTGTCGAGAGGAGGAGAACCTGCGCGAGTTCGGCGAGCTCACGGGCGACATGTACCGTGCCTCCTACCGGGCAGCGTGGCTCTCGGCGTTGTTCCTGCCGGCGGTGCAGTTCATTAGCGCGGTGGCGGTGGGGGGCGTCGCCTGGTACGGCGGCCTGCAGGTGCAGGTGGGCGGCATAACCATCGGTGGCATTCAGGCTTTTGTCTCGTACATCACGTTCATGCTCTGGCCGGTGCAGGATATGGCCCGCGTCTATGCCGAGATGCAGCAAGCCATCGCCTCGGCCGAGCGCGTCTTTTCGCTCGTTGACGCGACGCCAGAGGTGACCGACCGGCCCGGCGCGGTTGATCCGGGCACCATCCGGGGCGACGTCGAGTTCGACCACGTGGACTTTTGGTACGAGGAAGATAAGCCGGTTCTGCGGGACTTTACGCTGCGCGTGAAGCGCGGCGAGACGATCGCGCTGGTCGGGCCGACGGGTGGAGGCAAGTCCACCATCGTCAACCTGGTGTGCCGTTTTTACGAGCCGACGGGCGGCGCGATCCGCATCGGCGGGCGGGATTACACCGAGCTATCCTTGCACGCCATCCAATCGCGCATCGGGGTGGTATTGCAGACGCCGCACCTCTTTTCGGGGACCATCGGCGAGAATCTGCGCTATGGGCGGCTGGATGCCAGCGACGAGGAGATCGTCGAAGCGGCCAAGCTGGCCGGCGCGCACGATTTCATAGTCGCGCTGGATAAGGGGTACGAAGAGGAGGTGGGCGAGGGCGGCGTGTTGCTCTCGGTCGGGCAGAAGCAACTGGTCAGCCTGGCGCGGGCGATCCTGGCGCAGCCAGAGATTTTCATCATGGACGAGGCGACCAGTTCGGTGGACACGCTCACCGAAGCGTTGATCCAGCGGGGGATGGAGACGCTGATGCGGGACCGCACCAGTTTCGTCATCGCCCACCGGTTGAGTACCATCAAGCGGGCGGACCGCATCCTCGTCATCGAGAACGGACGGATCAAGGAGATGGGCACCCACGCCGGGCTACTGCGGCAGAAGGGGCACTACTACCGGCTGTACACCAAGCAGTTCAGGCATCAGTTGGAGCAGGAGTACGATGTCTTCAAACCGCTCAGGGTGGGGGCGACGGCGTAGGCAAGTCGGCGAATCAGCGACAGAGCGAGGCATTGAGATGAAAGACATTGTTTTCCGGCGGCTCAAAGAGACAGCTATCACGATCTGGCTCTGTGGCTGGTCGAGATGTCACGGATGCCGACACAACACTGTTTACATACCTGGGTGAGCGGCAGCGCGGCCGAGCTAGAGCAGCAACTGCTGAGCTATCTGGACGATGGCGAGTTGTGCTACGTCCTGGAGCTGCGAAACGGTTGCCTCGTGGGGGCAATGGGGAGCGAGTACGATGAGGGGTTGGGGCACGGCTGGCTGCACGGACCCCACGCCGTGGCCGAGCAGTGGGATGAGATCGCCGCCGGACTGTTCGCGCGGCTGCGGTCGGCGCTGCCGCCCACCATCTGGCCTATTACAGCGGCGAGCGGGTGGTGCGCATGATTGGCCAGAGCCACCAGGTCTTGGTCGCCGCCAGGGGGAAGGATGTGCTTGGGTTCGCGGTCGTGACTGTTCTACGTTGTGCTAGATGATGCGCATCTCCTTTCTCGTCTCACTCTCAATCTTGGCCGCGAACGATTCCAGGTCCGCCAGGGCAAACGCGCTTTCATTGCCGGTCGGTTTGCCCAACACGACCATAGTGACGTCCAACTCGCGGGCGGCGCCCGTCAGTTCTCGGCGCAAGTTACCATAACGCAAGACATAATTCGCCGCCACGCCCCGCTTCTGGGCCTGTTCCTGGGCCATCGCCAGCAGAAATTCGCCCATCTTTTCCATCTCCGCCGTTACCACGTCGGGACGGACGGCACGCGCTGTCTTTTGCAAGAACTCTATGTCCACCACGTATAGGAACAGTATCTCGTCTCCGCGTTCTTTGGCCAGAGCGATGGTAGCGTCCTGGGTGCGGTAGCTGGCCTCGCCCCCGCGTGTCGCGCACAGTATCTTCCCCATGCGTATCTCCTCTTTGGATCTGTCGTTTTCAGAACCGAATCAACAGCCACAACGTACCAATCGTCACTGTAATGATCATCGCTGGCATACCGGCCTTGAAGAATTCTCTGTAGGTAATGCGGTAACCGGCCTGCTCGGCGATGCCTGCCGTCACCAGGTTGGCCGAAGCGCCGATAAGCGAACTGTTCCCGCCCATGGCCGAGCCAACGGAGAGAGCGTAGAACAAGACCTGGCTCGACGCGCCGGGGATCGTGCGGGTGAGAAAGCTGACCACCGGCAACATCGCCGCCGTGAAAGGAATGTTGGCAATGATGCCCGACAGGAAGGCAGCAGACCAGGCCAGCACCAGAGTCGCTGCCGTCAGATTGCCGCCCACCAACCTGCTGATAGCATCGGCGATGATGCTGATGAGCCCTACCTCCTGGATGGCCCCGACGACGATGAACAGCGAGATGAAGAACATCAGGGTGGTCCAATCCACCACCTTGAGCATGCTCTCGATGTCGGGGGCCACCCACAACAACATTGCCACCGCGCCTATGATGGCGACTACCGCCGGCACCAGGTGGATGCTCTCGCCCACGACGAAGAAGAACAGCATCACACCAAAGATGATGCCCGACCGGCGCAGTTTGGTCGGCTGGGTGATGCGCCCGCTCTCGCGCAACCGTTCCAGCAACTCCTCCGACAGCCCTCCACCCCGTACCAGGAACTGCGCCCGGTAGCGAATGAGAACGTACACGGTCAGAGCGGCCTGGGCCAGTAGCACGCCCGGCGTCAGCTTGGTCAAAAAGTCGGTGAACGTGAGACCGGCATAAGAACCGATGAGGATGTTGGTCGGTGTGCCGATGAGGGTGCTGATGCCGCCAATGTTCGAGGCCAGCACCTCTGGGATCAGTAAGGACAGGGGGTTGATGCCCAGTGCGATACTGATCTGGATCGTCATCGGCGTCATCAGCAGCATGGTGGTGACGTTATCCAGCAGGGCCGAAGCGACCGAGGTGATGAGCATCAGAATCGTGACCAGCAGCCAAGCCCGCCCCCCTGACAGTCGGTAGGATTGATAGGCCAGCCATTGAAAGATGCCCGTCTCTTCGATGACGCCGATGACGATCATCATGCCCATCACCAAAAAGATCACGTCAAAGTTGACGTATTCCAGCGCCCGCTCAAAGTCAAAGATGAACAGGTCGGGGTTGACCGCGCCGCCGACGAAAGTCGTGCCCAGCACTATGGCCACTCCCAGCAGGGCGGCCATCGTGTTGTGCAGCTTTTCCAGGGCGATGATGACCAAGATGGCGACGAAGGTAAGCGTCGCCACCCAAAAGCCGGCCGTGATGCGCCGGGCAAGCTCCAGGTCGGGCAGGCGGAGCGATTCGCCCTGGTTGAGGCGGGCGACGTCGTCGCTTTCGATCTCCCAATGCTGGGATTGGAAGTGGGAGCGGGAGATTTCTAGCGTCAGCGTCTCAATGTCGCCCACGGCCTCGTGCGGCACGTCCAGCACGAAGGCGCCGTCGGGTTGGCTTGCGGTCGAGAGGAGCACTTTTCTGTTTCCGTTGATCAGCAGGGCGATTTCCGCGTCTCTGACCGGCTCGCCCTGGGGATCGGTCACGCGCCCGACCAGGCTGACCTTTTTATCCGTGAGAGGTTCTTGGGCGTGGGCAGGCGCGGGTGGGTTGTGCGGCAGGGTCAGCACCAACCCCAGGATCAGGATTGCCAATAGCGACAGATATTTAGGGTTTTGTTCTGTCATCTAGACTCAGTAGATCCAAAATTGCTCCCAAACGTGTCAGTTGACCTGTGAACTTACAGGTTTGCCAAATCCTGGTAAGATTGTAGTTGCAAGAAACAACAATCCAAGGAGGCAAATGGGTACGCGCCCGAGCAAAAGATGGAACGACGCACTTCTATCGTATCGCGACCGCCTACGTGATGGTGCAAGGCTTGCGCGTGACCCTGGCCATTCGCTTCGTGTTGCCTGGGGAGGAGACC
>Ga0180432_10000870_pt1 | contig 48930 bp, 34 predicted proteins | sample SS_ome_10_FD_132414 | JGI IMG/M metagenome (GOLD analysis project Ga0180432, IMG submission 132414) | Hypersaline lake sediment archaeal communities from the Salton Sea, California, USA - SS_1_MS_2 metaG | ecosystem: Environmental > Aquatic > Non-marine Saline and Alkaline > Hypersaline >...
TCATTGTCCAATATTCGTTACTGCAGCCTCCCGTAGGAGTCTGGGCAGTGTCTCAGTCCCAATGCGCCGGATCAACCTCTCAGTCCCGGTACCCGTCGAAGCCTTGGTGAGCTGTTACCTCACCAACAAGCTGATAGGACATGGGCCGCTCATGTGCCGGTAGGTCCCCGAAGGGAGCCCCACCTTTGACCGCTGTGCCATATGACACCGTGGTCTTATCGGGTATTACCCGCAGTTTCCTGCAGCTATCCCCAAGCCCAAGGTACGTTACCCATGCATTACTCGCCCTTTCGCCACTCTACTTGCTCCCCGAAGGGAGCGTTCGCGTTCGACTTGCATGTTTTAGCCACGCCGCCAGCGTTCGATCTGAGCCAGGATCAAACTCTTCACTTGATTATCGTTCAACCCGACCCGCACATCTCGGCCGGGATTGAGTCGATCGTCGATCGAAGATGATCGTGGTCGGCCGGGTCGTCTTAAGGGGGGACCCGACCTGGTCCTTGCTCGCCTCTGCCGAAGCGGACGCGACCAAGGGCTAAACTCAAAATCCTGTCTTTGCTTTCGCGCTGTGTCACGAGGATTTCGAGCCGGGCACCCGTCAAAGTTGCAGGTGTCCGTTTCGGATCTTGCCCCCGCGTCCTTGCCCGTGACAGGCTCGGCCGCGAGGCCACTTCCTCGTGACGGCTTTCCACTATTCACTTTTCAATCAGTCGGTCATCCGACGTGTTCACCGCGGCGGCCGCATCGCCGCCCCGTCAGGACAAGACAGGAAATTGTACGCGCCCGGAAGGCGTGTGCAACCCTTTTGTCCGAAAAAAACAAAATTTTCTCGCCGGACCCCGGCGGGGCCTCGGTTGAGCCCGGACGCCCGCCGCATCCGCCGTAACATTTTATCATACGGCCCGGCCCCAGCCCTGTCAAGAGGGGCGGGGATTTTTCTTGCCCCTCCGCCGCACGGGTGCCACCGCTGCGCAGCAGGCGTGGCAGTTCCGTGACGGAGAAAGCACGGCTGCTGCGCAGCGGTGGCCCCCAGCCCACGGGGCCCCGCTCAGGAGTCCGAGGAGATCTCCCGCATGACCGCGGCGTCTCGGGCACACAGGTCGGGCCAGTCGGCGTCGGACCCGACGTCCGGGCGGCGCTTCCAACTGCGGGCGCAGCGCGGGTACGTGTCTCGCGAGTCCACCACGTCCACGCCGATGGTCCGGCCCTCGGGCACCTCGGCGGCGCGCTCGATGCACGCGTGCCCGACGCCCAGGAGATCCTCGAGTTCCTTGAGGTAGGTCTCCAGAAGGGCCGCCGAGGCGTCATCGTCGGGTCGGACGGTGAAGACGGCCTCGGCGTCCAGGGGGTTCTTGACGCCCGCGTTCCGCAGGGCCTCGAGCTTGACCAGCCCCGCCTGGCGCAGGGCCATCAGCCGATCCCACACGAGGGCCGGCCCGGCCTGAAGCTCGTCCCCCGACCACGCCGCGTCGTCCGGGTTGACCAGGCGCAGGTCCTCGGCCAGGCGAAGGACCCCCGGGTCGTACTCGGGCAGCAGCGCCAGGTGCACGCTGGCCGGTTCGTCGGCCGGGCGGCCCGGGATGTGCGCCCAGGCCTCGTCGGCCGTGTGCGTCAGGATCGGCGCCAGCAGCTTGACCAGCGTCACGAGCATCTCGTGGATGACCGTCTGGGCGGCTCGCCTGCGGACCGCGTCGGGCGACTCGCAGTACAGGCGGTCCTTCACCGCCGAAAGGTACACGCTGGAGGCCTGCACGGTGCAGAACTCGTAGATCAGCCTGGCCGCCCGGTGGAACTCGAAGCGGTCGTAGGCCGACCGCACGTCGCGGACCAGCTCGTGCAACTGCATCCGCATCCACAGGTCCACCGAATGGTCGGGCGGCTCGGCGGCGTTGACGGCCGGGTCGAAGTCGGCGCACGCCCCCATGCAGAACCGCAGCGTGTTGCGGATCTTCCTGTAGGCGTCCTCTGCCTGGGCGATCAGGGCGTCGGAGCAGCGCACGTCGTCCTGGTAGTTCTGCGAGGCGATCCACAGCCTCAGAATGTCCGCCCCACGCTTGTCCAACTGTTCGAGCACGTCGATGGCGTTGCCCAGCGACTTGCTCATCTTGTGCCCGTCGTCGGTGACCACGAAGCCGTGCGTCAGCACGGTCTTGAACGGCGCGCGGCCCTGGGCCCCGAGGGCCGGCAGGAGCGACAGTTGAAACCACCCGCGGTGCTGGTCGGAGCCTTCCAGGTACATGTCCACGGGGATCTCGTCGACCAGCCCGCGCCCGACGGCCACCGCAAACCAGCTCGATCCGGACTCGAACCAGACGTCGAAGATGTCCCGCCCGGCGGTCAGGGCGTCGGGGGCGAACGCTGAGGGATCGGGCAGGTCCGGGTCGGTCGCCGGGTCGTAGTCGCCGAGCAGTTCTCCCGGCGTGAGGGTGAACCAGGCGTCGGAGCCCATTTCGGCGACGGTTCGCGCCACGGCGCGGACGCTTGCGGGGGTCAGGAGGGGCTCGCCGTCGGCGTTGTAGAACGCCGGGATCGGCAGCCCCCAACTCCGCTGGCGCGAGATGCACCAGTCCGGGCGGCTCTCCAGCATGCCGGCGATACGCTTGCGCCCCCAGGCGGGTACGAAGTCGATCCCCCCGTCGTCGGCGTCTCGGCGGGTGGCCTCCATGGCCAACTCGCGCAGGGACTGGCCGGTCTCGCTGACCGGCCTGTCGACGGCGATGAACCACTGGGCGGTCGCCCGGAAGATGGTCGGCGTCTTGGACCGCCAGTCGTGCGGGTACGAGTGGGTGATCTTCTCTTCGGCCAGGAGCGTGCCGGCCTCGGCCAGGAAGGCCACCACCTTCGGGTTCGCCTGCCAGACGCTCAGCCCGTGCAGCCAGTCCGGGGCCGTGTCGTCGAACGTCCCGTCGGCCTGCACGGGGCAGTAGATCTCCAGGGCGTTCTTCAGCCCGGTGCCGTAGTCCTCCACGCCGTGCCCGGGGGCCGTGTGCACCAGCCCCGTGCCGTCTTCCAGGGTGACGTAGTCGGCCGGCACCACCGGGCAGGTCGTCTCGCCGGTCAGCGGGTGGGCGTAGGTCATGTTCGCGGCGAGCATCTCGGCGCCGGTGATCGTCGCGATGACCTCGTGGGAGGCGACGTATCCCGCCCGGGCGGCGGCGAGGGTCGCCAGGACCGCCTCGAGCCTGCCCGCCGCGACGATCCAGATCACCTGCCCGTCGGAGGTCTCGGCCCGGACGCAGGCGTACTCGAAGCCCGGGTGCACCGCGACGGCGCGATTGGCCGGAAGCGTCCACGGCGTGGTCGTCCAGATCAGCAGGGAGATCCTGTCGCCCGGCTGGTGTGGGACGGCCTCGGCGCCGCCGGTCAGCTCGAACGCCACGGTGATGGAACTGTCCTGGCGGTCGTGGTATTCCAGTTCCGCGTCGGCCAGCGCCGTGCGGTTCTCGATGGACCAGTGCACCGGCTTGAGCTGGCGAAAGACGATGTCCTGCTCGACCAGCCGGGCGAAAACCTCCAGCGTCGCCGACTCGTACTGCGGGTCCATCGTGATATACCGGTTGTCGTAGCCGCCCTGGAGCCCGAGGCGAACCATCTGGTCGCACTGGAGTGCGATGTACTTTTCGGCGTATTCGCGGCAGATGCGCCGGATGGCCGGGGCGTCCATGCCGGCGGCCTTGTCGCCGAGTTCGGCCATGACCTTGGCCTCGATCGGCAGCCCGTGGCAGTCCCAGCCGGGCACGAACGGCGTCGTGTCGAAGCCCGTCATCGTCTTGATGCGGAGGACCATGTCCTTGAGGACCTTGTTCAGGGCGTGGCCCATGTGGATGTTGCCGTTGGCATAGGGCGGCCCGTCGTGGAGGACGTAGGGTTCGGCGCCCTTTCGGGCGGCGCAGATATGCCCGTACAGGTCCTCCTGCTGCCACCCGGCCCGGATGGCGGGCTCCTTGTCGAGCAGCCCGGCCCGCATGTCGAAGTGGGTCTTCGGCAGGTTCAGCGTGTTCTTGTAGTTCTTCTTGTCGTCAGCCATCATCAAAAGCCCCTATCGGGAAAAGGCCCTGAAGCTCGGTCCAGCCTCAGGGCCGTCAGTCGCGCGGGACGCGCGGGCGCCGGTCCTAAGGCACGCAGCGGATGATGCGTATGGCGATAATGCCGGCGCGGACGGTCGGACATCCCCCCCCGCTGCCGCGCCCGGCAGGAGCCGCTCTGTCCTCGATCGGCCGCATCGCACATCCTTATCTTACGTGCCTGAGGTCACCACACGAGGATTATATCGGCCAGCGCAGTGGTGTCAATCCATGAAGAAGGGCAGGCCGACGATCCGGTGCTGCTCAGGTCGCAAACGGATTGACCACCTTCAGCCCATCGATCTCGTCGTGGGCGGTAATGTCCTCGGTGTACAGCACGGAGACGTTCTCATGGACGCAGGATGCGATAATCAGCGCATCCCAGAAATGCAGTTGGTGTTGCTTCTGAAGAGCGCGAGCCTCCTGCCAGATCTCCGGTTTGGGCAACAGGACAGCATCGGCCAGCGCTTGCATGTCGGCCAGCGCATCCCAAGCCTGGTCCTGCGTGAATCCATACGGTTCGAGTTTCCGGGCGGCGGCAACGAATTCACATCCAATTTGCCACAGGAGCCCCATGGGAGTTGCAGTACGAACAAGACGTTGCGCCACCTCCTGTTTGCGAGGGTCCCGCGTGTCGTGGCAGTAGAGCCAGACGTTCGTGTCAAGTACGTTCATGGAGTTCGTCGCGCGTTGGATAGGCGCCGGGGGAACGGAATTGAGATTGGCGGGCACGGTCAAGGAATCGCCGTCGCGCCGCATCGCGATCTGTCGTCGCCGCCGGATGCCGGACACGAATCAGCGCCTCGATGTGATCGCCCTTGTGGCAAGGCAGGTCCGACAGGTGCAGTTCACCGTCAGATTCAACAATCGCTTCGATTCGAATGGGGTCCATCGCATGCACCTCTGGCAAGAGGGTCATCTCAGCAAGCACATTGTACTGACAGGAACGTTGTGAAACTAGAGCTTTTCACCTTGAATGCCACGTCCAACGCCGGCGGCTCGGGCGTCGCGTTTGCGCGGGCCCAGCAGGTCGATCTTGCGCCACACGCCGGACTCGAAACGCCACGCCATGCACAGGCCCAGGACCACCACGTAGGCGCTGACGGCGATCCACGGGCCGACGCTGGTCAACTGCGGCAGCAGGTGGACCATCATCAGCCCGCCGCCCACGGTAATCGACCAACTGGCCACGACGGTGGTGATCATGGGCCAGTGCGTATCGCCCGCGCCGCGCAGCGCGCCGACGTAGACGATGCCGACCGCGTCGAACAGTTGAAACGCCGCTGCGCAGAGCATGATCCTGGCGGCGATCTCTATCACGGCGTTGGCGTCCTCTGCACCGGTCCCGGAGGGGGTATTGGCCAGCAGGAACCGGACCATCGGGTAGCGAAACAGCCAGAACACAAGACCGCAGGCGCCCATGTAGATCAGGGCGATCATCAAGGCCTTGTGCGCGCGCCGGCGGGCCAGGTCGGGTCGGCCCTGCCCGATGCACTTGCCGACGATAGCCGTCGTGGCCAGCCCGATGCCCACCGCGGGCATGAACGACAGTCCGACGTACCGCATGGCGACGGTGGTGGCCGCCAGGTGCTCGGATCCGAAGTACGTGCCGACGAGGAACGTTGCGAACAGGGCCCAGCAGAGGATCTCGCTGCACAACTGGACGCCGGCGGGCCAGCCGACGCGTATCAGTTCTCGGCATCGGCTCCACCTGAACCGGCGGATCATGTGGGTGCCGAAGCGTCGGCGCATCGGGCGGCGCAGGAACAGCACCGCCAGCACGGCCAGTTGCACGGTCCAGGCCGAGAGCGACCCGATGGCCGCCCCCTCCAGGCCCATGGCCGGCATGCCGAGTTTCCCGAAGATCAGCACGTAGTTCATCAGGATGTTGACGGCGTTGGCCAGCAGCGAGACGGCCAGGACGATCCCGCTGCGGTGGATGCCGAAGAAGAACTGCTCGAACACGCGTGCCGGCAAGGTGACGAACGCCGCGATCACCATGTACCGGAAGTATACCAGTTCCATCCCCCGCAGGACAGGCGCGTGGTTCAGGGTGTCGAAGATGGGCCCGGCGAGGAAGAACATCGGCAGCATGATCGTGGCGAAGCCGACCGCCACGGCCAGGCCCGCCCAGGCGTAGAGCCCGGCCCGGCGGCCCCGGCCGGCGCCGAAGTTCTGGCTGACAAACGTGTTGACCACCATCAGCAGCCCCAACGCCAGCGCCTCGGGACCAAAGGCCAGCATGCTCGCGGCGTATTGGGCGCCGAAGGCCGTGTGACCGACATGCGAGACCATGTACCCGTCGACGAACTTGACGATCGTCGTGTTGAGCATGGTCAGGCTGGCCGGCCAACTGAGACTGGCCACCTGGGCCATACCCGACCGCTCGGGCGGTGTTATGCTTTCGGGAATGATCTCTGTCATGCGCCCTCGCGGGGTCGGAATGGGTTAGAGCCTAGCACGGACAGAGACCAGGAAGCAAGCCGCTTCCGGGTGGCGTGGCAGGAGCGAAGCGACGGCCACGTGGGGCCAAGCCCGAACAGGGCGGTCACTTTGCTCCTGTCACGCCACCCCGCTCCATAAGAACGTTCCTGCCCGGCATTTCGGACCGCCGCTTGACGATCCGCCGGCGCGGTTCTAGGATGGTCTGTCACGGACCGGGTGCTCCTCATGAAGCTGCGACCTTACTGTCTCTCGCAACTAGAGGTGGACGAGTTCACGCTGGCCGGGTACAGCGTGGCCGGGGAGGAGTCCGTCGTCGTCGTGCCGGAACTCGACTGCGTCTTCGACATCGGGCGCTGCCCGCACGAGGCCCTGACGGTCAACCACGTGCTGCTGAGTCACGGGCACATGGATCACGCGGCGGGGATCACCTACTACTTCGCCCAGCGCGACTTCCAGGACATTCCGTGCGGGACGGCGTTGGTGCCGGCCGGGCTGGTCAGGCCCCTGAAGGACCTGATGGTGGCCTGGGGCCGCGTCGAGGGCCACGTGCCCCCGCACAACTTCGTCCCGATGCGCGACGGGGACCAGCACGAGATGCGGCGCGGGCTGTGGGCCCGCGCGTTTGCCACGCGGCACATCCGCGGGTCGCTGGGTTTCAGCGTCGTCGAGGTGCGCAAGAAGCTGAAGGAGCAGTTTCTCGGGCTGACCGGACAGCAGATCGTCGAACTGAAGACCAAGGGTGTCGAGATCGTCAACAGCGTGGAACACCCGCTGGTGGCCTACCTGGGCGACACGGCGGCGGCCAACTACTCCGACCTGCCGCACGTCGCCAACGCCCGGGCGCTGGTGATCGAGTGCACCTTCTTCGCCGACGAGCACATGGACCGGGCCCGGGCCGGCAAGCACCTTCACGTCAAAGACTTGCCCGCCGTGCTCGACGGGATGAACAACCAGCTCATCATCATAACCCACGTCACCCGGCGCACCGCGCTGGCCGAGGCCAGGAATATCCTCAAAGCCGTCCTGTCCAAGGATATCCTCCATCGCGTGACCTTCCTGATGAGCCGAAAGCACGTCGGGTGAAGGGGCGCTGAAACCCGCGCGACTGCACCCGGAGGGATGGATCGCAGGCACCCCCACGACGGAGTCGGAGTCGTGGGGCGTTGGGCAATCACGGGGGCGGACACCGGCATCCCGGGGACCCGTGAACGGGGACTTGACGGGACGTTCAGTCGTACTCGAGCTGCGGGCGGCCGAACCTTCGGCGGACGTCGTGCTGCATGCCGATGAGTGTCTCCCGGACGCCCGCGACGAAATCGGCGGCCTTGTGCTTCCTGGTCTCGGCCTGGGGGATCGGCCGGGCGTAGCGTACGACGATCGTCCCGCCGAGCGACGGCAGGGCCTGCCCCTTGGGCCAGATCTCGTACGCACCGTCGATCAGCACGGGCACGGTCCACTTGGCGGCTCTCTGTGCGAGCAAGGCCACGCCTGGCAGGAAGGGCGCGATCCGCCCGTCCGGCGTCCGGGTTCCCTCGGCAAAGACCACTACTTGCCCGCCACGCTTCAGGCGGCGCATCCCTTCCTTCAACGCCCCGAGGTCGGCCTTGCCGCGATGGACCGGAAAGGCGTTCACCGACTCGATGAGCCGCTTGAATGCCGGGTTGCGGAACAGGCTGTCACGGGCCATGAAGTGGACCGGGCGCTTGAGCGCCATGGCCATCAGCGGGGGGTCCATGAAGCTCTGGTGATTTGAGATGTAGACGACGGAGCCCTCGGCCGGCTCGCGGCAGCGGTCGAAAACCCGATACCGCAACGCCGAGAGGAACAGCAACTGGAGTGAGCGGCGGGAGAAGCGGTAGAACGGAGTCGGACGTTCGACCCGCCCCCCGAGGTCCCACGCCCGCAACAGGGGGTTGGGGTGACTGGTCAGGCCTTTCACCGGAGGGCCTCCACGTGCCGACGCAGTTCGGCCGTTGTCTGGGCGATGGTGTTGCCGGACGTGTCGACGACGATGGCGCCGTCGGGCATGACCAGCGGGTCGGCGGCTCGGGTTTGATCCCGGTGGTCACGGCGTCGGATGGCCTCCAGCACCTGGTCATAGTCCACGTGCCGGCCCCGGGCGGCCAGCTCCTCGCACCGCCGCCGGGCCCGGACGTCCGCCGCCGCGTCCAGGTAGAACTTCACGTCCGCCTCCGGGAACACCGCCGAGCCCTGGTCGCGCCCCTCGGTAACGACGTCTCCCAGCCCGGCCGCGATCCGACGCTGAAGCGCCACGAGCACGCGGCGGACCTGCGGCACCGAGGCGATGTGGTGGGCGTTGTCGGTGACCTCCGGCGAGCGGATCGCGTCGGTGACGTCCCGGCCGTCCAGTTCCACGCGCAGGGCCTCGCGTGCGGGTGTGAGCTTCAGGTCCATGCGAGCGGCTATCTCCGCCAGCGCCGCTGCGTCGCCCAGGTCCACGCCTTCGCGCAATGCCTTGAGTGTTGCGGCGCGGTAGGTGGCGCCGCTGTCCAGGTACGCCACGCCCAGCGCCCTGGCCAGGCGGCGCGCCGCGGTGCTCTTGCCCGAACCGGCCGGGCCGTCAATCGTCACGATCATGGGCCAGAGTGTATCGCCCCGGGCCGTGGAACGATAGTCCTTGCGAGGATTCCGTGAACCAAGGGACTTGACATCCCCGCCGAGTGCGGGTACGTAGTACGTGTTCGGGTCAACGTCCGAGGCCGCGGCCGTGGCGGAATTGGCAGACGCGCAGGCTTCAGGTGCCTGTGTCCTTAGGGACGTGGAGGTTCGACTCCTCTCGGCCGCAATAGACCGCTTGCGGTTTCGCGACAAACGCGCGAAACCGCAAGCGGTATTGTCTTCCACGAGCGCCCCCGCCTGCGCGCAATCCGAAATCCTCCTTTGCCAAGGCTACGGAGGACAAGTCCGCAATTGAACTATCCCATGTGCCATCCCCCGTCGACGCGGAGGGTCTGGGCGGTGATGTAGTCCTGGGTGGCGAGGAAGACGACGGCGGCGGCGACGTCTTCCGCCCGCCCGGTGCGCTTCATCGGGACCCGCGCCAGGACCCGGCGCTGCGTGTCGTTGTCGGTGGCGTCGTCCCAGAGGATGGCTCCCGGGGCGACGGCGTTGACGCGGATGCCCCGCCCGGCCAGGGCCTTGGCGCAGCTCTTGGTCAGCCCCGTCAGCGCCGCCTTGCTGGCGCAGTACGCCGGGTACCCGCCCCAGCCCTTGTCCGCGGCGATGTCGGTGACGTTGACGACGGCCCCCCCGTCGCCCATCAGCGCCGACGCGCCGCGAATGCACAGCGCCGCGGCGCGGGCGTTGATCGCCAGGACGGCGTCCCACTGCTCGGCCGTCAGCGTCTCGATCGGCGTGCGGGGGTAGACGCCCGCGTTGTTCACCAGCACGTCCAGCCGACCGAACGCCGACGCGACGCGGGCGAACATGCCGTCGATATCCTGCGGCCGCGCGAGGTCCGCCTGGAACAGTTCCGCGCGCCGTCCCGCCGCGCGGAGGTCGTCGGCCGTTTGGCGTGCCTGGTCGGCGGAGTGCCCGAAGTGCAGCGCGATATCCGCCCCGCGCCGCGCCAGTTCGAGCACGATGGCCCGCCCCAGCCGAACCGCTCCTCCGGTGACCAGCGCGATCTTTCCGTCGAGTTCCATGGGTGTATTGTACGCTTCCGTGGTCAGGTCGGAAGCCCCGCCTCACGCGGGCATCTCGTCAGGGCCGCGCCGCCCGGACCGCAGCGCCTGGACGATCATCACGGCGAAGCAGGCGGCGACGAAGACCGCGCCCGCCATCGCGGGCCAGTGCCCGGCGATGCTGAAGACCGTTCGCATCGGGCGCAGTCTTACCTCGGCCACGATGGCTCCGGGCCCGTCCGTGTAGTGATCGCGCCGGGCCAGGACCTCGCCATGCGGTGAGATGATGGCGCTGATGCCGTTCCGTGCCGCACGCACGATGGCGTAGCGTGATTCGATGGCCCGGCCGACGCTGCTCTGGAAGTGGGCGCTCTTGACCGCCGGCCAGTCGAACGTGGGCACGGCCATCAGGGCCACCTTGCGCCGTCCGTGGGCCCGCGTGAAGTCGGTGTAGTTGTCATCGTGGCAGATCATCCCCCCGACACGATGGCCGAGAATGTCCGTCACGGCCACCTCGCCCGTGCCCGGGCGCGTGCGCTCGGACGGCGTAAGGTGGGTCTTCGTATATGTGCGGAGCACCTTCCCGTCGGGTCCCATGAAGACCAGCCGGTTGGCGTTGTCGGGAACGTCAAGGTAGCCGAACACGAGAAACACGCCGTTCTTCCGGGCGACCTGGCGGAACTGATGCAGCCAGAGGTCGCGCGGGCCGCGGATGGAACGAAAACCCATCTCCGGAGAGACGACGAGCTTGGCGCCTTTTGCGGCGGCTTCGGCGACGGGGCCCGCGTAGAGCGCCTTGAACCCCTTGTGTCCGTCGGGCCTGTCGTTTGGGCTGATGCCTGGCTTCTCGTTCCACAGCCATCCGACGGCGGCAACGGTGATTGTCCCCGTGGGCTCGCCGGTGCGTGCGGCGAGGTTTGCCCCGGCGGCGACGACCAGCACGGCCGCCGCGGCAACGACCGCCCGCAGACGCCGCCTCGGGTCGATCGCGGCGACGACGGCCCACGCCTGGATGCAGGTCACCACGAACAGCACGCCGGTCAGTCCGGTGATCGAGACGAAGGCGACCAGTCGGGGGTACGCGGACCACGGCCTGGCCAGCGACTGGGCAATGCCCCAGGGCGGCACGAGCGTGAAGTTGAGCCAGTCCAGGGCGGCCAGAAGGGCCCCCGCGCCTGCCGCGCCCAGCAAAGGCCACCGCCGCAGCAGGAGCATCGCCCCGGCGGCGAAGAGCGTCATCACCAGCGCCAGGTCGACCAGCAGCACGACGGCAATCAAAGGGTGCATCTGCACGACCACGAGTTGCGGCAGCGTGTAGAAGACGCCCATGTAGAACCCCGCGGTTACGGCCAGACGCTTGGACACCTTCGGCGACGCCGCGACGTACAGGATCGGCCCCAGGGCTATCGCTTGCAGGGGCGCCAGGGCCGGCAGGAGAGCCCCGGCAGCCAGCATCAGACCGCTGACGGCGCCCAAAGCCCGGGGCACCCAGGACCGACCGGCCGGGTGATCTTCACTGGTCATGTGGACCTCGCGGGGGCCAACTGCCCGTGTGTTCGGAGGTTATGGTCTCACACGCCCGGCGCCGATGCAAGGGCCGCCAAGGAATGAACCGATCGCCTGGAACTCCTCGGCCACTCCGGGCGTCAAACAGTGCGGAACCATGAATGAAGGAGCCTGACGATGAAACACGCACGAGTGATGGCGGCGGTGATGATGGCGGCAGGGCTGGTGTTGGCGGCGGCGGGGGCCCCGGCGGGCGAGAACGAGGCCAAGGCCCCGGCCAAGGCCGACCGGCAGCGGCACGTGGACCTGGTGATTTGCCTGGACACCTCCGGGTCGATGAGCGGGCTGATCGCCTCGGCCAAGAAGAAGCTCTGGGCGGTGGTCAACGAGTTGGCCACCGCCAAGCCCAAGCCCGTGCTGCGCGTGGGCCTGTACCACTACGGCAACGACGGGCTGAACAAGGAAGACGGGTGGGTCAAGCAACTGTCTCCGCTGACGGACGACCTGGACGGGGTGTACGGCAAGCTGTTTGCCCTGCGGACGAACGGCGGGACGGAACTGGTCGCGCGGGTGATCCGGGCGGCGACAAACGAACTCGACTGGAACCGCGACAAGGGCACCCTCAGGATGATCTTCGTCGCCGGCAACGAGCCGGCCACCCAGGACAAGACCCACGACCTCCAGGCGATGTGCAAGGCCGCCGCCACCAAGGGCATCATCGTCAACACGATTCACTGCGGCGGCGAGGCCCTCGGTCGCAGGACCGGCTGGGCCGACGCGGCGCGGTGGGCCGACGGGCAATACGCCGCGATCGACCAGAACCGCGGCACGGTGGTGATCAACACGCCTTACGACAAGCGGCTGAGCACGTTGAGCGCGGAGTTGAACGCGACGTACGTGACGTACGGCGCCCGGGGTCGTGCACGACAGGCCAACCAGGTCATGCAGGACAAGAACGCCGCGTCACTGAGCCCGTCCGCGTCGGCGGGGCGGGCGGTGTCGAAGGGCTCGGGTTTGTACCGCAACGCCTCGTGGGACCTGGTCGACGCGGTCAAGGAGGAGAAGGTCGACCTGGCCAAGGTCAAGAAGGCCGATCTGCCCGAGGAGATGCAGGGCATGACCGCGGCGCAGCGCAAGGCGCACGTGGCGAAGATGGCCGCCCGCCGGGCGGAGATCCAGAAGGAGATCCGCAAGCTCGGCGAGCAGCGTTCGGCCCACATCAAGAAAGAAATGGCCCGCAAGGGGCTCGACGAGTCGTCGTCGTTCGACGCGGCCCTCCGCTCGGCCGTCCGGACCCAGGCGCAGAAGAAGAACTTCAAGTTCAAATGATGATAGGCAATGCGGGCCCGTGCGCGATCGGGCGTAAGCCCCGGGTGTATTCACCCGGGGTTGAATGGACATCGCGCAATCAGACGGATGCACGGCTCGAGTGCCCCATTTCACCCCGGGCGAACACACCCGGGGCCTACGTTCGAAAGTGCCATGGTCTCCTTTTCGCTACACCTTGACCTTGAACCGTTCGCCCTTCTTGAGATCGAGGCAGAACGCGGCGACGAGCTTGACCGCCGCGTCCACGTCGCGCAGGTCGAGCATCTCGACGGTCGTGTGCATGTACCGGTTGGGCACGGAGAGCAGCGCCGACGGTATGCCGCCCTCGGCCCTGTGGATGGTCATCGCGTTGGTGCCGCCGGTGAGGCTGAACGCCTCGACCTGGAGCGTGATCTTCTTCCGGGCGGCGATCCGGCGCAGGCGCTTAACCAGCACGGGATGGTGCTCGCGCCCGAGCGTGATGGTGGGCCCGTGGCCCATCTTCACCTCCCCGTGCTGCTTGGCGTCGACGCCCGGGGTGTCGGTGGCGTGGGTGACCTCGAGTTCGATCGCGGCGTCGGGCTTGATGTTGAAGACGCTCATGGCGGCCCCGGCGCCGCCGACCTCCTCCTGCCCGGAGCTGGAGGCGTAGATCGCGCACCTGGGCTTGGCCCGGGAGATTTTGACCAGGCGCAGGGCCTCGATCACGGCGAACGCGCCGATGCGGTCGTCCAGCGCGCGGGCCACGATGACGTTCTTGTCCAGCATCTCGACCGAGTCGACGAACGTGATCGGATCGCCCACGGCGACCTTCCTGGCGGCGGCCTTGCCGTCGCGCGCGCCGATGTCGATGAAGCACTCGTGCATCTTGGGGACCTTGGGTTCCTTGCCCCGCTCCCTGAGGTGTATGGCCGTGGCGCCGATCACGCCGCGGACGACGCCCTTGTCGGTGTGGATGTTGACGCGTTTGGTCCGGACCAGGGCCGGGTCCACCCCGCCGATCCGCTGGAAGTAGATGAAGCCCTTCTCGTCGATGTGCTTGACCATGAGCCCGAGTTCGTCAACGTGGGCGTCGAGCATGATCTTCGGGTCCCCGCCGCCGTTCAGCACCGCCACCGCGTTGCCGTAGGAATCCGTCCGGACCTGGTCGGCGACCTTGCGGGCGTATTGGCACCAGAGGCGCTGCCCGGGCGACTCGTGCCCGCTGGGCGAGGGCGCGCCGAGTAAATCTTGCAGAAATTTCAGTGACTCTTTTCGCATAGCCGGGTTCCTTGAAGTAGAACAACTGAAAGGGTGTAAACGTAGCCGATATACAGCATAGAAGCAACAGCGCTCCGCAGAGGGGCCAAGTCAGAGCCATCGCACTATGAGAATCGGCATCCGCACCAAACTCGTCACGCTGCTCCTGCTCGTGGCGGTCCTGCCGCTGCTGGCGGGTCTGGCGACGATCATGATCGGCGGCCGTCAACTGCGCATCGAGGCGTTCGGGCAGACAGTCCAGGCAATGGCCGAGTCGAAGGCCTCAGCCCTGGCCGATTCGCTGGCGAAGGACATCGAGAAGTTCCGGCTGGCGTTTCAGCGTCACGAGGGCCTTCTCGGCGCGCTCGGCGCGGCGGCCCAAGAGCCGTCGGAGATACAGCGTGAACGGATCCGCACCCTCGATCGGCGCTGGGCCGGACTGCACCCCAGTTCGCCCGAGATTGTGGCGGTACTGGAAACCCCCGTTGCCGACAGTCTCCGGGCCCTCCAGGTCGAGGATGAGCGTCTGGCCGAAGTCCTGGTGGCGGACCGCTGGGGGCGACTCGTCGCCGCCACGCAGCGAACGAGCGACTACTACCAGGCGGACGAACTGTGGTGGGCCCAGGCGTTCGGCGACGGGCAGCGAGGCAAAGTCTACGTGCCCAACGTCGGGTACGACGAGTCCAGCCGAACCTGGAGCCTGGACGTCTGCGTCCCCCTGCGGCGGGCCGAGGGTGTCGCCGGGGTCGCCAAGGCCGTGCTCGACATCTCCCGGTGGGTCGGCCCGCCCCGGGCCAAGGTCGGGCACATCGACGCCGCCCTGGCCCTGCTGCGTTCCGACGGGATGATCCTGTTCGGCGGGCAGGCCGAACCGCTCAGCCGGTCCATGGCGCACTGGCAGGGGCGGATCGCCTCGCTGGCCCCGGGCTGGCGCGTGATCGACGACGGGCGCATCCAGGGCTTCGCGCCGGTGCGCCTCCCGGTCAAGGTCGGGCCGGATATCCTCACCGGGCCGCGGTGGATGGTCGTCTTCAGCGTCTCGCGTGCCCAGGCCGTCGGGGCGGTGAACAGGCTGAGCCTGGTCGTGCTGGCGATCGGCCTGCTGATCATCGCCTCGCTGTTTCTCCTGGGTCTGATCGTCGTCGACCGGCGGATAGCCCGGCGTATCCGGACTCTGGCCCGGGCCACGCACCGGGTCGCCGAGGGCGACCTGACCCACCGCGTCGAGTCCGTTCGCCGGGGGCGACCGCTCCTGGGCCACGACGAGATCGACGCCCTGGTCGATGACTTCAACCGGATGGTCCATCGCGTCCAGCGCAGCCACGGGCAACTCGTCACCGCCAACAAGCTCAAGACCGACTTCATCCGCGTCGCCAGCCACGAACTCCGCACGCCGATCAGCTTCATTCTCGGCACGGTGAAGCTGCTGCGAGAGAGCACGGACGTGGCTCGCCTTCAGCACGCGATGCAGGCCATGGGCGCCAAGGCCAATCGCCTGGACCGCATCATCAACGACATGTTCAAGCTGATCCCGTCAGGCAACTACGACGATCGGCTGCACTACAGGGGCGTGTCCAGCGCGGAGTTGCTCGAGCAGGTGCGTGAGGACTGCCTGCCTTTCATCGAGCAGCGGAATCAGCGGCTGATCGTGGAGGAGGCCCGCAAGATGCCGCACCTCCGCGCCGACGTCGACAAGCTGCGGGATATCCTGGAGAACCTGGTGATGAACGCCATCAAGTTCACGCCGGACGGGGGCGTGATCAAGGTTCGCGTCGGGCAGCAGCTCGGGGGGTACACGACCTTCAGCGTCCAGGACCAGGGCCCGGGCATCGCGCCAAGTGACGTGCCCCATATCTTCGATCCGTTCTACAGCGGGGGCGACGTGATGCAGCACTCGTCGGGGAGCGTGGGTTTCCAGAAGCGTGGCATGGGTCTGGGGCTGGCGATCGTGCGGCACTTTGCGGATCTTCACGGGGGCGCGGTTCGCGTGACCACCGCCAAGAGGGGAACGACCTTCACCGTGCTGATACCGACCGACGGGCCGCGCGACGAGATCGCCCCGCCCGAGGCGCCCCCGGACGCGGAAGCCCGGGACAACCACGCCGAGGACGAGCAGCAGTCGGTAACCAGTAGTCGGCAGGCGGTACCCGGTCACTGATTACCGGCTACCGACTACCGGTTACGGGCTACCGCTTACGTCGTCGTTGCCATGAGCACCTGGAGGGCCGAGATGATTTCGTCCGGGTCGAAGGGCTTGGTGAAGTAGGCGTCGGCGCCGGCCTGGTAGCCGCGCTGCCGACAGTCGTCGGTGTCCAGTGCGGTGACCATGACGATCGGCAGCCTGCCCCCGCGTTGCCGCCGAAGCTGCCGGCACGTCTCGAACCCGTCCAGTTCCGGGAGCATCACGTCCAGCAGGACGGCGTCGGCTTTGCTCCGGTCGGCCACGGCCAGGGCCTCGGTGCCCGAGTACGCCGGCACCGAACGCATGCCATACGCCGCCAGCAGTTCGCACTCGAGGGCGTTCATTTCCGCGTCGTCCTCGACGACCATGACCAGAGGCTGTCGTGCGGTTGTCATCGGGTCTGCGATTCTCCCGGGGCGCGGTTTTTCACGTCTCTGCCGGACATTCTATCCGCTAAAATGAAGAGGATCACGTGATTCGTCGTCATGAACGGGCCGGACCGTTGGTCTGAACGGAACCCATGAGCGATTCGCCGGACAATCCGCCGCCGCTGCCGGACGTGAACGTGCTGCGCGAGGCGATCGGGATATACCTGAAGTGCGCCTACCCTCAAGGCGTCCCGCCCGCCGCCGAGCGGTTCATGCCCCCGGCGGATGCGGACGCGGGGGCGTGGCTCATGGGCGACCAGGTCGAGCGGGCCGAGCCTGATGCCTCGCTCCAGGGCGTGCGCTCCTTCGCGCTGCGGATAGGCAACGCGCTGTATCCGCACATGAAGCTCCGCCTCAGCCGCGCGGGCGATACCGGGCCTTACCTCCTGAGCGTGGACAGCCACGACACCTTTCTTTGCGCCCCGCCCGGATCGCCGGACCGCGCGGAGTTGGAGGCGTTGAAGCGTCACAACGCGGCGGTGGCCTCGGCGGCGGCCGACGCGATGGACGCCGCCGGCCTGCCCACCGAACGCAACTTCCTCCGGGAGAGAATCCGCCGCGCGACACGAAACAGAGGAGGTGAGAGGTGAGAGGTGGACAGGCAAGATCCGGGTGCCGTGCAGAACACTCTGACCTCTGACCTCTGACCTCTGACCTGCTGTTCCATTCGACAACGCACCCCGCGGCGCGTACAGTGTGGGGATGACGTACAGCCAGTATCTCCAGCGCCGTTACCTTGTCAGCTTCGAGGGAAGACGCCTGCCGCACATCTTCACCGACGTGCTCGTCATCGGCGCCGGGGCGGCGGGACTGCGAGCGGCGATCGAGGCGGCGGCCTTCGGACAGGTCATCCTGGCCGCCAAGGGCGCCCCGGGCGACAGCAATACGTACCACGCCCAGGGCGGGCTGGCGGCCGTCATGAGCGAGGACGACACCCGGGCCGGTCACATGGCCGACACGGTGTCGGCGGCGTCGGGCATCGGGGACGAGGCGGTGATTCGGCGCGTGATAGACCACGCGCCCGAGCACATCCGCGAGATGATGGACTGGGGCGTCCGGTTCGACACGAGCGACGGGCGGTTGAGCCTCGGACGCGAGGGCGGACACAGCGCCAACAGGATCGTCCACGCCGACGGGGACGCGACGGGAGCGGCCCTGATCGAGACGCTCCACGCGCGAGCGGCCCGGACGGAGAATCTCAAGATCTTCGAGCAGTGTTTCGTGATCGACCTTCTGACCGACCCCCCGGGCGGGGGTGCGGGCTCGACCTGCGTGGGGGCGTTGACGTTCCACGAGCGTTACGGCCCGCAGATGATCGAGGCCCGCCAGACGATCCTCGCCGCAGGCGGGGCGGGCATGCTCTGGCGCGAGACGAGCAATCCGGCGGGGGCCACCGGGGACGCCATTGCGGTTGCCTTCCGAGCCGGGGCCACGCTCAAGGACCTCGAACTGATGCAGTTTCACCCGACGACGCTCTACATCGCCGGGTCCACCCGGTCGCTGATATCCGAGGCCGTCCGGGGCGAGGGGGCCCACCTGGTGGATCGCGGCGGTCGGCGGTTCATGGACGCCTACGATCCCGCCGCCGAACTGGCCCCCCGGGACGTCGTCAGCAGGGCGATCCTGTCGGAGATGGCCCGCACGGGAGCCACGCACGTGTACCTGGACGTGCGCCACCTCGGCGGGGAGGCCTTCGCCGAACGCTTCCCGCACATCAACACGCAGTGCCACTCGTTCGGCATCGATCCGGGGCGCGACCTGATCCCCGTGCACCCGGCGGCCCACTACATGATCGGGGGCGTGCAGGTGGACTCGCACGGGTTAACCGACCTGCCGGGGCTCCTGGCGTGTGGGGAAGCCGCGTGCACCGGGCTGCACGGGGCCAACCGCCTGGCCTCCAACAGCCTGATCGAGGCGCTGATCTTCGGGCAGGCCTGCGGTCAAGCGGCGGGCCGGGCCCTGGCCGAAATGAACGAGTCGACGGGCGCCCGGCGCATGATCGACTGGACCAACCCGCACTCCGACCGGACGGAACTGGACCTGACGGACATCCGCAATTCGCTGCGGTCGGTCATGTGGCGCAACGTCGGGATAACCCGCCTGGGGCCGCGACTGGACGAAACACGAGAGATCATCTCGTTCTGGACCCGATACGTGCTGGACAAGGAGTTCCTCAGCGATCCGGTCGGCTGGGAGATCCAGAACATGCTGGTCGCGTCGTATCTGGTGGCGGAACTGGCCGGACGCCGCACCGAGAGCCGCGGCGTGCACTTCCGCAGCGACTTCCCCGAGACCGACCCCGCCTGGGCGCGGCACCAGACCGTCCGCCGAACGGCGGACGGTCTGGTGTGCGCCTGACCGCAAGCGGTCAGGCGCCGCTTGCGGCTTCACAAGCGCCACTTGCGGCTTCACGATCTTCAGCGCGTATCGCTTTCCAGGTCCAGGTAGGCGATATCCGCCTCGGTAAGCTCCACCTCGCACGCTCGGGCGTTCTCGGCGATCTGCTGGGCCGTCCAGCCCGCCATGAGCGGAAAACCGTTCAGTGGGCCGTGGATCACGAACGCCAGCGCTATCTGTGGCACCGTGGCGCCCCTTTCGTCGGCCAGCTCCGCCGCCCGATCGAGTCGGCGGAAGTTGTCCTCGCTGCAGTAGCAGCGGACGCATCGCGCGTCGGCGCCGTCGGTGAACGCCTCGAGGTTGTCTCGGCGGAACCTGCCGGAGAAGAACCCCCCGGCCAGCGTCGACCAGCTCAGCACGGGCATCCGGTTTTCCCGGTACCAGTCGCGTGCGGTCCGGCCGGCGGGGCCGTCTATCCAGACCGACCCGCGGCCCCAGGGGTCCCCGAGGCACTCGGCCAGGCTGTACTGCGGGCTGGAGACGGCAAAGCCCGCCAGGGCGTTGGCCTCGGCGTAAGCGTTGGCCTCGGCGATCCGCTGATGTGTCCAGTTCGACGCGCCGAACGCCAGGATTCTGCCCTCGGCGATGTGCTCGTTCATCCGCTCCACGAGCGGCCCGACCGGCTGGGTCTCGTCGTCGCGGTGGAACGAGAAGATGTCGATGGTCTCGAAGCCGAGCCACGCCAGGCAGTCGTTCAGGTCGGACGTGATACACTCAGGCGTCACGCGGTTGACCTCCCCGTGGTGATGGCTGCACTTGTCCATCAGGACGATCGTGTCCCGGATGCCGCGATCGGCCACCCATTTGCCGAACACCCGGTCGCACTGCCCGCCGCCGTAGATGTGGGCGCTGTCGAACAGCGTGATGCCCTGCGCGTACGCCGCGTCCATCAGGGCAAAGCCGGCGGCGATATCCCCTTCGTCCAGCATGATCGCGCCCTGGGCCACGCGCGACACGTCCTTCTCTATCCCCGGAATCCTGCCGTATCTCATACGCGTCTCACTCCATCGGATATCTCAGGCCCCACTGGGCGCGGAGGGTGTCCATGGTCTCCATGATGGCGACGGTCTCGTCGAGCGGCATGACGTCGCTTTCGGTTTTCCCGGCGGCGAGGCAGCGGGCGACCTCGTCGGCCTCGTAGTTGTACCCGTTGCCGACGGCCGGGGTGTCGATGTCTTCGCTGTCGTCGCCCGTGTGGACGGTGATTCGGCTCCCTCGCCACCATGCGGCGTGGAGATGGATTCGCCCGTCGGTTCCGAGGATCCACGCCTCGTGTGGCGTGGTGGTCCGCACGCCGGTGGCCAGAACCGCCAGGGCGCCGTCGGCGCAGGTCAGCACGATGCCCGCCTGTTCGTCGACGCCGGTGTCCCCGATGTGGGCCGAGCCGGTTACGCAGACCGGCTCGCCCAGGATCATCGACGCCAGCGAGATCGGATAGACGCCCACGTCGAGCAGGCCCCCGCCGGCCAGGGCAGGGTTCAGCAATCGCCCCTGCGGATTCGGCCCGCAGCGGAAGCCGAAGTCGCCCAGGATCATCCGCACCTGCCCGATGACGCCGCCGGCCAGCAGCTCGCGGAGCCTGACGATGGCCGGCAGGAAGCGGGTCCACATGGCCTCCATGAGAAACAGGCCCTTCTCGCGTGCGACGGCGACAACCTGGCGGGCCTCGTCGGCGTTGACGGTGAAGGGCTTCTCGCAGAGGACGGCCTTGCCGGCCCGGAGGCAGAGAATGCTGTTCGGCCGGTGCATCGGGTGAGGCGTGGCGACGTAGACCGCCTCGACGTCCGGGTCGTCGGCCAGCGCCTCGTAGCCGCCGTGGCGGTTGGGCACGCCGAACTCCTCGCCGAACGCGTCGGCCTTGTCCTGCGATCGCGAGCCGATCGCCACGAGTTCGCCCGCCTCGGCGCTCGTGAGCCCCTGGGCGAACTTGCGTGCGATACTCCCGGCCCCGAGGATGCCCCAACGGATTCTGTCAGCCATCGGCGGTCCTTTCGGTGAGGGAACGACGACAACAACGGCAACAACAGCGAACAACAACTACAACAGCAACGGCTTAGCCACAGATTACACCGATTTCACAGATTCTGGGTCTTTGGGTAACGGCAACGACAACAACTACAACACAAACGGGACTATCACAACCAGCGAAACATGGACGAGGCTATGAGGACCGTCTCAATTATGTCGTTGTCGTTTTCGCCGTTGCCGTTTGCCCAAAACCCGAATCTGCGTAATCTGCGAAATCTGCGGCCAAGCCGTTGCCGTTGTTGTCGTTGTCTTGCCTTCGAAAGAGGAGATTGGTGATTCACACTCCGGAGAACGCGCTGAAGCCGCCGTCTACCGCTATGACTGTTCCGGTGACGAACTGCGACGCGTCGCTGATCAGCCACAGCAGGGCGCCGACCAGCTCGTCCGGGTGTCCGTATCGTCCCATGGGGGTGTGGTCGATGATCTGCTGCCCGCGCTCGGTCGCGGTGCCGTCGTCGTTCTGAAGGAGGAAGCGGTTCTGCTCGGTCAGGAAAAACCCCGGGGCAATGGCGTTGACGCGGATGGTCGTCGAGTGGTTCTGGGCCATGTACACCGCCAGCCACTGCGTGAAGTTGCTGACGGCGGCCTTGGCGGCCGAGTAGGCCGCGATCCGCGTCAGCGGGGTGAAGGCGTTCATCGATGAAATGTTGACGATCGCCCCGTCGCCCCGCTCGGCCATGTGGCGGCCGAACACCTGGCTCGGGAGGATCGTGCCGGCGCAGTTCAGGTCGAACACCCAGCGGACGGCGTCGATGTCGAGGTCGAAGAAGAGGCTCTCCGGCGGGACGCAGGTGGCCTCCTTCTTGTTGCCCCCGGCGCCGTTTATCAGGACGTCGACGCGGCCGAGTTCGGCCGCGGTCTTGTCGAAGGCGGCCCGGACCTGCTCGCGATCCAGGACGTTGACCTCGACGGGAAGGGCCTGTCCGCCGCCGGCCTCGATCTGGCGGCAGAGCGTCTGGGCGCCTTGGAGGTTGAAGTCGAGCACGGCGACGTTGGCGCCGCGGTCGGCCAGGGCGCGGGCCATCGCGCCGCACAGCACGCCGGCCCCGCCGGTAATCGCCACACACTTGCCCTCGACGCTGAACAGTCCGGCCGGATCTGCGCTCATGACGGTGTCCTTCCTCTGGTCGTGAGGTCTAGGCGTTGTAGGTGCTGGCGGTGATGTCTCCGCCGGTGCCTGTCCAGTTGGTGTGGTAGAACTCCCCGCGGGGCCGGTCCACGCGCTCGTAGGTGTGGGCGCCGAAGTAGTCGCGCTGGGCCTGGAGGAGATTGGCCGGCAGCCGCTCGCACCGGTAGCCGTCGTAGTAGGCCAGCGCGCTGCTGAACGCCGGGATCGGAATGCCCATCTTGACCGCCTGGGTGACCGTTCGCCGCCAGGACTTCTGCGCCATGCGGACGGCCCGCTTGAAGTAGGGGTCCAGCAGGAGGTTGACCAGGCGTTTTCGCTTGTCGAAGGCCTCCTTGATCCTGCCGAGGAACTGGCTGCGAATGATGCACCCTCCGCGCCACATCAGGGCGATTCGCCCGTAGTCGAGTTTCCACGTGTACTCGGCGGCGGCGGCCCGCAACAGGGTGAAGCCCTGGGCGTACGAGCAGATCTTGCTGGCGTACAACGCCTGGCGAATGTCCTCGATGAACCTGGGCAGTCTGGCCTCGGGCATCGGCTTGATCTTCGGGCCGCGAAGCTTCAGGCTGGCCTTGACCCGCTCGTCCTTCATCGCCGAGAGGCACCGGGCGAAGACGGCCTCCCCGATCAGCGTGAGCGGCTGTCCGAGGTCCAGGGCCGTGATGCCCGTCCACTTTCCCGTGCCCTTCTGGCCGGCGGTGTCGAGAATCAGGTCCACCACGGGCCGGCCGGTCTCGGCGTCAACCTTGGCCAGGATGTCACGCGTGATCTCGATGAGGTAGCTGTCCAGTTCCCCCTCGTTCCACTCGGCGAAGATCTCGCTCATCTGCGCCGGCGTCAGGCCGATGCTCCTCATCAGCATGTAGGCCTCGCAGATCAACTGCATGTCCCCGTACTCGATGCCGTTGTGCACCATTTTGACGAAGTGCCCCGCGCCGTTGGCGCCCACCCAGTCGCAGCAGGGCGTGCCGTCCTCGACCTTCGCCGCGACGGCCTGGAAGATGTCCTTGACGTGCGGCCAGGCCTCGGCCGAGCCGCCCGGCATGATGCTCGGCCCGTGGCGTGCGCCCTCTTCTCCCCCGGAGACCCCCGTGCCGATGTACAGCATCTCCTGGTCCTCGACGTACGTCGTGCGCCGGATCGTGTCGTTGAAGTTGCTGTTGCCCCCGTCGATGATGATATCTCCGGGCTCCAGGTGCGGGATGACCATGTCGATGAACTGGTCTACCGGGTCGCCGGCCTTGACCAGCAGCATCACCCGCCGCGGGCGCTTCAGGCTGGTGGTCAACTCCTCGATGGAGTGGGCGCCGATGATGTTCCGTCCGGCCGCCGGTCCGTTGATGAACGTGTCGACCTTCGAGACCGTACGGTTGAAGACCGCCACCGTATAGCCGTGATCATTCATGTTCAGCACGAGGTTTTGGCCCATGACGGCCAGTCCGATCAAGCCAATGTCCGCTTCTGCCATCGCTGGAGCTCTCCTGAAAAGGTAACGGTAACCCAGGGCATCTTACGCGTCGGTGCGGCGAATTCAAGAGCCCAGATGCGAATGCCCCGGCGATGGGGTATAATCCCGCGGGACAGACGGGACTCGACGTCGGCGGAGAATATCCTTGGGTAACAGAGTCGCTCCCTGGCACCGTTGCAGAGGTCCGGCGGCCGCCGCGGTGCTGCTGGCGGTCGCGGCCGTGGCGGCGGGCCAGCCGGCGCCGCGGGGGCCGCTCGGCCCGCCCGGAAAGCAGCCGGACGCCAACGAGGAGCACAGGACAACCTGGCTGTCGGGCAATCGCAGGGCGTTGGCGCCGCTTTTGGCCGATCCGCGCGAGGCCCAGATCCGCGCGGGGTTCTCAACCGCACGCCACGGCGATACCTTCGGGGACGTGGTCTTCGGGGGGGACCTGGCCATCTGCACCACCACCGACAGCCGACAGACCGTCGTCAGGTCGCTCACCGTCCGGGGGGTCTTCACCGCCAGGTTCCACATGAACTCCGAGTCCACCAATCTGCTGAACACCGACTACATCGGCGGGCTGGCCTACGGGCACCGCCGCGGGCCGGATACCTGGGAGGTCTTCGTCTACCACCAGAGTTCGCACCTGGGCGATGAGACGCTGGAGTTCGGGCATCGCACCCGGATCGACTACGGCAGGGAGTCGGTGCGGTTGATCTGGTCGCACGACCTGACGGAGGACGTGAGGCTCTACGCCGGGCCCACGTTCAACGTCGACGGGGAACCGTTCCTGCGCTACAAGACCACCGTCCAGGCCGGCGCGGAGTATCGTTTTTCCCTGTGGGGCAGGCCGATGGTCGTGGCCGCCGACCTGCAGTGCCGGGAGACCAACGACTGGCGTCCGGGCCTGGGCGCGCAGGTGGGCGTGGAACTGGGCGACCCGGCCGGGACCGAACCTCGCCCGCGACTGTTCGCCGAGTTCTACACCGGCTACTCGAACATGGGGCAGTACTGGAACGTCTACGAGACGTCCCTCCTGGTGGGGGTGGGGTACAACTGGTAGCCGGGGAGGGTACAGCGGGCGAGCAATCTCGGTGCGCTAAGCGTTCCCGGCTCGCAGCGCCGCATCGGCGTCGCATTTTCCCCTCATTGTTCAAGTTCGCCCGTGGATAGTCGATTCCTTACGTGGAGATAGACGCCGGGCTTAGCGAGACCTCCGATGATGTTCAGAGGCAAGATCGTGCCGGAATGCGTATGCGTCAGAGACGTTACGGCCTTTCCGGTAACGAATTACCGATAGGTTACCCAGGTCTTAAGACCCAAAGACAGGAGCCTGCCGGACCGTGGAGATCGATACCGCACAGATCAATGGCGCGACGGTCATCAAGCCCAACGGGCCGCTGGCCAAGGCCGATGCCGACCAGTTCAAGGGCATCGCCATCGAGGCCGGTATGAGCACGCCCGGACGGATCATCCTCGATGCATCCGCCGTTCCGTTCGCCGACAGTCGCGGGCTGGAGGTGCTGCTGGACATCACCGAGGAGATCCAGCGGGAGCACAACGACGTTCTGCTTCTGGCCGAAAACAATGACACGCTTCGGGAAGTGATGGAATTGACGGGCATCGCGGGTGATTTCGAGTTCTTCGAGGACGTGGCCGCCGCGGCCGGGAGCTTCGAGTGAGAGCCGTCGTCAAGAGAATCCGGATCGGAGAGGCCCTCGTCGAAGAGGGCGCGATCACGGCCGAGCAGCTCGACGAGGCGCTGGCCAAGCAGAAACAGTCCGGCCAGGCCCTGGGGGAGGTGCTTGTCGAGAAGGGGGCCGTCAGCAATCACGTCCTGGTCGGTGTGCTGGCCCGGCGCCTCGGCGTGGTCGGATGCCAGCTTCGCCCGGGCCTGCTGGACCCGGAACTGCTCAAGCTGATCGGCCCCGAGGAGGCCGAACGGCTGGTCGCCATCCCCCTGTTTCGGATTCACGAGACGTTGACCGTCGCCATGTCGGAGCCGCAGTCTCTGCCCAAAGTCGACCGGCTGAGGCAGTTGACCGCACTGAAGATTCGCCCGGTGCTGGCCCTCGAGAACAACATCCTGGAGTACATCCAGAAGTACGCCGAGGGCGAGACCGACGTGGACAGTTTCCTCGCGTCGCTGTCGGCATCGGACGTGGAACTGGTCCAGGACGAGATGGTCGACGACGGTCCGGCCGCCGACGTCTCGGAGATGATCGAGGGCAGCCCGATCGTCAACCTGGTGAACATGGCGATCCTGACGGCGATCAAGGACAGCGCCAGCGACATTCACATCGAGCCGGACCGCAAGGCCACCCGCATCCGCTACCGGGTCGACGGGGCGCTTCGGGAGCTGATGCGTCCCCCGGCGGGGCTGCACTCGTCCATCACCTCGCGGGTCAAGGTGATCGGGAACATGGACATCGCTGAGAAACGCCTTCCCCAGGAGGGGCGCGTGCGGATATTCGCGGCCCGCAGGCAGGTGGACCTGCGCATATCGAGCATGCCTACCGTCCTCGGGGAAAAACTCGTCATCCGCATACTCGACAAGTCCAATCTCAACACCCGCATGGAGCAGTTGGGCTTCCGCCCGCAAACGCTGGCGGCGTTCCTGCGGGCCCTGCGGCAGCCGTACGGACTCGTCCTGGTGACCGGGCCGACCGGCAGCGGGAAGACCACGACGCTGTACTCGGCCCTGGAGGTGATGCGGAACCCGGAGGTCAACGTTATCACGGTTGAGGACCCCGTGGAGTACCAGCTCGACGGGATCAACCAGGTTCAGGTCCAGTCGCAGATCGGCATGACCTTCGCCCGGGCCCTGCGGAGCATCCTCCGCCAGGACCCCGACGTGATCATGATCGGCGAAATCCGCGACGAGGAGACCGCGGCGATAGCCGTCCAGGCCGCCCTGACCGGGCACCTCGTGCTGGCCACGCTCCACACCAACGACGCCGCCGGCGCCGTGGCCAGACTGGTGGACATGAACGTGCCGTCCTATCTGCTGGCCGGGGCGTTGAACGGAGTGGTGGCCCAGCGGCTGGCTCGGCGCGTGTGCCCGGGCTGCGCGACGCAGTACTACCCGTCGAAGGAGCTCTTGGCCGAGGCGGGCCTGGCCCGGCGGAAGAAGCACGCGTTCCGCAAGGGGGCCGGCTGCCCGCAGTGCAACGGCACCGGCTGCCGAGGACGCGTGGGCATCTACGAGATGCTCGAGGTGAACTCGGAGATCAGGCCGTTGATCCACATCGGCGCCGCCGGACGCGAGCTGCGCGCCGCGGTCCGCAAGCAGGGCGTCAAGACCCTGCGGGAAGAAGGCGTGCAACTGGCCTGGGAGGGCAGGATCAGCCTGGAGAACGCCCTGGCCGTCACGCACAGCGAGGGCACGGACGACGAGGGCCAAGCGCCCAAGCCCAAAGCCAAGCCCAAGACCAAAACCAAGACCACGACCCGAGCCCGACGGAAAACACAGCCGAAGGCCACACCGCAGACCGAATCGCAATCCGCCCCCGACACCGCCGAAGAACACACGCCCCGCACAGACGGGGCCGGCAAGGATGAGGAAGCGGCATGAAACTCGAGTACCAGGCATACGACCAGTCCGGGGGGGAGGTGACCGGGACGCTGGAGGCCCTGGACGAGACCGACGCCAGGGAGACCCTCGCCCGCCGAGGCCTGTTCGTCACGGAGGTCTTGGCCGAGGGCGGTTCGGTCCAGGGCCGGCGCTCGGCGACGCCGAACCGGCCCGGGCGCGGCGGGCTGAAACACCTCTCGATGTTCACGCGGCAGTTCTACGTGCTGCTGTCGTCCGGCACGCAGGTCGTTCCGGCGCTGACGGCGCTCGAGCAGCAGATGAAGGACCAGCGTTGGCGGCAGGTGATCGGGTCCGTGCGGGCGCGGGTCGAGCAGGGCAGCTCCCTGTCCGAGGCGATGGAGGCCTTCCCGGGCTACTTCGACACGGTCTACCGGTCGATGGTCTCGGCCGGGGAGTCCGGCGGGTCGCTGCCGGGCATGTTCGAGCGCCTGGCCGACCTCACCCAGAAGCGCCTGCACGTCCAGAGCACCATTCGCGGGGCGCTGGCCTACCCGATCCTGCTGATCAGCGTGGCCCTTGGCGTCCTGACGCTGCTGCTGCTGTTCGTCGTGCCGCGCTTCGCCGAACTGTTCGCCAGCCTGGACGTGGCCCTGCCGCCCACCACCGCCATTCTCATCTCCCTGAGCGATTCCCTGAAATCCTACTGGTGGGCGGGGCTGATCGTGCTGGTGGCCGCGGTGGTGGGTCTGAAGGCGTGGCTGTCGACGCCTCAGGGCCGCAGGGCGCGAGACACGGTGCTGCTGAAATTGCCCCAGTTCGGGCCGATTCTCAAGAGTTTCTCCACGGCGCGTATCATCCGGCTTCTGGGCGTGCTGATGGAGGGCCACGTGCCGGTGCTGGAGGCGCTGAAACTGACCGGCAGCGCCACGACCAACGTGCACTACGCCAAGCTGATCCGCCGGGCACAGGACCTCGTCGCCAAGGGCGAGCCGATCAGCGCCAGCTTCGCCAACACCGACCTGGTCAGCCCCTCGGTCTACGAGACCGTGCGCAGCGGCGAACACAGCGGGCAGGTCGGGCCGCTCCTGACCAACCTGGCCAACTTCCTCGACGAGGAGAACGAGGTCACGCTGCGGTCGCTGACCAGCATTATCGAGCCGCTCATCCTCGTGATGCTCGGCATGCTGGTCGGGTTCGTCGCCATCAGCATGTTCATGCCGCTGTTTGACCTGACATCCATGACGGGCCCTGGAGGAGGCGGCTGATGAACTGGCTTCAGAGGCGGTCCAACACGCCGATCGGCATTGACCTGGACGGTCGGTCCATTCGAGCGGTCCAACTGAGCCGCTCGTCCAGGGGGTGGTGCATTCAGGCGGCTGTCGCGATGCCCAGGCAGCGGTTCGACGTGCCCGTCACGGCCGACGAGGTCGCCGCGCTGGCCCGTGAGCTGGCCAAGCACGGATTCACCGGACACGACGTGGTCGTCGCGGTGCCGGCCAGGAACCTCCTGTCTGCGATCATCGATCTGCCCCCGCGCAGCAGCGGCGCGCCGGTCGAGCGGATTGCCCTCAGCGAACTGGCCAGGATGCACGAGTGCGACATGCGTGCGATCGAGATGGCCTCGTGGTCGCTGCCGCAGCCCGTCCGGGCCGCCAACAGCACTCCGACCATGGTCTGCGCCTGTCCGTACAGCGACTCCGAGGCGCTGCTGAAGCTCTTCGAGCGGTGCGGTCTGCACGTGCTGGCGCTGGACACCCGCTCGCGGGCGCTGGTCCGGGCGTGCACGCCGATCCTCGCCGATCCGCGAGCCATCGTGGCCGTGGTCGATCTCGAGTGGGACCAGGCCCACGTCGTGGCGATGCAAGAGGGCCTGGTTGCGTACGACCGCGCCCTGCCGGACGCGGGGACCGAGCGGCTGATCGAGACGCTCGTGTCCAAGTCGCGGCTGGACAGGCCCGCCGCCGAGGCGGTTTTCGCCGAGGCCGTCCTGGACCCCGCCAACGCCAACCACGAGGGCACGAAGCGCGCCAGGAAGCCGGTGACCCGTGTGGAAATGCACACCGACATGGTCGCCGACGAACTCAGCTCTCCGCTGACGTACCTGGCCAACCAGTATCCCGACGCCCAGGTCCGGGAAGTGGTGCTGACCGGGCCGTGCTCCCAGGTCGGCGCCCTGGCCGAGTACATGTCGGCCAGGCTCGACATCGACGTCCGCGCCGTCACACCGCAGCACATGGTGGACGTCTCCGAGGCGATCGACGTAGAGGCCGAAAAAACCGGCCAGGGCCACCCGGTTGACGCCGGGGCCATGGTGGCCATGGGCCTGGCCCAGTACGGCGCGGACAAGGGCGCGGGCGACGTGAACCTCATTCCGTCGCCGAAGCGGCTGGCGGCGCAGCGGCGCCGGCGGACCCGCAGTTGGGTCGCCGCGTGCGCCGTTTACGCGGCCATGCTCGCGGCGGTCTACGTCAGTTGCAGGTTCCGGTGGGGGGGCAACGACCTGCAGGGCGGCGAGATGGCGCGGATATCCGCGGACATCGATCGCTACAAAGGGCAGCGCGTCGCCGTCAAGGGCGCCATCATGGCCCTGCGGGCGAAGATCGACGCCAACAACGCCGTCGGACAGCAGCCCGACTGGAGCATCCTGCTGGCCCTGCTGGCCAGGAACCTCGGGTCCGACGTGGTCCTGAAGCATTGCGAACTCGACCTCGATCGCCCCGGTCGCGCACCAGACGCCGACCAAGGCGACGACAGCCCCCGAAGGAACTTCGTCCTCGAGGTCAACGGGCTGGGGCGGACCCAGACGGCCGTGTCGGCATTCGTGCTCAGGCTCGAAAAGGCCGGGCTCTTCGACCAGGTCAAGCTCATCAGAACCAGCCGGGAGGACTTCATGTCGGGCAAGGCCGTCTCCTTCCAACTGGCCTGCACGCTCCGGGCCGAACGCAGGAGGTCGCAATGAAGATTGACGAATCGACGCGATCGCGGCTGACGATCGACGTGGCGGGGGCGGGGGTGTGCCTGGCCGCCACGGTGGCGTTCTACTTCATCGGCCTGTCGCCGCTGCTGGCGGCGCGGCAGAACGCCGAAAACTACGAGGCCAAGCTCGCCGCCGAACGCGCCGCCGCCGCCGACCTCTCGCGCGAGTTGGCCAATGACCACGGCCTGCTCCGCGAGGTCCAGCGCGAGCTGGCCGATAGCCCGCTCCAGTTGGCGCCGGCCTCGGACGTCAATGCCCGGATCGCGCGGGTGGCGGACCTGGCCCGGGCGTGCGGACTGAAGCTGGACGTGGTTCTTCCCGGCCTGCCGGTCAAGGCCAAACGCTTCGAGACCGTGCCCATCCACCTGAGCGGGACGGGAAACTACAGGACCTGCGTGGCGATGCTGCACCGGCTTCGGCAGAAGTTCCCGGACACCACGGTGACGTCGCTGAACCTCACGTCGGACCCGGGCGACCCCAAGGCCGTCGCCCGCTTCAGCATCGACCTGCTCTGGCACGCCTCCCCGGAGATTTTCGCGGACACCCAAGGCTGATCCGCTCCCGCCAGGCCCAAAGGCCGTGGGCCCCTCGGGGCCCCACCACGGCACAATAAGCGGTTTGTGTCTGCGCGCCCAGGCGATACAATCATATCGAGGCCCGGGGACCGTCCCGGGCCAGAGCCCGTCCGGGGCGCCGCCGGCGCCCCGAAGCGACGTGCCGGGAGAGACAATTCATGTGCAAGCACTGCAATCGTCGACACGTCCTGGGCGCCGGCGCCGCCGGGGGGATGGCCCTGGCGTTGGGTCACCTGGCGGCCGCCAGCGCTGCCGGCGACGCGCCCGTCGCCGACGATCCGAAAGTCAAGATCGGCGTGGTTATCGCCGGGAGCCCGGGCGAACGCAGTTGGAGCCTGTCGCAGGCCGACGTCGCGCCGATGAAGGCGCGTCTGGCCGAAGCGGCCAAAAGGCTCGGCGACGTGGAGTTCGTCATCGGCCAGGCCGCCAACCCCCGCCAGACCGCACAGCTTCTGGCCAAGGCCGGCCCGGACGCACCCGTGCTGGCGATCAGCGCGGACATTTTCGGCCTGAGCCGCGCGGTCGCGCCGGTTGTCTTCAAGCAGCGCCGCCCCACGGCCGTCTTCCATGTGCCGGTCATCGGCGGCCATGACTGGTGCCTGGTCAAGCCCTGGCGCCGGGAGGGTCACCGCATCACGCTGTTTAACAGCAGCGACCTGGACGACCTGGAGCGGGCCGCGGCGCTGCTGCGGGTGGTCCCGCTGCTGCGCCGAAGCCGCGTGTTGTGCTCCCCGCCATTCAAGGGCACGCCCGAGTCGCACGCGCCGGACCAGGTGAAGAAGCGCCTGGGCGTCGAGATGCTGCGCCTGGCCGACGGGCGGTACGACCAGGTGCTGGCCAAGGTCGATCCCGCCGCCGCCGAGAAGGTCGCCCGGGAATGGATCGGCCAGGCCAAGGGCATGATCGAGCCGACCCGCCAGGACGTGGTCAAGGCCGCCCGGGCGAGCCTCACGCTGGATCGGCTCATCGCCGAGAACAAGGCCTCCGGGCTGTGTGTCGGCACGTGCATGCGTTGGCTGAAGCGCGGCTTCCCGTGCCTGGGTTTCTCTCGCCTGAACGACCGGGGCATTCCGGCCGCCTGCGACGGGGACATGGACTGCCTGCTGACGATGCTGATTTTCCAGTACGCGTTGAACCGCCCGGGCTTCCTGGGCAACGCCGCGGGCGCCGACGCGTCCAGGAACGCCTTTCACCTGTCGCACTGCTCGGCCCCGCTGCGCATGGAAGGTCCCGCCGGCGCCGCGGCGCCGTACCTGCTCCGGCGGCACGCCGAGGTCCGCGGCGGGGCCGTCACGGAGGTCCATTACCGCATCGGGCAGACGGTCACCTTCACCAAGCTGGTCCACCTGCACACCCTGCTGGTCTTCACCGGAAAGATCATCGACGTGCCCAAGGTCCCCAAGGGCGCCGAGCGAGGCTGCCGAACCGAACTCGTCGCCGAGGTCGAGGACGCCGAGACACTCCTGGCCAACTGGGGCGGCGGCGCGCTGGGCAAAAGCGCCAAGGACTACTACGCCTCGCTGCACCGGGTGGCCTACTACGGCGACCATACCCGACGCATCCGCCACCTGGCCCACCTGATGGGGCTGAAGGTCGTGGAGGAAGTGTGAGCACACGGGCGCCCAACCGCACAGGCGGGGCCAAGAACCCTGGCGCGGCGCGAGGTCAGGCCGCGGTCCTCCTCGTTCTCTGCGCCGTGCTTGTCGGGGCGTCGCGGCGGGCGGGCGGCAAGGACAGGCCGCCTCCGCGCGCCGCGCAGTCTGCCGACAGCGGCGTCCACCTGAATTGGGCCGCCGAGGCCGCCCGACAGTACCGCGTGCTCAAGGCCCAGATGGCCGACAAGGCCTGGGCCGCACGGATCGCGTCGCAGGTCTACCGCCGAGACGCGCTCATCTTGCCGAGCGACACGAGTCCGGTGACCGTCCTGCTCCGCCGCACGGAGGCACTGCTGTCGGACGTCCAATCCATAGCCCGGGAGAGAGACTTTGCCCCACAGCGCGAGCAGTTGAGGCGTCTGGCCCTGGCGACCGAAAGCAAGGAGCCCCCTCAGGCGCTGTTCGCCCGCATATGCAGGCTTCGTCGGCAGATCGCCCTGGCCAATCCCGTGCTGGACTTCGACGCGATCCTGCTGATCAAGCGCAACCGCCGCTGGGGGCACTCCGCGGGCGACCAATACTCACGGCCCGGGGGAGGGCTGTTCGTGCTGGCGGGGGCGTTCGGGCCCGAGCCGACCGTCCGGAACGTGCTGGCCGACTCGGTCGTCGTCAACGGTCGAATCAAAGGGCAGCCCCTGCGCCTCGGCCGCGTCGGCGGACCGGGCAGCGGGCTCGGGGCGATCAACTCGGTGGACCTTCACTACGATGGCGGCCGCCTGGTCTTCGCCTACTCCGAAGTGAACGGGTCGCCCGGGATCCCGCGGAGCAACCCGCGGGGCGTGTACCACCTGTTCTCGGCCAACCTTGACGGGACGACCCTGCGCCAGTTGACCGACGGGGTCTACAGCGACATCTGGCCGCGCTGGCTTCCCGACGGGCGGATCGTCTTCATCTCCGAGCGGCGGGGCGGCGTCTCGCGGTGCGGCGGGGCCACGCCCAACCACGTGCTGCACACCATGAACGCCGATGGATCGGGTATTGCCGCCATCAGCTTCCATGAGTCGTTCGAGTGGCACCCGTCGATCACGCACGACGGGCGCATCATCTACACCCGCTGGGACTACATCGACCGCGGGGACTGCATTGCCCACCATCCGTGGGTGGTGGGGCCTGACGGGCGCGACCCGAGGGCGATCCACGGCAACTACCCCGTTCGCCGCAACGCCCGCCCGGACCAGGAACAGAACATCATGGCGATCCCCGGCTCGCACAAGTTCGTGGCCACGGCGGCCCCGCACCACGACGTCGCCTGCGGGTCGCTGGTGATCCTGGACCCCCACGTGCCGGACGACGGTGCGATGAGCCAACTCAAGCGTCTCACGCCGTACGAGCGGTTTCCCGAGGTGGAGCGCGGGAAGATGAACTACTCGACCGCCTGGCCGCTGAGCGAGGACTACTTCCTCTGCGCCATGCGGTGCGGGCCCGGGCGCGACGCGTTCGGGATCTACCTCATCGACAGCTTCGGCAACCACGAACTGCTCTACCGGGACCCTGAGATGGGCTGTTTCAGCCCCGTGCCCCTTCGCGCTCGCCCGGTGCCTACGGTTATCTCGACGACTGAATCCCAGGTGGGGCCCGGCCCGGCGGGGCAGGGAACCGTGCTCTGCGTGAACGTCTACGACGGACTGAAGCCCTGGCCCGAGGGCACGCGAATCACGGCGTTGCGCGTCGTCCAGCTCTTCCCCAAGCGGAACACCACCACGATGAATCGCCCCGACGTCAGCGTGGCCAGCGAATCCCTCTGCCGAGGCGTGCTGGGCGTGGTGCCCGTGGAGGCCGACGGCAGCGTGCATTTCACGATGCCCGCCGACGCCCTGGTGTACTTCCAGGCCCTGGACGAGCGCGGGCTGGCCGTCCAGTCCATGCGCTCGGGAACGCACCTGCGAGCCGGGCAGACCCTGGGGTGCGCCGGCTGCCATGACAATCCGCACAGGGCGCCCTCTGTCGGCCGCGCGCCGGCGGCGTTTCGGCGGCCGGCGTCCAGGCTCCGCAAGGACGTGGACGGATCGTATCCCGTGCTCTACCCCAGGCTCGTCCAGCCCGTGCTCGATCGCAACTGCGTTCCGTGCCACAAAAAGAAGGCCAATGCCGGCAAGGCGCCAGACCTCTCGGGCGAGGCCGCCTCGATCCGTCGCTCCGGATACGGCGGCGGCAAGCCCGTCTGGAGCCGCTCGTATATCGCCCTGGCCTGCGGGGGCGCGGCGGTACCGGAAGACACGGCTCGCGTGGGCTTTGCGTTCGGTTTCCCGGGCCGATCGCCCGGCAGAACGCCCACGCGGACCACACCGGGCCGGTTCGGGGCCCGGGCCTCGCGCCTGTTGCCGCTGATCCAGGGCCTGCCCTACGGTTCGCCCAAAACGGGGAAGCTCAGGAAGCACAAGGCGGTGAAGCTCTCGCCGGAGGACTTCCATCGCATTACGCTCTGGCTGGACTGCAACTCCAACTTCTTCGGCGCGTACGAAAGGACGCAGGAGCAGATCCGCGGCACCGTGGTCATGCCGGACCTCGAGTGAGGCCGGCCGATGCCCGGAGGCACTCGACCAGCAGCACGCGGCCGAGAAACAGGATCGGTCGCAACAGCTTCGGGGCTGGAACCGGACGGTGCGTGACGTCATACTGCGCGGATGCCGACAGCACGGGAATCCAACGGACAAGATGAAAGGCCGGGATCATGCAAGACAGAACCGTGAGCAGGCGTAATCTCATCAAGGGCGGGGTGGCCGGCGGTGCTGCGGCGCTGGCGATGGGATCATCTCTGCTGGACGACGTTCTGAGCTTCGCGGCCGAGGCGACGGGGCCGGTGAACGCCAAAGCCAAGCCCGTCGTAGTGGACGTGGTTTCCCTATGGCAAAGAAGACCGGCAACGGGCCAGATGGACTGGGGATACGGCACGAATACGTACAACTACCAGCGCAATCTGTACGAGAAGCTCCTGAAGGAAGAGGGAAAGAAGATCGGCGTTGCGATACGAATGCGGAACCCCGTGACCAGCGACAAGGAGGTAAACGGGCTGCTGGCGACCCTGAAGAAATCGCCGCCGGCCGGGCTGATTCTGACCGGCCACATGCTCCACACGTGGGGCGTGGGATGGCGTGGGCGGGGCTGGGACCCTGTTCGGAAGATTCTCGACGGGCGCGGCAACATCCCCACCCTCGTCTTCTTCAATCTGCCCAACATCCGATTCGGCCCCCCCGTTCGATACGGCAAGCCCTACAGCTATACGTGCACGGCACCGGACGTCAACTGGCTGAAGACAAGCCTGCACCTGGTCAGTACGCCCGCGCGGCTGAAGCAGGCCAAGCTGGTGTATGCCTCTCCCCGCCCGCGGGAGACGTATGAAGAGAACCGCATCCACGATGTCAGCAGTAAGCACCTGTTGGGTCCGGGATTCATCCCGTTTGCCGACTATCTCGCGATCTACCACCACTACAAGGAGAGCGACGAGATGCGGCAGTTGGCCGACTTCTACGAGAAGACGGCCAAGAAGGTGGTCGAGCCCGAGAAGAAGGCGATCCTCAATGCGGCCAGGCACTACGTGGTGCTGCGCGACCTGATCCGGAAGCACACATGCCAGGGCGTCATCGTCAGCGGCGCCGCTTGCGTCGGCGCCCCGGGGAATCCCGGTCCGGCCTGCGTGGCAATATCCCGCCTGAACGATGAAGGGTTCTCGGGGACATGCGAGGGAGACCCGGACTTCGGCGTAGCGAACCTGGTATCGCACATGATATGCGGGCGACCGTCGGTCATGGGAAACTGCGGGCACCTGACCGCCACGAACACCATGGTCATATCGCACTGCTATTCGCCCACGAAACTCCGCGGTCCGGAGGACAGGTTCCGCGCGCCGTTCCAGTTGCGGGATTTCCACGGGCGACCGGCTTGCGTGCCCCAGGTGTTCTGGCCCAAGGGTGAGAAAGTGACGTTCATTACGCCCCTGACCAAGGGAGGTAACAGGGAATATGCCGTCGGAACGGGCAGCGTGGTGTCGAATGTCGCCCAACCGCCTGCATTCCTGTGCCGAACAGCCGTTGAGTTGAAAGTGGACGGGTTGGATGACTGGGATACCCATACCTATCGCCCAGGCCAGAGGTGCGGATTCCACAGCAGCTACGTCCTCGGCAACATGCGCGAGCGCTTCGATGCCTTCGGGCAGTTGGCCGGCGTCAAGATCACTCCCGTTGTCAGGAAGAAGGCCCCCGCCAAGCCCGGTGCACCGGTAATGTCAATGCAGCGGCACGGGCCTCATTCCTGCCCCTGCTGCTGAAGGGCAAAGACGCATTCGGCTTGCGGGATGGAACCCGAAGGCGCATTCCACTATACTGCGAGAGTGCTGGCAGAACCGATATCCGACGGACGAGATGAAAGGCCGCGACCATGCAGAAACGAACCGTGAGTAGACGCGATCTCATCAAGGGCGGGATAGCGGCCGGGGCGGCGATCGGGATTCCGGCGGTCGTCCCGAGCACGGTCCTCGGGGCCGAGGCGCCCAGCGAGCGCGTCACCGTGGGGCAGATCGGCTGCGGGGGCATCTCCAACTACCACACGAACTACCTGATCCGGATGAAGGACGTTCGGATCGTGGCGGCCTGCGACGCCTACAAGAGTCGCCGCGAACGCAAGGTCGCGGTGGTGAACAAGCACTACCGCGGCACGGTGGCCAAGGCGCACGCGGACTTCCGCGAGGTCCTCGCCCGCCCGGACGTCGACGCGGTGATCGTGGCCGCCCACGACAACTGGCACACGCCGATGTCGATCGCCGCGGCGAAGGCCGGCAAAGACGTCTACTGCCAGAAGCCCCTGGCGCTGGACCTGACGCGCACCGCCCTGCTGCGGAAGGTCGTCAACGCCAACAAGCGCGTCTTCCAGTTCGGCACGCAGTACCGCTCGCAGGGCCGGTACCGCCTGATGGTCGAGATCGTCCGCAACGGGTACATCGGCGAACTGAAGCGGATCGACGTCTGGTCCCGCGAGGTGTTGTTCAACGCCAATCGCTACCACGTCAAGCCGTACGGGTCGACCAAGGAAGTCCCGGTGCCGGCGGACCTGAACTTCGACGCCTGGCAGGGGCCCTCGCCCATGGTGCCGTACACCGTCGACCGGTGCACCAACTGGGGCGGGTACCACTGCCCCGAGACGTCGCTGGGCTTCCTGGCCGGGTGCGCGATCCACCCGCTCGGCATCGCCCAGTGGGGCAACAAGACCGACCACACCTCCCCCGTGCGGTACGAGGGGACCGGCTCGGTGCCCACCGAAGGCATCTACCGAACACTGGCACGCTGGGACATGACGTGCGACTACGACAACGGGGTCAAGCTCCGCCTCATGGACACCCGGACGGCCAAGGTCGCGCTGGCCAAGATGTTCCCGAAATGGCGGCACAGCGACGGGGTGTTCTTCCACGGCACGGAAGGCTGGATCGGCGCCCACTGGGGCTGGGCCACGAGCAACACCAAGCTCTGGAAGGTGCCGTTCAAGTCGAACGACGAGAGGCTCGAGGTCTCCCCGAAGCACAACCGGAACTTCATCGACTGCGTCAAGTCGCGCAAGCAGACGATGTGCCCGGTGGAGATGGCCATCCGCTGCGACACGATCTGCCACCTGACCAACGTCGCCGCCCGGACCGGGCGCGTGATGCGGTGGGACCCGAAGACCGAAGAGATCATCGGCGACGAGGAAGCCTCGCGGATGATCACCCGCCCGTACCGCCGGCAGTGGAAGGTCTGGTAGGGGACCCCCAAGCCCAGGGAGTCAGATCCCTGGGTTCGAGGAGATCACAGACATGGCGCACTGGGCAGGCTCTGCGGTGGCGTGCGTGGCGGCGGTGGCGGTGCTGTCCCCGGCGGACCGGGCCGCCGCCGGACAGGGACCCACCACCCTCGAAGGCAAGACAGTCATTCTGACGGCCGAGAGGCTCCTCGCGACGCGACAGGGCGGCATCCTGTCGCCCTCGGGCGGCGCGTGGCACGCGTGGGGCTGGCAGCGGGTGGGGGCGGCGGTGACGTGGACGCTGGCCGGACGCCGGCTCGAGCCGGTCAAGGCCCGCGGCGACGCCGGGACGTTCGCGTGGGCCAGGCTCGGCCGGGTCGACCTCCCGGCCGGCAAGGCGGCGACGATCGCCTTTGCGCCAAGTTCGCCCAAGGCCGTGGACGCGGCGGTGGGCGCGCTGGCGCTGGCCCGGTCGGCTGCCTTCGAGCCGCCCAGGCTGTGGGCCCTGTCGCGGGTGTATCCTGATTCCCCGGGCCCGTGCGGAGACAAGCGCCCCGGCACGTGCCGACACCTCAACATGCGCTTCACCATGCCGAGCTACCCCACGCGCCGGGCCTGGGAAGCACGGGCCGACTGGCTTCGGCGTCACATCCGGGTGAGTTCGGGCCTGCTGCCCGCCCCGCCGAGAACGCCCCTCAAGCCTCGCGTCTTCGGAAAGCTCGAGCGCGACGGGTACACGATCGAGAAAGCCTTCATCGAATCTCGCCCGGGGTTCTACGTCTGCGGGAACCTGTACCGCCCGCGCGGGCGCAAGGGCCCGTTTCCCGGGGTGGCCAGCCCGCACGGGCACTGGTCCAGGGGGCGCTTCGGGCACCAGCCGCCCAGGGGAAGCGTCCCGGCCAGGTGCATCACCCTGGCGCGCCTCGGGTACGTCGTGTTCGCCTACGACATGGTCGGCTACAACGATTCGGCGAAACAGGTCGGCAAGCACCGCGGCGTGTTCACCTCGGCGCACAACGAGCTGTGGGGCCTGAGCATGATGCACCTGCAGAGCTGGAACACGATCCGCGCGATCGACTTCCTCCAGTCGCTGGACGACGTGGACCCCAAGCGGATCGGCCTGACCGGGTGCAGCGGGGGCGGCACGCAGACCTTCATGGTCATGGGCATCGAGCCGCGCGTGACCGTCTCGGCCCCGGTCTGCATGATCAGCGGGATCATGCAGGGCGGGTGCGAATGCGAAAACGCCCCGCTCCTGCGCATCGAGACCAACAACATCGAGATCGGCGCCCTGATGGCGCCGCGGCCGATGATCATCCCATCGGCCACCGGCGACTGGACCAGGGAGACGCCCAAGGTCGAGTACCCCTCCATCCGGGGCGTCTACGCCCTGTACGGCCAGGCCGACCGGGTGGCCAACGTGCACGTCACCTCGCCGCACGGCTACAACAGGACGCACCGCGAGGGCGTGTACAACTTCTTCGACCGCTGGCTTCAGCACCCGCCCCGCGCCCGGACGAAAGGCGGCACGGAGAAGATCGCCGAGCCGAAGTACACCCCCGACAAGCGCGAGGACCTGCTGGTCTGGCAGGGGCGCGAGCTGCCCGCCGATGCCCGCACGCCCAAGACGCTCAAGACCGACGTCATCGCCCAGTGCCGGCGGCAGAGAGCCGAACTGCTGCCGAAAAAGCCGGCCGACCGCAAGCGGTTCGACGAGACGCTTGGGGAGGTCTACCGTCACGCGGTCCTGGCCTCGGCGCCGAAGGCCGACGCACTGACCGTCGAGGAACTCGGCAAGGCGATCGTCGGCCGGACGCGCGTGACGCGCCTCATCCTCGGCCGGAAGGGCGCCGCCGACCGCGTGCCGGCCCTGCTGTACTCGGCCAGGGACACCTCGGGTAAGGCCCCGGCGTGCGTGGTGGTCTGCGGCGGCGGCAAGGGCGACCTGATCGCCGCCGCCGCGGGCACGCCCGGACCGCTCCTGGCGGCGCTGCTGGGCGGGGGGTGGCGCGTGCTGGGGGTCGATGTCTACCTGACCGGGGAGTTCCACTCCCCGTTTGCCCGAACCAAGCAGAAGAAGACCGGGCGGTTCTTCGCCACGTACAACCGCACGGAACTGGTCCAGCGCATCCAGGACATCCTGACGGCCTCGGCGTACCTCGCCGGCCGAGACGACACCGGGTCCCTGGGCCTGGTCGGTGTCGGCAAGGCCGGGGCGTGGTGCCTGCTGGCGGCGCCGATGACGCCGGCCGGCACGCGCGTAGTGGCCGACCTGGCGCAGCTCGCCGGCGACGAGGACCCGCGCTGGACGGGCGACCTGTTCACGCCTCTGATCCTGAAGGCGGGCGGCCCGTGGACGGCGGCCGCCTTGGCCGCGCCGCGCCCGATCCTGCTGCACAACGTCGCCAAGTCGTTCGACACGAAGCCCCTCGGCGCCGCCTGCCGCGCCGCCGGGGCCGCCGGGCGAATCCGTATCGAGCGGCGCCAGACAGGGCCGGACGCCATCCTGCGCTGGCTGACCGCGGGCGACGAGACGTCCTGACACGAGCCGAAGCGATCCCAGGGATTGGGATCCCTGGGCTTGGGGGCTGTCTGTCGGGTGTCCCCCACAAGCGGAGCCCGAATCGGGTGCCTCTTGCGGGCTTCCTGGAGTTGACCTCCATCCGCAACTTGCCACAACTTCTTGAGAATAAGGGTGTTTTCGGCCGCCGAGTTGTGTAGAATACTCGCGTACCCGAATCAGGGTGACCGGACCGTGCTGCGCTTCTTCGCGCATGGGTTATCGTGTCTGGATTACCGTAAACGGCTGCCATCGGAAGCCTTGAAGCCCGAATCACCTTGCTGGCGATCGCACTTATCATGCAACATGCTCAATGGACATTGTTGCGCAGGGGAGATGGATAATGCCTTACAGGCTCAGCGTGAACACCGAAGAGGGGTATGTACGCTGCGACCTTTCGGACACGCTGAGCCAAGCCGAGATCGACAGTGCCATAGCCGAACTGGGAGCTATCCGACAAGAGCATGGGATAAGCCATATCCTTTGCGATGAACGTGATCTGAGGGTGCCGCCCAATGACGTGGTTGGCTTCTTCACGGCCAGGAGACTCACCAGCGGGCCGTTTGCCGGAATCAAGCTGGCGATAATCAGGACGGACACGACGAAGGAACGACTGTTTGAAGTTGCAGCCAGCAATCGAGGGGCCACGGTCCAGGTGTTTGACGATGAGAAGAAGGCCATACAGTGGCTGCAACAATCGGATACCTGACGGGCGTCCTTGCGAGAACCGGGAGGCCGGCGGGAACGGTTGAGACGCTTGAGGACGAGGGCACGCCGCTGATCGTCACGCCCAAGGGCGGGATTTCAGAGGACTTCGACTGAGTCGCCAGGACGGCCGCGGGGATTTGGATCCCTGGGCTTTGGGATTGGTATCCCCGCACTTGGGGGGCTGTCACTCCAGCGTGATCGTGATCGTTGAGGGGCCTTTCTTGCCGAGGTGGAACTCGCTCCTGGCGGTCTTGCCGCCTGCGGTGACGGCAAGCGTGTAGGTTCCGCAGAACCCGCGGAAGGTTAGGCGCCCCGCGGCGTCGGTCCTGCCCGTGCGGTTCGTGGACCACTGGTCGTGAATGAGCTTCTTCAGGACGGTGTAGACCTTCTTGGGCTCCAGGTCCTTTCGAAGCAGCCCGCCGCCCTTGAGCCACGCGCCGCGCTCGCACAGGTCCCACCACGTCAGGGCGACCACGTCCTTGTGCGCGAAGCAGAGGCGGAAGAACTTCTGTGCGTAGTCGGCCTGGGCGTCCTCGTCCCAGACGCCGCCGACGTGCGACCCGGTGATCTTCGCCCCGCCGCTGGTCGGGGTGAACTCGGTGATGTGCAGTTCCTTGCCGAGCGTCGCGTAGTGGTCCAGGATCCGCTTGCACCTGTCCAGGGGGAACCGCATGGTTCTCGGCTCGTGGGCCTGGATGCCGATGCCGTCGAACGGCACGCCGTCGGCGATGGCTTTCTTCAGCAGCGTGAAGAAGGGCGGGTAGCCGTTGGCCATCACGTAGTAGTCGTTGAGGATGAGGTAGGCCTTGGGGTCCACCTGGCGGGCCCAGCGGTAGGGGGCGTCGATCGTGAGCCGGGGCAGGTGGGCCGGCTCGTTGACGACCTCCCAGAACGCGATCTTCCCGGAGTACCTCTGCATGACGTCGACGACGCGCTGCTTCTGGACGTCGGGTGGCGGCTGCTTTCGCCCGGCCCAGGCGGGCTTGCCCGCGCGGTGGTCCCACAGCAGCGGGTGGCCCTTCAGGCGGATGTGATGCCTGCGGGCCCACGCGACCACCGCGTCGGTGTAGGCGTACTTCGGCTTGCCCCGGACCGGCTCGTAGGAGGCCCAGTAGAACCCCGTGGTCGCCGCGTTGAACAGCTCGCGGAACCGGCGCTTGTACTCGGCGTTTTCGGCCGCGGTACGGAACCGGTCGAACATGTAAATGTTGCAGCCGAACAGGAAGTCGTGCCGGATGTGCTCCAGCGTGACCGCCGCGCCGGAGACCGGCTTGCCGGCGGTGTCCAGGACGCGAACGGCGGCGTCGCACTTGCGGTGTTTCTCGATGTCGGCGTCGGCCTGAGCCAGGGTGTCGCGTTCGGCCTTGGCCGCCAAACCGCGCTCGCGGGCCAGGGCGCGGTCCTTCGGCACGCGTCTGGGCTCGGCGGCGCCCTCGGGCGGGGTGATCTCGATCCGGGCCAGGTAGAGGTTGCGGTCCTCCCGGCCGATCACCGCGTCGTTGTCGAACGAGACGACGACCTTGGCCGGACCCTTGGCACACGTGACGACGAACGTGTAGGCCCGCGGCTTGGCGCCGACGACGCGGAGGGTGTGGACCACCGCCCCGTTCAGCCGAAGCGCCATTCTCGGCCAGACGCCCCCGGCCGGCGACCCGTGGGCCGTGACCGTCACCGTGTACTTGCCCGCGGCGGCGAAATCCAGGTACTCCCCGACCTCGCCCGTGGAGTAGAGGTTCCACACGCCGTCCTGTTCCCGTCCGACGGTCTTGATCTGCGCCTGGGGTGCTTCGATGGTCAGCCCGCCGGCCGCCCCGGCCAGGCAGCAGATCACGGCAACGCATGTCCCTGTTCGCCTCATGAGTGTGTTTCTCCATGCTCGAGGAGTAGCCCGAACGGCGATTCTACGCGATCCGGCCGCCAGGTCAAAGCCCGTGACCCGCCGATCCCAATCGGGCTCAACGGCCCCTGCGTTTTCCGGCCCGCCAGGGGGTGAACGTCACCGTCGTCGCGGCGTTCGGCTTGGCCTCTGCGCAGGCCCCCATGGCCAATGTCAGCCACACCCCCAGGGCGGCAAGCCACGCGTCCCGTTTCATAAGTGTTTCTCCACGCTCGATGTTGGCACCCGAACGATGATTCTATGCGATCCGCGCGCCAGGTCAAAGCGTCGACGCCGCGGCGCGAGACGGTCCGCTGATCGGCACGTGCCGGCGTTCACGGAACGGGTGTTTGGCGGATGAGCAACGCTCACCGGGTTCTGTTCGACCGACGAGCGGCGAGCGTTGCTCGCCCGCTAAACACCGGACATCCTGGGCATTCCTTGGACAGGAACCGACAGACGTCATTTCCCTGACCACTATCGGGCGCCTTTCATGTTAAGCTAACCGTCATGAAGACGACGATCTTGGCTCTTCTGGCCGCCGTGCTTGCACTCGGGTCGCCGGGGCTCGGCGCCGAGGCGGTGAAGCTGTGGATCGAGGCCGAGAGCTACGCTTCGCAGACCGGCTCGACCGCCAGGAGCTACCGGATGGGCGGCGCTTCGGGCGGCGAGATCGTCGACAACAACTGGGGCGCCCGCAAGGGGCACGTCCTTCGCTACACGCTGACGCTGCCTCGAAAGACCCCCAGGACCTACGTGACGCTGAAGTACGCCCGGGCGTTTCGAGGCGAGGCGCTCGTCGAGATCGCCTGCGGCGGCAAGGCCGTCCGCCTGGCGCTGCCGTCCACCGGCGACTGGGGCTTCAAGGCCTCCGGGTGGCGGCTGGCGCGGGCTAAGCTGCCGGCCATGCCGGCCGGGCGACACACGCTCGAGATCCGTTCGTTGAAGGACCGGGGCAACGTCAACCTGGACGGCCTGTTCGTCTCCGACACGACCGAGGGGCTGACCGTACCCAAGACGGCGCCCAAACCCGCCGCGCCGAGGAAACTCCCGCCCGAGGCCCGGAAGCTGCTGGCGCCGTTCAGGGCCAAGATCCGGCGCATCATCTTCACGAAGCACTTCGACATGGGGGGCTCGCACTACGCCTACACGGACGCCGTCAGCAACGAGGACACGCTGAATCCCGGCGGGCGGGTCAAGGAGTTCAACTTCCGGGGCGGGTCCAGCCTGTGCCTGCTGGAAATCGGCGACGACGACGTCGTCAAGGAAACGACGCTCCTGCACGATGACGACGGGGTCTTCCGCGACCCGGACGTCTCGTACGACGGCAGGCGCGTGCTGTTCGCGTGGAAGAAGTCCGCTCGGGGTGACGACTACCACCTCTACGAGATGGACGTCGCGGCGCGGAAGGTGCGCCAGTTGACGTTCGGCCTGGGCGTGGCCGACTACGAGGGAGTCTACCTGCCCAACGGCGAGATCATGTTCAGCTCCACGCGGTGCTTCCAGAACGTGGACTGCTGGCATGTGAGCGTGTCGAACATGTTCCTGATGAACGGCGACGGCAGGCACATGCGCCGGATCGGGTTCGACCAGGTGCACACCAACTACCCGCAGGTGCACCCGACCAGCGGGCTGGTGATCTACACGCGGTGGGAGTACAACGACCGCGGGCAGATCTACCCCCAGCCGCTGTTCAGAATGTACCCCAACGGCGCCCAGCAGACCGAGTTCTACGGAAACAACTCCTACTTCCCCACGACCATTCTCCACGCCCGGGGGATTCCCGGCACGGGGAAGGTCCTGGCCGTCCTGTCCGGGCACCACACACGCCAGCAGGGCAAGCTGGCGATCATCGACCCGTCCAGGGGCCGCCAGGAAACCAGCGGGGTCACGCTCGTGGCCCCGGTCAAGACGCTCAAAGGCCTCATCAAGATCGACCGGTACGGGCAGCGCGGCGACCAGTGGCAGTATCCCTACCCGCTGGACGAGGACCACTACCTGGTCACGTTCCGGCCGCACGGGCAGCGGCGGTTCGGGATCTACTTCATGACCAAGGACGCCCGGCGGGTGCTGCTGGCCTCGGACCCGGCGATCTCGTGCAACCAGCCGATCCCCCTGGCGGCCCGGCCCGTGCCCCCGCAGCCCACCTACCCGATCGACTGGCGAAAAAACACCGGGGCGTTCACCATTCAGGACATCTATCACGGACCCGGCCTGAAGGGCATCGCCCGGGGCACGGTCAAGAAGGTGCGGGTGGTGGCGCTGGACTACATGGCCACGGACATCGGGCGCAAGCACGGCCCGTCGACGATAAGCGACCTGGCCGCGTGGGACGTGAAGATCGTCCTGGGCGAGGCGCCGGTGTACGAGGACGGTTCGGCGGCCTTCGAGGTGCCCGCCCGGACGCCGGTTTACTTCCAGGCCATCGACGCCAGCGGGCACGTCGTGCAGACCATGCGGTCGTGGTCCACGCTGATGCCCGGGGAGGTCTTCGCCTGCATAGGCTGCCACGAGGACAAGGACGAGGCCGTGCCCGCCAAGGCGACGATCCTGGCCATGAAGGACGGCGTCAGGCCGCTCGAACCCTTCTATGACATCACGGGCAAGGGCTTCAGCTTTCCCAAGATGATCCAGCCGATCTTCGACGCCAAGTGCGTCAGGTGTCACAAGGGCGGCAAGACCGATCCGCCGAACCTGACGGCGGAGGGCGTCTGGGACGGCGCGGCCCGCAAGTTCTGGAACCGCTCGTACCACGAGCTGATATCGAAGGACCGCCCGCGCGGGCCGGCCAACGATACGCAGCAGCGGCTCGGCGTCATCGCGGAGACCTCCAAGTACCTCAACTGGATCGGCCGATGGTCCGTGCCGGTGATGATCCCGCCGTACTCGCACGGCTCGTCGCGCAGCCCGCTGATCGCCCTGTTGAGCAAGGGCCACGAGAAGGTCAGGATGACCCGGGAGGAGATGGACAAGATCGCCTGCTGGATCGACTTGGCCCTGCCGCATTCCGGCGACTGGACCGAAGGCATGACCCCCGAAGACAAGGCCACGTACATGAGGGTCCACCGGAAGCGCCTCGAGTGGGCCAAGGAAGAAGCGGCGAACATCAGGGAGTACATCACGTCCCGGGGGAAAAGCTAAGGTCCAACCTACTTCTCGAACGCCATCACTTCCACCAGGTGTCGGCCGGTGTTGGCCGAGTTGCTCGTCTGGGTGACCCTGATGTACCTCGTTCTGGTCGGCTTGAAGGTGCAGGTGTAGCCCTTGGCGGTGGACGGGGCGTTGTTCTTGCGCCTATCGGCGGCCAGGCGCCACGTCTTGCCGTCCAGCGACGTCTCGACGGTGAAGCCGTAATGACGCCTGTCGCCGTAATATGCGACGACCACGACGCGGCCGACGTCGGTGGGCTTCTCGAGGTCCACCTGCCACCAGGCGGGGACGCCGCCGCGAACGTCCATCCCCCAGTAGCGGCTGGTGTCCTGGGCACAGCCGTCATTGGCCAGGTGCGCCGGGTGCTGCGGCAGGGCGATCGAGCAGGAGACCGGCTTGCCGGTGGTCAGGCTGGCGGCGTCCAGCGTGGGCGGCAGGCCGTCGGATGTCAGCGTTCCCCGCAGGCACATGGCCCGGATGGTCGGGTTCGGGTGGAGTGTCGGGCCCTTGCCGGGCAGATGGTGGCCGGTGACGGCGTGCCAGTAGCGCCGGTCGATTTCGTGGGGATCGAGCCGGTCTTTCTCGCGGTCGAACGTCTCCGGGAGGATCCCGTGCCGCTTCATCTCCCGGATGTACTCCGGCGGCGCCTTCCAGCCTGGCGTGTCCCAGCGCGGATCCGAATCGTGCAGGGCCTTGGCGTCGCGGATGGCCGCCAGCAGCACCTGGTAGTCCGGGTCGTCTTTGGACTCGAACACGACGGCTACCTTGTCGGTGACCTTGGGCGCGCCCCGCTTTGCCGGGACGACCTGGCGGCAGGCCCCGTACCCGCCGGCTTTCTTCGCAAGAGGCGCCAGGAGCTGGACGGACTGCTCCGGGCGGGTCAGGTTGTAGAGAATGTGCTGCTGGAACCGCCAGACCGCGCGGTTGTCTCTCTGCTTGATCTTCCACGCGCGCTGCGGCTGGATCAGCCTGGTGCCCTGTCCCCAGTCGGCCGGATGCTTCGGAACATTGCGTACGCCCACGTGGCACGTGCCACAGCGGCGCTTGATGACTTCCGAAGCGCGCCGGACCTTCTCGCTCTTGAGGATGCGCGTGTCGATCGCCGTGAAGTGCGACGCCTCGTAGCCCGTGCTGCCGATCATGCCCTGGATCAGGGCCGCGTACGTGCCCAGGTACGGCGCGCCGCAGTGGATCCAGTGCCGGATCATCTCGACCTCGCGGTCGCTGAGCCGAACCTTGTGGTGTTCCCCGCGGAGCATCGTCATGATCGGGCTTGCCGCGTCGCCCAGGGCGTAGGGCGGGTAGTTGCTCCTGGGCAGGTTTCGCCCGTCGGAGAACTGGTACGTGGCGCTGAGCGTGTAGTAGCTGTGCGAGTAGACCGGGCCGTGGTCGCCGGTCAGGATTACTCGGCCGTCGCGCTTCTTGGGGTTGTGGCACGTGACGCAGTGCCTGTCGAGGATCGGCTGGATGTCGCGCGGGTAGTCGAAGACCTGCGGGATGCCCTCCACGGGGCGGATCGCGCTGGGCGGGCGTTTCATCGCGCGGAGCTTGCCCGCCTTGATGCGGTCGGGCGCCGTCAGCCTGTCCTCGTGGCAGCCGATGCAACTGGTGACCTCGCCCGGCATGACGGACAGGAAGCTCTGCATGCGTTTGACGGCCCTGCCCCGGCGATCGAGCGCGATCAGGATGAGCGCCCTGTTGGCCGGCACGTCGAAATGGGCCGACCCGTCTTCCTCGACGGGCACCGTGCCGAGAATCCGCTCCAGCGTGAACGTCCCGCCGTAGCTCATCGGCTCCATGGAGCCGGTGTAGTTGATCGGCTTGGGCAGCGATTCGAGGATCAGCAGCTTGCGGATCTGTCCCGGCTTGACGCCGCCCATGTTCCGCCCGACCGTCACGTCGGTCAGGATGAGCGTCCCGGTGGTCCTGGCCAGGTCGATGCGGCCGGGGATGATGCGTTCGCGCTTGCGCGGCATCAGCGGTCGCGGCTCGTTCAGATCGAGGCCGCTGTGGGTGTAGAGCGTTGTCATCTGTCCCGAGGCGGACAGGTGCACCAGGCTCCTGCCCGTCGCGGCCAGGACGTCCCTCTCGGACAGCGCCCACGGGTCGCGCATGTTCCGGCTCTTGTGGACCGGGCGGATCCCGCGAGGATCGTCCGGCCCGTTGCGGTCGGTCACCGTGCAGACCGTGCCCGCGTGCTCGTTTCGGCCGTGGCCCGGAGAGTGAATGAAGACAATCCGGTCCGAGCCGGGAATCGGCTGCGGGTCGATGAAGACCCCGCCGGGGCGCATGTTGCCGAAGTAGACCATCTGCCCCGTGCCGTCCGGGTTGACGCTCCAGAGATGGTGGTAGTGGACCTGGCTGCGGTCGA